>ERZ773165.1476-NODE-1476-length-13969-cov-3.195487_pt1 | contig 13969 bp, 9 predicted proteins | sample MGYA00581003_ERZ773165 | MGnify/ENA primary metagenome ERZ773165 (study PRJEB29015, sample SAMEA2737817) | human gut metagenome | biome: human gut; feature: human-associated habitat; material: faeces | place: China | collected 2012 ... | reverse complement strand
AGCCGGTATAGGATTTTTTCACCTTTATGATCTCTTCCGGAGTACCCTGTGCGATCACGGTGCCGCCGCGGTCGCCGCCTTCCGGTCCCATATCAATAATATAGTCCGCGGTCTTGATCACATCGAGGTTGTGTTCGATGACGACTACAGTATTGCCGCCGTCTGCCAGTCTGTGGAGGATTTCCACCAGCTTATGCACATCTTCAAAATGTAATCCTGTCGTAGGCTCATCGAGAATATAGATCGTCTTCCCGGTACTTCTCCTGGAGAGTTCGGTTGCCAGTTTGATACGCTGTGCCTCACCGCCGGATAACGTGGTAGAGGGCTGTCCCAACTTCACATAAGAAAGTCCCACATCATATAAGGTCTCGATCTTTCTGCGGATATAGGGCACATTCTCAAAGAAAGGCAATGCTTCCTCTACGGTCATGTCCAGTACGTCGAAAATGCTCTTGCCCTTGTATTTCACATCCAGTGTCTCACGATTGTAACGTTTGCCACCGCAGACCTCACAGGGCACATAGACGTCCGGCAGAAAATGCATCTCGATTTTGATAATGCCATCACCGCCGCAGGCTTCGCAACGTCCGCCCTTGACATTGAAGCTGAATCGTCCCTTGCTGTAACCCTTGGCCTTTGCGTCCGCCGTAGAAGCAAACAGATCGCGGATCAGATCAAATACTCCGGTATAAGTAGCGGGGTTGGATCTGGGAGTCCGTCCGATGGGAGACTGGTCAATGTTGATGACTTTGTCCAGATATTCCAGCCCTTCCATCCGTTCAAATGCTCCGGCACGGACACGGGTTCGATTCAGCTTTGCTGCCAAATGCTTATAAATAATCTCATTCACCAGCGAGGACTTCCCTGAACCGGAAACCCCTGTCACACAGGTAAACGTCCCCAACGGAATTGAAACGGTGATGTTCTTCAAGTTGTGTTCCGCTGCTCCAATTACGGTCAGGAAATTCCCGTTTCCGGCTCTCCGGTGTTCCGGCACGGCAATTTGTTTCTTTCCGCTGAGATACTGCCCCGTGATGGAATCTTCACACGCTAACAGTCCGGCAACATCGCCGGAATAGACGACGTTGCCGCCGTTGACCCCTGCTCCAGGGCCGATGTCTACGACATAATCTGCCGCTAAAATCGTATCATCGTCATGCTCGACCACAATCAGCGTATTGCCCAAATCCCGCAGCCGTTTCAAGGTTGCAATCAATTTATCATTGTCCCGCTGATGCAAGCCAATGCTCGGCTCATCCAAAATATACAGAACGCCCATCAGATACGAGCCAATCTGCGTTGCCAGCCGAATCCGCTGACTTTCTCCGCCGGAGAGTGTACCGGCTGTTCGGGAGAGTGTCAGGTATTCCAGCCCGACATTTTTCAGGAAACCCAGCCGTTCCTTGATTTCTTTCAAAATCTGCGTGGCAATCTTCTGTTCCTGCTCCGTCAGGGAAAGCGTTTCAAAAAATTGCAGGCTCTCTGTAATGGAAAGGTCGGTCAGTTCCATGATGTTCAGTCCGCCAACCGTTACGCCGAGTACTTCTTTCTTCAGCCGCTTTCCATGGCAGACCGGACACGGAACAGCAGACATATAGGCGGAAATCTCTGCCTTTGCCCACTCAGAGCCTTCCCTTGCACGGCGTTCCAAATTGGGAATGACCCCCTCAAACGCTGCCCGATAACCCGTACTCTTTCCGTTCTCTTGGATGCGGTGCAAAAATAATTCCTTTGTTGTTCCGTACAGAAACGACTTCATCGCATGGTCAGGCAAATCTTTCACGGGTGTATCGAGGGAAACATGCTCGCTCTCTGCAACCGCCTGATAATACATCATGGCGATGGAATTATCATCCAGACTGTTCCAGCCAGGGGCTTTGATTGCTCCCTGTGCAATGCTCAAATCTACATTCGGGACAATCAAATCCGGGTCAACTTTCTGGAAAACGCCCAATCCTGTACAATTTTCGCAAGCCCCATAGGGGTTGTTGAACGAAAACATCCGAGGGGTCAGCTCTTCGATGGAAATATTATGTTCCGGACAGGCATATTTCTGAGAAAACAGCCACGTTTCTTTCCCCATGATTTCTACTGCTGCCAAACTGCCCGTCAGGGAAAAGACGGTTTCCAAACTATCTGTCAGGCGGGAACGAATCCCCTCTTTGACCACCAGTCGGTCTACCACGATTTCAATGGTATGCTTCTTGTTTTTGTCCAGCGTGATGGTTTCTGATAAATCATACAGGCTGTCGTCAATCTTCACTCGCACATAACCGGAACGGCGTGCCTTTTCCAGTTCTTTGGTATGCTGTCCCTTTTTGCCACGAATAATCGGTGCTAACAGCTGAATCCGTGTACCTTCTTCCAGCGACAATACACGGTCTACCATTTCGTCAATGCTCTGCTGACGGATTTCCCGCCCGCAAATCGGACAGTGTGGAATGCCGATTCGTGCATACAGCAACCGCAGATAATCATAGATTTCTGTGACCGTTCCCACGGTAGAACGAGGGTTCTTCGAGGTGGTTTTCTGGTCGATGGAAATCGCTGGCGACAAGCCCTCGATGCTGTCTACATCCGGCTTTTCCATTTGTCCCAGAAACTGCCGTGCATAGGACGACAGGCTTTCCATATACCGCCGCTGACCGTCTGCAAAAATCGTATCAAAGGCAAGGGAGGACTTCCCCGAACCGGAAAGCCCTGTCATTACCACTAACGCATCTCTTGGCAAATCCACATCAATGTTCTTTAAATTGTTGGCTCTTGCACCTCGCACCCGAATGCGGTCTATCATGCTTTCTTCCCCCTCAATTCCTGAATTTTATCTCGCAAATACGCAGCGTGTTCAAATTCCAGCAGCTTTGCTGCTTCTTTCATCTGTGCCGTCAAGGTTTCCATCAGTGCCTTGCGTTCCTGTTCCGTCATCTTTGGAGCAGCTGTCTGCTCTTCGACTTCTTCCTTGGTCGAAATCTCAATGACATCCCGAACCGCTTTCGTAATCGTCTTTGGCGTGATGTGATGGGCGGTATTATATGCCATCTGCTTCTTCCGGCGGCGTTCGGTTTCTGTAATTGCTCGTTCCATCGAGCCAGTCACTTCATCTGCATACAAAATGACCATGCCGTTTGCGTTTCGGGCTGCCCGTCCAATCGTCTGAATCAGTGCCGTTTCACTCCGCAAAAAGCCCTCTTTATCGGCATCCAGAATCGCAACCAGCGAAACTTCCGGAATGTCTAATCCCTCTCGCAGCAGGTTGATGCCCACCAGCACATCAAAATTCCCCAGCCGCAAATCTCGGATAATCTCCATTCGCTTTACAGTGTCCACATCGTGATGCAGATACTGCACCCGTACGGACAGCTTCTCCAAATAGGCAGTCAAGTCCTCCGCCATCTTCTTGGTGAGCGTGGTAATCAAAACCCGTTCGTTCCGCTCCACTCGCTTTTGAATCTCGGAATACAAGTCTTCAATTTGTCCGGATACCGGACGAACGCTAATCATCGGGTCTAATAGTCCTGTCGGACGAATCACCTGTTCCACAATTGCAGAAGAATGCTGCTTTTCAAACTCGCCCGGCGTTGCACTGACATAGATGGCTTGCGGTATTCGCTCATAGAATTCGTCAAAATTCAGGGGGCGATTATCGAATGCACTCGGCAGCCGGAAACCATAGTCCACAAGCGTTTCCTTTCGGGCATGGTCGCCGGCAGACATCGCCCGTACCTGCGGCAGCGTCACATGGCTTTCATCCACGACCAGAAGAAAATCGTTCGGGAAGTGGTCTAACAGCGTATAGGGCACGCTTCCGGCAGGTCTGCCGACTAAGATGCGGGAATAGTTTTCAATGCCGCTGCAAAAACCGATTTCTCGCAGCATTTCCATGTCATAGTGTGTCCGCTGGGCGATTCGCTGAGCTTCAATCAGGCGGTGATTCGCTTCAAAATATGCCACCCGTTCTTGTAACTCTGTTTCTATCTCGGAAATCGCCTGCTCGACATGCTCGCCGCTGACAACATAATGCGATGCCGGAAAAATGGCTGCATGCTGTAGGGTTGCGGTAACATTTCCCGTTACGGTATCCACTTCACAGATGCGGTCAATCTCATCGCCGAAATATTCCACCCGAATGGCAGTGTGGTTGGAACTGGATGGAAAAATCTCCACAACATCGCCCCGCACACGGAACTTGTTCCGGACAAACTGCACATCGTTTCGCTCGTATTGAATCGCAACCAGTTCTTTCAGCAGCTGTTCCCGTGGCTTCTCCATGCCCTTCCGCACCGAAACCACCATAGAACGGTATTCCTCCGGACTGCCCAGTGAATAGATACAGGATACACTGGCAACAATGATGACATCTCGCCGTTCTGCCAGTGCAGTTGTGGCAGAATGCCGCAGCTTATCAATTTCATCGTTAATCGAGGAATCTTTTTCAATATAGCTATCGGTACTCGGTACATATGCTTCCGGCTGATAATAATCATAATAGCTGACAAAATATTCTACCGCATTTTCCGGAAAAAATTCCTTGAACTCGGAGCAGAGCTGTGCGGCTAGAATTTTATTATGTGCCAGAACGAGTGTCGGCTTGTTGACTTGTGCGATGACATTCGCAATGGTAAACGTCTTTCCCGAACCCGTAACCCCTAACAGGGTCTGTTCATGGTCGCCTGCTCGAATGCCGTTCACCAGTTCTGCAATCGCCTCTGGCTGGTCACCCGTTGGCTGATAGGGTGCGTGTAATCGAAATTCGGACATCCTTGTTCCACCTCCTGTAAAACCTGTGCTGCATACCTCTTAGCATACCACAAAAAATCAGACATAAGTCTGTCCTATTTTTATAAAGGCATTCCGGAAATCTGCTTATAACAGTGTTTCCCAGAAACCATGTTCCCGCATGGAAATCACAGCATTTTTTCCAATAATATAGTGGTCTTCCAATGTAACATTCAAGTATTGCAAGCCCGTGTAAACCTGCTTGGTCACATAACAATCTTCCTGCGAGGGTGATGCAGAACCGCCGGGGTGATTGTGTGCCAGAATCACGCAGGCTGCTTGATATTTGAACGCTAGTTCTGCGATGCTCCGAATGGAAAGCGTGGATATGGTCACAGAACCCTCCGACAAAAAACACTCCTGTATGATTTGCAGGCTGTTGTCCAGCAACAACACAGCGACTTGTTCCCGTTGAACGCCTGTGTACAGATGCTGCAAGTGCGTTGCCATGAATGACGCTCGGTCAAGTTCCAATTGTTTGCGGTTTTCCTGTTCGGTTTCTTTGCTCAGCTGATAATAGCGAAACAATTCCGGCAGCATATTCAGAAATACGGCTGCCTGCTCCCGAATGCCGGGAATTTTTTGCAGTTCCACGGGGTCTGCATCCAGAACACCTGCCAGTGAGTGAAATTCTTTCAGTAGCTGGTGTGCAATGGGATTGGTATTCACACGAGGCAGGGCATAAAACAACAGCAATTCTAAAATTTCATGCTCCTGAAAGCCCGAAAATCCGCAGGTTAAGTAGCGTTTCCGCATGCGGCTGCGGTGTCCCTGATTGAGGTTTTTCTTTGGTGCTTGCTTGGCATCTGTTTCTTCCTTTTCTGTCATTTTGTCCTCACCTCTTTAAAAAATACGAAAAAATCCTTTTCTTTTTCCTGAATTTATGGTATACTCAAATAGAAGTTTTAGAAGGGAGTTCGCAATGCTGCGAAATCATCGTATATGAAAACATTTCTGATTCAACCCAACGACAGCGACCAGCGACTTGACCGCTTTCTGAAAAAAATGCTGCCATCTCTGCCAAACAGCCTGCTCTATAAAGCCATCCGGAAAAAGCAAATCAAAGTCAACCGGAAACGCTGTACCGGAGAAACTCGCCTGCAAACCGGCGATGAAATTGCGATTTTTCTGCCGGATGACTGCCTACAGCCTGCTGCCCCAGCAGCAGAGAAAAAGTTCGTGCAGGACAATGCAGAATCGCTTTCCGTCTGCTATGAGGATGCCCATCTTTTAGTGTTGTATAAGCCCATTGGAATGCTGGTGCACAGTGATGCCGGACACGCTGACCACTGCTTAGTGGACAACTTACACGCCTACTTACAGCAGAAAGGCGACTACCACCCCGAACAGGAGCAGAGCTTTGCCCCTGCTATCTGCAACCGCTTAGACCGCAACACAGAGGGCTTGGTATTGGCTGCGAAAGATGCTGCGACCTTACGGGAACTGAACCGCCTGATTCGGGAAAACCGTATCCAAAAGACGTATCTCTGCGTTTTGACTGCAACGCCGCCGAAGCAAACCGACATCCTGCACGCTTACCACTGGAAAGATGCAAAGACGAATACGGTTACCATTTCCGACCATCCCAAAGCAGGCTATCGGGAAATCATCACGGAATATCGGGTGTTGCAGCAGCAAAACGGTCTTTGTCTGGCAGAAATCACCCTGCACACCGGACGCACCCATCAAATCCGTGCCCATATGGCACATATTGGTGCTCCGCTCGCTGGTGACTCCAAATATGGCAACCGCCGTAAAAAGGAATCGCTACACCTCAAACATCAATTGCTTTGTGCCTATCAGCTGCAATTCCATCCGGAGGCGGATTCCTGTCTTGCTTACCTGAACGGGAAAACGGTGACTGCTCCCCTGCCGGATTTTGTATCCCGATTCTTTCCGACATTTTCCAGCAAAAACAGAAAATAAGCAAAAGCATCCATCTGGTTCTGTGTGACAGCCAGACGGGTGCTTTTTTGTTGCGTTACTATTTGATTTATTCGCTCAGCATCTTGGTGACAATTTCCTTGACAATGCCCGGATTTGCCTTGCCCTTGGATGCCTTCATGCACTGACCAACCAGATAGCCCAGTGCATTGGTCTTGCCGTTCTTATAGTCGTTGACCGACTTTTCATTGTTTGCCAGAACATCCTTTGCCAGCTGTTCCAGGAATCCCGTATCGGAATTCTGTGCCATGCCCTTTTCTTCAATGATGGCAAGCGGTTCTTTGCCCGTTTCCAATACAATCTGGAAAACTTTCTTTGCGGACGAGTTGGAAATGACACCCTTTTCTACCTGCACAATCAATTCTGTCAGACGCTGCGGGGTCAGCGGGGTTTCACTGATTTTCTTACCCGTATCGTTGGTGAACTTTGCAATATCCGACAAAATCCAGTTGCTGATGCTCTTCGGCTTGCATGTTCCAATGTCAATGCAAGCATCAAACATTGCAGACCGTTCCAAATCTTCTGCAATCAAGGTTGCATCTACCTGAGAAAGTCCAAAGTCCTTGACATACCGGCGAATCTTTGCGTTCGGCAGTTCCGGAATGGATGCCTTCAGGGCAGCAATCTTTTCTTCCGGTACAACGATAGAAAGCAAGTCCGGTTCTGGGAAATACCGATAATCCTGTGCATCTTCCTTGCTTCTCATGGTGTAGTTCATGCCCTTGGCATCGTCCCACCGACGGGTTTCCTGTGCAATCGTTCCGCCTGCTTCCAGCACTTCAATCTGCCGCTTTGCTTCGTATTCGATACCACGAACCGCAGCACTAAAGCTGTTGACGTTCTTCATTTCGCAGCGTGTTCCAAATTCTGTGCTGCCTTTCTTCCGAACGGATACGTTTACGTCACAACGAATCGAGCCTTCCTGCATCTTACAGTCAGAGATGTTCAGGTACTGCAAAATAGACTTGATGGTTTCCAGATATGCCTTTGCTTCAGCACTGCTCCGGATATCCGGCTCAGAAACGATTTCAATCAGCGGAACGCCGCAACGGTTCAGGTCTACCAGAGAACCCGAGAATGAGGCATCGTGCAGCAGCTTTCCGGCATCTTCTTCAATGTGGATTCTGGTCACGCCGATTCGCTTTTCTTCGCCGTCTACCATAATATCTAAGTATCCGTTTTCACAGAGCGGAACTTCTGCCTGTGAAATCTGGTATGCTTTCGGGAGGTCTGGATAGAAGTAGTTCTTTCTGTCCTGCTTGCTGACTGCATTGATTTTGCAGTTCATAGCATGACCCATCTTAATCGCATATTCTACAACTTTTTCATTCAAGGTTGGCAATGTACCCGGCATGCCCATACAAATCGGGCAAACCTGTGTATTCACTTCCAGACCGAATGCGTTCCGGCAATTACAATAAATCTTTGAGGCGGTGTTCAATTCCGCATGGACTTCCAGTCCGACAACCATTTCATAATCCTGCATGGATGTTTGTTCTCCTTTCGATGATTCCTTTAAAGTGTCTGTGGGATGCACGCAAACCCACCGCACAGCTGTTCATATGCATCTGCTGCCCGCAACAGCGTCTGTTCTGCAAACTTTGCACCAATCATCTGCATACCAATCGGCAGACCGCTTGCAGTCTTTCCACACGGAACGCTGATTGCCGGCAAACCTGCAATGTTCACCGGAACGGTGCAGACATCGCCGCTGTACATCTTTAAAGGATCGTCTACCTGTTCGCCCAGCCGGAATGCCGGTGTCGGATAGGTCGGGGTGATGATAATATCACACTGCTGGAATGCGGCTGCAAATTCCTGTGCAATCTGCCGCTGCACCAGCTTTGCCTTCTTATAATAAGCATCATAGAAACCAGAACTCAGTACGAATGTGCCCAGCATAATCCGGCGTTTTACTTCATCGCCGAAGCCTTCGCTTCTGGTGCGTTCATACATATCGGTCAAGCCATCGTAATTCTTTGCCCGATAGCCATACTTCACGCCGTCAAACCGTGCTAGGTTGGAAGAGGCTTCCGCAGAGGCAATGATATAATAGGTATTGACTGCATATTCCGTGCTCGGCAGGGAAATTTCCTGTACCGTTGCACCGTTTGCTTCCAGCTGATGAACCGCATCCATCACAGCAGCCTTTACGGTGTCGTCAATGCCAGCACCGAAATATTCCTTCGGCAGACCAATTTTCAAGCCTGCAACACTGCTGCCCTGCAAAGCAGCGGCAAAGTCCGGATAATCCCGATAAGCAGATGTTGCATCCATGTTGTCATGTCCGCAAATCAGGCTGTACAGCATTGCCACATCCTTGACGGATTTGCCGATTGGCCCAATCTGGTCGAGAGAAGATGCAAATGCAACCAGACCGTATCGGGAAACGCTGCCGTAGGTCGGCTTCAGACCAACTGTTCCGCAGAACGAGGACGGCTGCCGAATCGACCCACCCGTATCAGAACCCAGTGTGACAATGGCTTCGCCTGCTGCAACCGCAGCTGCAGAACCGCCGGAAGAACCGCCCGGTACACAGTCCAGATTGTGCGGATTGTGGGTCTTTTTGATGTAAGAGGTTTCTGTCGAAGAACCCATTGCAAATTCATCCATGTTGAGTTTGCCGGTGATAACCATCTTGGATGCCCGAATCGGCTGCATCACGGTTGCATCAAACGGCGGAACATAGTCTGCCAGCATCTTGGATGCACACGTTGTCCGTAACCCCTTTGTGGAAATATTGTCTTTAATACCGATTGGAATCCCAGCCAACGGGTGCAGGGTTTCACCAGCGGCTCTTGCCTGGTCAACGGCTTCTGCCTGTGCCAGTGCATCTTCACACTGTGTCACATAAGCCCCCACTTTGTCTTCGACTGCGGCAATGCGTCCCTGTACCGATTGGCAGAGTTCCACTGCACTGCATTCCTTGTTTTGCAGCATTTCTGACAGCTTGGCGGCTGTCTGTTCATAAAGTTCCATGGTTTCGTTTGCCTCCTTGTTTTTATTCTACCGTCTTCGGAACGACCAGACAACCTGCCTGTACCTCTGGGGCATTGGCAAGCATCTCTTCCCGCTTGAACTTGTGGTCTTTTGCAACATCTTCCCGCAGCCGCATTGCATTGTTCGGGTCTACGGTCAGGGTATCGCTCACATCCGGCAGATGATCCACCATTGCCACGATGGACTCCATGTCCTTTTCAAATTTTGCAATCTGTTCCGGCTCAAAATGCAGCCGTGACAGCTTTGCAATGTGTGCAATATCAATTTTCATGGGATAAAACGTCCTTTCTTTCCAACCGGAAACTTACGCTTCCGGTTCTTCTTTTGTATGTGCAAGCAGGTCTTGCTCTGTCCAAATTGGAATCCCGAGTTCCTCTGCTTTTTGCAACTTACTGCCGGCTTCTGCTCCGGCAACCACATAGGCGGTCTTTTTGGAAACGCTGCCGCTGACTTTTCCGCCGAACTGCTCAATCAATGCCTTTGCTTCGGCACGTTTCATCGTTGGCAGCGTGCCCGTCAGGACAAAAGTCTGATTTGCAAACCGCTGGTCAGTCTGCACCGCTTTGGTATGCTGCATCTGAACGCCGTACGCTTGCAGCTCTGCAATCAGATGTTGCATATGCGGTTCTCGAAAAGCCGCCACGACACTTTCCGCCATAACCATTCCAAATCCTTCGATTTCCGCAATCTGTTCTGCGGTCGCCTGCATGATGGCATCCATGGACGGGAACGCATCGCACAATAGTTTGGCTGCCTGCAAGCCGATGTTGCGGATGCCCAGCCCGAAAATCAGACGGGGCAGCGGATTTTGCTTGGATTTTGCAATTGCCTGCAAAAGGTTTTCTGCGGATTTCTCCGCAAACCGATCCAATTGCAGCAACTGTTCCTTGGTCAATCTATATAAATCTGCAACCGAGTGCAGATAACCGGCTGTCTGGAGGGCAAGCACATTCTGTGCTCCCAGCCCTTCAATGTTCATCGCATCTTTCGAGGCGAAGTGAATCATCCGCTTCAGCAGCTGTGCCGGACAATCCGGATTCGGGCAGCGAAGGGCACTTTCTTCCGCATCCCGAACGGCTTTCGTTCCGCAGACCGGACAGACTTCCGGCATTTCATACGGCACAGCATCCGGCAAATGCGAGGCGGAGCGAACCACTTCCGGAATGATTTCTCCAGCTTTCCGCACAATAATCGTATCGCCCAGACAAATGCCCTTTTCTGTGATGAAATCCTGATTGTGCAGCGTTGCACGGGAAACGTCTGTGCCTGCCAGCCGAATCGGTTCAAATACGGCAACTGGCGTGATGACACCCGTTCTGCCGACGCTGTTGAGAATCTCCAGCAGCTTGGTTTCCTTTTCTTCCGGCGGGAATTTATAGGCAACTGCCCACTTTGGCACTTTTGCCGTCGCTCCCATCTCTTCCCGCTGTGCAAAGTCATTGACCTTGACCACAACGCCATCAATGTCATAGGGCAAGTCGGTTCGTTCTGCTCCAACTGCCTGCAGGGCATCCAGAATTTCCGATTCTGTTGTGAGCGGTTCGGTTGCCTGTACCGTTTTCATACCCAGCTGCCGCAGATAGTCCAAAGACTGCCGATGCGAAGTCAGCGTTTCGCCGTCAATCTGCTGGACGTTGAAAATCAGGATGTCCAAGCCACGCTTTGCCGTCACAGAGGCATCTTTCTGCCGCAGCGAACCAGAGGCGGCATTTCGTGGATTCTTGAACGGCGTTTCCCCGTTCTGTTCCTGCTCTTCCGTCAGCGACAAAAACCGCTCTCTTGGCATATAAACTTCTCCACGCACTTCCAAAAATGCCGGAGCATATTCCAAGTGCAGCGGAATCGAACGAATCGTTTTCAGGTTTTCGGTGACATCTTCCCCGACAAATCCATCGCCACGAGTTGAACCACGGGTGAAGATGCCGTTGGTATATTCCAGCGAAACAGAAAGCCCGTCGATTTTTGGCTCTACCACAAATTTTGGGTCGGAAAACTGCTCTTTGCAGCGAATCAGAAACGCCGATACTTCTGCAAACGAAAAGACATCCTGCAAGCTCATCATCTGGACGGCATGCTGCACCTTTTCAAAGGTACTGGATGCCACACCGCCTACCCGTTGCGTCGGCGAGGTCGGCAGCTGCAACGAGGGAAACGCTGCTTCCAATTCCCGCAGCTCCCGCATCATCTCATCATAAGAAAAATCCGAAACGGTCGGGTCATTCAATACATAATACCGATAATTATGGGCTTCCAATTCTTTGGAAAGCTCCGCAATCCGTTTTTTGGCTGCTGCAAGTTCCATGGTTCTTCGTTCCTTCCTGTTGTCGATTCTGCCGTTTTTCATTATACCACACAACGATTGAAAATTCAACCGGATATCCGATTCTTTTTCCAAAGACGGGACACCTGTTTTCTGTGCCCTGTTATTATACCATAATTTTTCTTGGTTTTCAAGCGGTCTGTTCGAAAATTTCCAGTTCCCGGAACAAATCGACAAAAATATTATTCTATCAAAATGAAGCAAACAGTATCTGAAAAAAGATGAAAAAAATCGAAAAATGGAGAAATTCCTATTGACAAATCGCCATAAACATGATATCCTTTAATTTAAAGTTGTATGTAGCATTATAGGAGGTAATTATATGCCAGTTGTAAAGTCTTTTAATTGTCCATCATGTGGAGCTCCCATTAAAGATATTAAAAATCCTAAAGTTACATGTGAATATTGTGGTTCTACATATTGCATCGAAGGACTTGATAGTTGCTTAAATGTTGTAAAAAAGAAAATATAAAAAGCGGTATCAATTTCGAGCCATGTGCAGATACACTTCATAAGAGTATTGTTGATTTCTTAACATCTGATGTTTGTGCTCCTTTAGATATTTTAGACTCAGCATATATATCATTAAAAGAAAATCTCTGTGTCCCTGCATATTATTATCATTATAACGGCACTAGCGATTACCTTTGTGATGTTGGTAATGAAAATATTAAACATTTGAGCGGAGGAAATGGAGAAATTAAGAAGGTTTCTGAAATATCATGGTCGACAATAAGTGGAAATATCCGAGCCGAAGCTCAAAGAATTGTATCTGGAAATAGCGATTATGATTCCATCATAAATGAATTCTATAAGCCTTACCAAGAGGATGACAATATAGCGTACAAGGAAAATAAATTGGTAGATATTGAAAGTTTTTCAATTCCTTCAAACATCAAAAGTGTTCCTTTCAGTAGACCAGCTTCTGATTTATTAGATGCATATGTACGTCCTGATATGAATGATGCCTTTAAAAAAAGTGTTTTAAGACAAATTGGTAACAGAGCAAGTCGGAATATTTCTTTTGGAAGTAGCAATATTGAAAAAGATGGAGCAATCGATCGGTTGTTAATATCTATATACCATATAACTTTTACATATGGTGAAAACACATTTTCATTATATGCAAGTGGAGATGGTAAAAAAATCAAATTAGAAGGAATTCCTCCTATTGATGATAATAGAAAAAAAGAATTGGAAACATTAAATCAAGAATATGAATCCATAGATGGAAGCGTTTTTTACTCTTGGAGTTATAGCATTAATAGTTATTATGCTGATACTTTTTTGTGCTGTGAATTTTGTTGGGTTAGTTATTATTCCGCTCATTATTTTATGCATCTATAAAAGCATTCCTGCTAGAAAGAAGAGAACTGAATTAAAAGAAAAAATCGATCAGTTTAATAAGCAGATTGAACTGATAAAGAATGATTTTATTACAAATAATAAGAAAATAAAAAATTATAAAGACCTTGAAATATGATTTTCCATCTTTTCCAGTTCCCGGAACAAATCGACAAAACCCGTCTGGTTGCAATCTTTTTCCCCCATTTTTTGTAAAAAAGCGTTGACAAGTCGCAAAAAATCTGCTATACTACTCCTATATGGCAACGATGGAACTGACCGTCCTCCCTTCGCACAACAGAGAGCATACTGCTGGTGGAATGTATGCAGCGAAGAAACGGGTGCTACTCCGGAGCTGTTTCCGAAAACGGAAACGTATGTTCTGCGTTAAAGAACAACGAGGAATGCAGGTACAGACTGCATTTGAACTTGGGTGGTAACACGAATGCCTTCGTCCCATTTGGCGGCGAGGGCTTTTTTCTGTGAAAATCCAAAATTGACCAATCAAAAAGGAGCATTTTCACCATGAAATGGCAAGGATTAAACGAACTGAGAGAAAAATACCTTTCTTTCTTTGAAAGCAAG
>ERZ773165.1472-NODE-1472-length-14014-cov-25.585071_pt1 | contig 14014 bp, 10 predicted proteins | sample MGYA00581003_ERZ773165 | MGnify/ENA primary metagenome ERZ773165 (study PRJEB29015, sample SAMEA2737817) | human gut metagenome | biome: human gut; feature: human-associated habitat; material: faeces | place: China | collected 2012 ... | reverse complement strand
GGCAAGCCCCTACCCTAAATATGAGCCCCTTTCAGGGGCAGCGTGCGCCGCAACCGCCATGCTATTTGGCTCAAAACCGCGCAGATATTTATCTATATTTTTAACACCCTACCTATAAGGAGTAACGCCTGACAATGGTGTATTAATTTCCAATCATCCACCCAACAAATGAAACCAGAAACTCTTCTTCAAATAGCACTGTCCGCCGCTGTGGAAGCTGGCGAGGCCATCATGAAAATATACACCCATCCCGATTTGGACTGGGAAGTTGAACGCAAAGCCGACAATTCGCCGCTCACCCTGGCCGACCGTCGCTCACACGCTGTCATCGCGCAGGCGCTCGACATGACGCCCTATCCTCTGCTCAGCGAGGAAGGCTGTCACGAGGACTATGCCGTTCGCAAACAATGGGAAACGCTGTGGATTTGCGACCCACTCGATGGCACGAAGGAGTTCATCAAGCGCAACGGGGAGTTCACTGTCAACATCGCCCTCGTCAAAGGTGGTGTGCCTGTCATGGGTGTTATCTATGTGCCCGTGTCGCGCACGCTTTTCTGGGGGCACACGGAGGCATTCAACGGACAAATCGCGGCCTGGCGCTGCGAAGTGGACGAAACGGGCAGCCTCGTCGGACAAACGGCCCTGCCGCTCAACGATGACGCCGAGCGGCCCTACATCGTGGTGGCTTCACGCTCCCACCTCTCTCCGGAGACGGAAGCTTTCGTGGCCCGTGAGCGTGAAGCCCACCCTGGCCTCGAACTACATTCTGCGGGCAGTTCGCTAAAAATCTGCCTCGTGGCTGAAGGCCGCGCCGACATCTATCCGCGCCTCGCCCCCACCATGGAATGGGACACGGCTGCCGGACACGCCATTGCCCTCGGTGCTGGCTGCGAGGTGGTGAAGGCAGAAGACGGCAAACCGGTGGTCTACAACAAAGAGGACCTCCTCAACCCGTTCTTCATCGTTCGCCCAGCAGCACAGAAGGGGTAAGCCCCAAAAGTATACCATATCCTAAACAAAACACGCTACGTTCACCTCCTCATTTAAACAACCACCGTGGGATTCCAAGCCATATTTGTCATCATCATATTGTCGGTGCTCATCATCGCGCTCATCAAAGACCGCATGCGCCCTGGCCTCATTCTGCTTTCGGGTGCCGTGGCCTTCATGTGTGCCGGCATCTTGAGCCCGAAGGAACTTCTTGAGGGTTTCTCCAACAAGGGCATGATCACCGTGGCAATGCTCTTTCTTGTGAGTGAAGGCGTGCGGCGCTCCGGACTGCTCAGCACGCTCCTTGAGCACCTATTACCCAAACGTCGCGCCACCATACGGGGCGTACAGGCTCGCATGCTGCCCGCCGTGGCCTTCATCTCAGCTTTTCTCAACAACACGCCAGTGGTGGTTATCTTCGCCCCGATGATCAAACGCTGGGCGGAGCGCCACCGACTTTCGCCAACGAAGTTCCTCATCCCTTTGTCATACGCCACCATCCTTGGCGGCGTGTGTACGCTCATCGGAACAAGCACAAACCTCGTTGTCCACGGCATGGTCATTGATGCTGGATATACCGGCTTTTCCATGTTTGAACTTGGAAAAGTGGGCATCGTCATTGCCGTTGTCGGACTCCTTTATATATACATCGCCTCGCCGCGCCTGCTCCCCGACCGTCGGGAAGACCGCGAAGAGCAAGTCACGAGCGAAGAGCGGCGCGAGGGTCTGCAACGCATTGAAGTGGTGCTTGCGGCCCGCTTCCCAGCCATCAACCGCCGCGTGCGCGACTTCGACTTCAAGCGGAAATATGGTGCCACCATCCTGGAGATACGACGCGGCGGCGACACCATCATCATCCACGATATGCGTAAGGAGCGCTTTCGCGAAGGCGACACACTTGTTTTGCTGGCCGACAAGTCTTTCATGGAAAACTGGGGCGACTCCTCGTTCTTCCTCATGGTGTCGGACGGCCGAAAAGAAGAAGCGCCGATGAACAAATCGAAACGCTGGCTGGCCGTCGGCCTCATGGTGCTGATGGTGTTGGGGGCCACCATTGGCGAACTGCCCGCCGTGAAGCAGGCTTGTCCTGGCATGACGCTCGACATGTTTTTCTTCGTGAGCATAACGACCATCATCATGGCATGGCTGGGCATGTTCCCCGCACGGAAATACACCAAATATGTCTCCTGGGACATCCTCATCACCATCGCCTCGGCCTTTGCCATCAGCCGCGCCATGCAAAATTCCGGCATGGCCGACGCCGTAGCGTCCTTCGCCACGGGTCTGAGCAGCAACCACGGACCGCTGGTATTGCTCGCCGTTGTGTTTGTCATCACCAACGTGTTCACCGAACTGATGACGAACAACGCCGCGGCGGCCCTGGCCTTCCCCATCTCTCTGTCAATGGCGCAACACCTCGGCGTCAGCCCCATGCCTTTCTTCGTGACCATCTGCATGGCGGCATCGGCAAGTTTCTCCACGCCCATCGGTTACCAGACGAACCTCATCGTGCAGGGTATCGGCAACTACCGTTTTGCCGACTTCGTGAAAGTGGGCCTTCCCCTCAACCTCATCGCCCTCATCCTAACGGTGTTGCTCGTGCCGCTCATCTGGCCGTTTTGAGAAGGGCCGCCAGCTCTGCCAAACCGCAGGAGGAAGACGCGGCAACGCCATGCCGCTTCACGTTTGCGGCAAGACTAATAAGTAGGTGGTCAAAATACTAATTATCTGCTCGAAAGGACCTCCCGCCACACTTCCATATCGTAAAATTTACTTCCAAATGATACGAAATCAGGCATTTTTTACCATTTGAACGAAACCGGACACCTTTTTGGTTGCCCGGTTTCATTCGTTTTTACTTAATTTGCACATCGAACAACGGCAAAGGTGTCGCTGTTCAAGACGAAAACCTCTCAGAATGTATTAGCGAAGGAAGGCTATATGAGGGCAACGAAGCAAGTCAAGAATGCCCCCACAAATTAAAAGAACAAGAAAGGGATGCGGCAGCCGCCGCTGCAATGCTCCCGCCAGAAGCCTTTTATTCTTGAGGAACATTTATTCATATATTATCTCGTGTGCCACACACAGAACAATGGGATGAACGGCACACTCAGCGTTTTCATGGAACAAAAGCGGGTGCCCACCAAACTTGTGACAAGCAAGGGACGGTGCCCGCTTTTAATTGCATCACCCAGTGCAAAGTTCACGCTCTCCCGTTTGCCCCGCCTCGTTTCCCAAAGCATCCCCAAAAAATCGGCCCACCATTCGCCCATTTCAAGCCTTTTCCTTAAATTTGCTTGTTCATAGAATCGGGAGAAAATACTGACGGAACGACAAGGGATGCCCATCATCAATTCTCACAGCATTTCTGTTGTCTCCTGCCAAGAAGCCCTTCTCCCTTTCCGTTTATTGTCCTATATAATCAAGGCGCCGACCTAAGTAATGGTAAAAAATCTTTCACCATTACTAAAGCATTGCATACCCCAACCGAAAGCAACTGCCACCGCGCCTGCCATCTAAAAAACTAAAAACATCATGAAGACTTGTTCTATATGCGGTCATCAGTTTCCCGACGATCTGAAGGAATGCCCCGTGTGTGGCGCACCGGCCCCTAACGCCGATGCCAACACCACCATTAACACGAACAACGGCACAACGCCGCCCCCTGTGCCCGACGACATCCCGCCGGTGCCGGAAGTCGATGCTTCACCAAAAACGCGCATCGTCAGCAACAGCACCGTGCCACCGTCAAATCCCGGTGCCGTGCCGCCCTCTGGCCCTGCAACCGTGGCCTCTGGTGCCGTTCCACCCTCAAACCCTGGCGCCGTGCCGCCCTCAAATCCTGGCACCGTGCCGCCCTCCAATCCTGGCACTGTGCCGCCCTCTGGTTCTTTCAACCAGCCGCCGCGCCGCAACAACACGGTGCTCTGGGTCGTCATCGGCATTCTGAGCGCCATCATCCTTATTGGTGCCACGTGGTTTATCGCCACCAAGGTGCTGGGCGACGATTCTAAATCAAGCGACAACAGCGAAGACAGCATCGGCAGCGATGTGGAAGTGGTGGATTATGAAACCGACGACACGCCGACACAATCGGACACCTACGATGCCGACACGCTGGCTGAGCCCGACGTTGAAGAAGTGTACAACACCGACAACACGTCAAACAGCCATTCGTCCAGCACTTCCAGCGACGACAACACCAACGTCATCACGGGTTATCTCCACCACAGCGACGGCGACAAATCGTGCTACGTACGCCTCGTGTTCACCGTTGACAACGACAGCGAAGTGAGCGGAACGGTCAGTTTCAACAACACCACACTGGACATCTCGGGCAACTATTATGACGGTTCGAAGAAACTGCTCATCTACGAGAATGGCGGCGGCCGCTATGAAGGCTACGTCAACGGCAGCACCTACTCTGGCAAATATTACGACAACGACGGCACATGGTCGTTCAGCATGAACGTCAACTAACCCTCCCTCTCGGAGGCCAACCCTCCCCCATTGCCTATGCACAACCATTTGAAACTCCTTCCGAGCGTCTGCCACATTATGGCGCTGCTGCTCTTTGCGGGCTGCAGCCTGTCGGTCTGTGCCCAACAACGCAAGGTGCAAAACAAACCGTTTATTGATGAGCGCCGCTTCCATTACGGATTCACCGTCGGCCTGCACGACCAGGGGCTCTCTCTGACCAACAACGGTTTCATCGACCCCGCAACGGGAGTACAGTGGGTTGCCGCCAACGACCGCCACAATTTCGGGTTTTCTGTCGGCGTGCTCGGCGAATGGAAACTCAATCCGACGTTCTCCCTGCGCCTCATCCCCTCGCTCCACTTCGGCAGCAAGCACATACGCTTCCGCAATCTGGCCGACGAAGGACGCAACTCACAAGACATGAAGTCGACCTACATGGCACTGCCCATAGACCTCAAAGTGAGTGCGCCGCGCTTCAACAACTATCGGCCCTACGTCGTGGCAGGACTCTCGCCGATGTACGACCTGACGGCTAACAAACACACGCTCCTGCGCACCAAAGCCTTCAACCTCATGCTTGAAACGGGAATCGGATGCGACCTCTACCTTCCTTTCTTCAAACTCATCCCGGAACTCAAATTCTGCTTCGGGCTGGGAAACGTTTTGGAGAAAAACCGCAAGGACCTCACCGACCCCACGCAATTTGTCTATACACAGAGCATCGACCGCGCCACGACCTCAATGGTGGTACTCTCCTTCTATTTTGAGTAGGTGGTTTTACGCAATGTTGAAAGCATTATTCTTTCACCACCACTAAGTTTTCGACAATGGGGGTGTTCCGAACCGCATAGTTTGGAGCGCCCCCTTGTCTTTTTTTCTCGGCCATCCTTCAAAAAACAATATTTTTGACCACCGACTTAAAAAAACTTTCTTTTTCTTGTCACAAAATCCATCCCTTCGTGTTATAACAATAGAAACACGCCACAGAAGGCAGTCACCTCCAGCCTACACTTCGGCTCAAACCTCAACGGCATGAACACGCAAAGCTTCGAACAGAAATATCTCCAACTGACTCCGCGCCTCTACAGCGTGGCCTTTTCTGTTCTTGGCAATGCGGAAGATGCGGAAGACGCCGTGCAAGACACGTTTGCCCGCCTGTGGGAAAAGCGAAATGAACTTGAACGCATGGAAAATGCCGAGGGCTATTTCATGACCACGCTGCGCCACATCAGTCTCAACATGCTACGCAACCGCCACGCCGCCGCCGACATCGCTGAAGCGCACAACGCGCCCACGGACATTGACGCCGCCACGGCACAGGCTGAAATGGAACACCGCGAAACGCACGGCCTGCTAAAGCGCCTCCTGGCGCGGCTCTCCCCGCGGTCGCGCCGCGTTGTGGCCCTGCGCCACGTTGGAGAATGCAGTTTCCACGACATGGCAGAGATTACGGGGGAAACGGAGGTGAACCTGAGAATGATTCTCTCCCGCGCCCGCCGACAATTGCGGGCGGCCTACGAAGAGGAAATGAAACACGGATAATCTAATGGCCCCATCATTAACCAACACAAAAACCCAATACAAAATGATGACATCTGAAGACATACGCCAACTTTTGCAACGCTTCTACGACGGAGAAACGACGCACGCCGAGGAACACTCGCTACGGGAATGGTTTCGCACGAACGATTGCCCCGAAGACCTGCAGCCCGACCGCCAGATGGTGATGGCCCTGTCGGAAACGGCCGACGTGCCTATGCCTGTGGGCTTGCAGATGCGCATCTCAAACCGCCTCCGAAAGCGTGAACGCCGCCGCCATCAGCGTGCCACGCGATGGATGACCATGACGGGCATCGCCGCCAGTGTCGCTGCCCTCGCCGTCGGCGTGTGGTACTGGATGATACCGCAACAGACGGTCTACGCCGACACATGCCAAACGCCACAAGAGGCCATCGAGGAAGTACACCAAACGCTCAACATCATCTCGCGCGACCTCTGCCAGGGACTCTCTGGCGAAGAGGACTTGGGAGGCCCGATGCCTTGATAAGTTGGTGGCAGATTAACTCTGACCACCAACCTACGCCCCATCCATTGCCCAGAACAATCATTATCATAACCGTTTGGAAGTGTTCCAAGCCGAATATTTTCAAGACACTTCCCCTTAAAGCGTGGGGCACGACAGGCGGCGGGCATAGAAACCTGCCAATATTTTCTGTTTTGCACAGGTCGCTCGCGACCACCCAAAGGTAACGAAGTAGGTTTTCTTTGCATAGATTTCATACGCCGTTTCGCTTGCCCAACCGCCCTGCCGTCCCCACGCCTCTTTAGTAGTTACTTATTCTCATCAAACCAACTCCACCATGAAACGATTCATCCTTTCCTCCATCTTTCTGCTCTGCGGTGCGCTCCCCCTTTCCCATGCGCTCCACGCTGAAGAAGTGCCGGTGGTTTTGACCATCACGGCCGACAGCAATGTCAAAGTTTTCTATTCCTTCGACCATTATGCCAACAACAGCAAAATGGCCCGCACCTACGTGTCGGAAGAAATGCTGCAAGCGGCCAAGAACAGCAACATGCTGCAAAGCAACGTGTGGGACGTGTCGGGCGTCATATCGCGGCTGACAAGTCTTTTGGCGCTCCACACGCATTCGCGTTCCACCACGACTTCCGTGCGGAAGGACATGGAACGCGTGACAGCGAAAAAGGAATACGAGCGCGTGATGCACTCTCAATGGGACGACAAGGAGATTGCTGTGTACGTTCACCGCACACACGGCAAAAACATCAGCGAACTGCTCATCTTCAAGTTCCGCAGCAACTATTGTTCACGCATCATCCAGCTCACGGGAAAACTCCGCACCACCGACATCGCGGCCATCATCCGCATGAATGAAAACAAATACTAAGTAGGTGGTCCCACCGCTTCACTAACCCACCATCCCTACACGACCTTTATGAAAACCTTTTCCAAGACATCCGTCAAAACGCTCCTGCTCGCCCTCCTCGCCGCCTGCACGCTCTCGCTGCACGCCGACAAAGTGAAATTCGTTTCGGGCGGCCTTTACCAAATTCGAACGGTCTGCCGAACCGACGGTTGCATCATGCCTTCGAGCTACATCGAACAGGCCATCACTTACAACATTGAATGTGAGGGCAACCAGGTCCAATCGGTGATGTATCTCAACAACGGCGAAAACATGATGCGCAGTGTCGCCGTCGACAAAAGCGCATGGTGGGTCATCACGAAAGACAAAGATGGGAACTACACCATCTGCAACGCCGCCACCAACCGCTATTTCACCTTCGACGGACAGCGCACCGCCAACCGCCGCTACATCTATCTCAGCACGAACGACCACGGCAACAAATCGCGCTGGACGATTTATGCCGCCAGCATCGGCCTCGGCATCAAAAACGTTCACATCCCCTACCACTATCTCGACGTGCGCCTCAACAACCACATCGTTGGCACCTACGGCAACACGAGCACCACGCTGCACGACAACGAGCGCTTTTTCCTCATCGATCAGAAAGGGCGCGTGGTAACGGAATTTGACGGCGAAAAGGTCAACCTGCCGAAAAACTGCTTCAGCGGCAACGCCAAGACGCGCACCTACACCGGAAAGACCGTCCGACACAAGGCACCCTCCGTGGCCGTCACCACAGAAGTGCGCCGCATTCAGGGCAACACGCAACAGCTCTCGTTCACCATCAACGGCATCCGCCCGGTGTTCAACAGCCTTTCGTCTTCCCATCTCTTCGCCATCAGCGAAAGTAAAAACGCCAAGGAATTTACGGGACGCATCGCCACGACTGAGAAGAAGGGAACGCTCTTCGTCGACGGCAAGAAGGTGGGAACGGGCGGCACGTTCCGCTTCACGAAGCCCACCGACGGCCACACCTACCGTCTTGCCCTCGTGCAAAACAACGACACGGTGCAGGGGGCATGGCTGACGTTTACCTTCCTGCCCGTCATCGAACTCACCACGAGCCGCGCGGTCTCGAAATCCAGTTTCAGTCCGGCCACCTTCCGCCTTCTCGACCCGCAACACCGCGACACCGACTCCACGCTCACTGCCGCCGTGCGCCACCGCGGCGACTATGCCACGCTCTTCCCGAAGAAGGCCTACGCCGTGAAGTTCGTCGACGCCACTGGCAAGAAGCAAGACCGCCATTTCCTCGACCTTCGCACCGACAACTATTGGATTCTCGACGCCATGGCCGTTGACCACGCCCGCATGAGAAACCGCGTGGCGATGGACCTCTGGAACGACATGGACGTACGCCCTTATTATGCGAAGGGGAAGGTGAAGACGGGGGCCGGCGGCCGCCTGGTGGAAGTGTTTGTCAACGGCAGCTACCAGGGCATCTATAATTTCTCGGAACGCATCGACCGCAAGCAGCTCGCCCTGACGAAAACGGAGAAAAACGGGCCGCGCGGCCTGCTCTATAAGTCGAAACAATGGAGCACATGGACGCTCTTGGGCTACGACCGCAGGACAAACAGGACCGTCGGCAGCCAGCCGCCTTCGTTCGACAACGCCAGCGGCGTTTGGGACCACTGGGAATGCAAATACCCAAAAGTGGAAAACAACCACAAGACCGACTGGACACCGCTCCACGACGGGGCGGCACTCGCCGCTTCGGCAAGCGACGAGGATTTTATTGCCAACGTGGGAAAATGCTTTGACCTCTCTGCCGTTTGCAACTATTATCTCTTCATCGAACTGCTTCACGCAACAGACAACAGCGGCAAGAACATGTATTGGGCGGTGGGCGACGTGACGAAATCGAAGAAGCTCACGCCGATTCCCTGGGACCTCGACGGCATCTTTGGTCGCGACTGGGGAGGACGGCAATATGGCTGCGACGCCACCGACAACTATCGCAACTTCCTCCGCAACTCCAACACGCAAAATGCGCTCTTCGAGCGACTGACGCACCTGAATGCCAACAATTGGAACGAGATGCGGGCTAAACGCTATTGCGAACTGCGCCGCACGGTTTTCGCCCCCGACAACCTCAACCAACGTTTCTCTGCCTACTGGCAACTCATGAGAAGCAGCGGCGCCATGAAGCGAGAGGCCAAGAAATGGCGTAGCGCAGGCAATGCAGGCCTCAGTTTTGAAGCGGAAGCCGACTACATCAAAAATTGGATTGAAACTCGCGTGGCCACGCTCGACGCGCAATATGGCTACAAATAACTAAACACCTGCTTACAACAATTAGTGATTCATACCCCCAAGGGGCAATACGGAAGAACCTGTTCGGAGGTATTGCCCCTTTCTCTTTCCTTCAAGAATTTATGTCGTCGCATCTCTTGATGCCGAAGAAAATATTTACTTTTGTACTTACAAGAAACAACCCCACCGTATGAACAAAATCCTCTCTCTCATCTGCTGCCTGTGTGTCTGCGCCGCGAGCGCACTGGCGGGCGGCAAAAACGTAAAAATCAAAGTCGTGACGCCTGGCACACTGACGGAACTGCTGAAAGGCTATGCCGACAACGAGATAAAGGGCCTCTCTGTTACTGGCACGCTCAACGCCAACGATGTGCAAAGCCTGCAGCGCTTTGCCGGACGCAACAACTCGGAGAAGAAGCATGAAGGCGGCCTGTTGGAAGTGCTCAACTTGGGAAAAACCACGCTGACCGATATGGAAAGCGGATTGAATCTGGCCGAGGTCATCGAAGGCTCAACAACGCTCCGCAAGGTGATGCTGGGCAACGTTTTCTACGTTAGCGCCTACACGTTCTCCGCGCTTCCCAACCTCGAAAGCGTGGATTTCATCGGAAACGTCGGCCACATCGACGGCTTCGTCTTCAACAACCTTCCCAAACTTTCCCGCATCACCTTCCATCAATGCGTACTGAGCACGGGCGGCGCACAGTTTGTCAAAAACTGCCCCATGCTGACAAGCGTTGTCTTCAAAGGGCCGGTCATCAACACATACTACGGAGAACCCACTGAATGTCCGCAGCTGAAAAACTACACGCTGAAGGCCCCCATACTGCAAAGCAACCATGCAAACTTTTTCCCGCAAACCGCCAATGTCAAAGCGCTCAAAGCCTGCGATTGGAAGGGCTGCGTGGCGTATGTCGGGACGTGGAGCAAACTCTGTCTGACGAGCACATCAGAATTCTTTACCCAATTTCCAGAGCACGTCATCAAGCAACTCCTTGATGTGGCTAAGAAAACGGGCAACGCCTCAATGACGAAGCAACTGGAGGCTGTTTCAAAGAAATTCCAAGAGGCCGCTGCGGCGCGACCGAAGAAAGAAACCAAACTGGAGATTCTCAAGCAATCGGCGCCCTACAAACGCACGGGACAAACAACGCCCCTCTTCACCTACGCTTCGCCAAACGACTCGCTGCTCACCCGCACCCGCGATTTCTTCCGCCTCGACGAAGTGGCTGGAACGGGCGACGACCTCTCACGCATCAAACGTCTGCTCTATTGGCTGCACGACCTCGTGCGCCACGACGGCAGTTCAAGCTGGCCGAAATGCCGTTACAACTGTGTGGACCTCTACCAACTCTGCCAAACGGAAAAGCGCGGCCTCAACTGCCGCTTCATGGCGGAAATGCTCTGCGAAGCGCTCTTGGCGGAAAACATTCCGGCACGCTACATCACCTGCCAGTCGAGGGAATACGACACAGACAACGACTGCCATGTTATCACCATTGCCTGGAGCCGCCAGCTGAACAAATGGGTGTGGGTCGACCCCACTTTCTGCGCCTATGTGACGGACGAAAACGGCCTTTGGCTGCATCCGGGAGAGGTGCGCGAACGCCTGCAGGCTGGAAAGAAACTCATTCTCAACGAAGATGCCAACTGGAACCACGAAAGCAAACAGACTGTGGAAGGCTACCTGGAAGAATATATGGCCAAGAACCTTTACATCTTAGCATCGAACCTCCATTCAAGGAGCGAAGCCGAATCGCACGACCGCACCCAGAAATTGGAAAGCATCACGCTCGTTCCGGAAGGATTCAAATACAAATGGGGGCAAACAACCAGCGACGACGAATATTTCTGGCAAGCACCGCCAAAAGAACTGGTTGAATAATAAGAAAGCAGGTGGTCAGAAAGGCAAAACCTTTCTGACCACCTGCTTGGTTTATAGGGGGCTAATAGGTTGAGGGCAAGAAAGCTTAGCCAAAATAATACCATACACCACCATATCGAACCATATAAGTGTAGCCGCCCCTATCTGCCTCTTCCGTTGGAAACTTCATTCCATCAAAATCAACCCATTCACGAACTTGATCATCTTCAAGGTTCTTATATACACTCACTCTGCCATAGCATCTCCATTCACCATCAACCAAATAAAATACATCTGTGTCGTATCTATACAACCACCCATTACCTTCACCTGCATCAATCACGTCTTGAAACATTTCATCAGATGTTCTCGTGTCTTCGTATAAACGGCTTTTAGGACCATCTGATTCGCATGAGCAAAATATAGCACTCAGAGTAATAGCAAGTAACATTGTCTTTTTCATTATCGTTTATCCTTACAATTAAAACATCTGTTTTTTATAAATAGTAAAAATGTCCCATGCCTATATATATATATTGAGACTTACCATAATAATTAGGGCCATTTTTCACAAGGTAATCAACATTGTCCAACCGAACTTTCCATACCCCCTTTTCATCTTTATACAATTTGGCATAACGAGTGACTTCATTCCAGCGAGAATTATAATGCGAATAAAGAGTTACATTATAGTATTTTGGTCTATAACCACTTGAGCCATTTCCTCTAAACGATGTGGTATTTTGAACAGGAACAGACACATATCCATAACCTCCACAAGCCTGACAAACAACGGCACCATACATAGTCATCCATCCTCCAGCCCCTCGGCAGTTACCACAAACAACATTCTGATAATTTTGAGCATTTACAGATGTAATGGTACAAATGAAAATAATCAAAGAACAAATAACAGACTTCATATATCAATACCCTTATCCGTGTCGGGCACAACCTCTAAAAAAATTATCGTTTAACTGTTTATGCAGAACAACAAAAAAAGTAACCCGTCAATGCAGAATAAGAGGGATTTTTTTGTAATATCAAGAGAATATCAAAGCAGGAGAACCCTACACTGAGCGGACATGCTACGAACAAAACTGGTGTCTCGAAGAATCGCTTCATTTTCGTGGCCCTCACTTTGCGAGCAAAGTGAGCTACAATGCTGGCGCCGCAACAGACGATTGTACAGGCCAGTGCAATTCTCTGCCGCAAGGACACTGCCGCCAACCTTTAATACTTCTATTTTGAACACCTACATTCGGCGCGTTGCCCATTCTTCACCAACCATGATTTTTTCTGGACTTTGAACACCCTACGTAATTATACCACTTTTATCCCAAAGAGAACCTAAATAATAGGAAAACAGCATTGAGCTTTCCAGAAACCCTTTACAAAGTCATCTACTCGCGGCCGCGAGTAACGCTACCTTCGGCCGCGAGTAGCACGAACGGCGGCCGAAGGTAGCACGAACGGCGGCCGCAAGTAGATGACTTCTTCTTAGCCGACGGATGACTTTGTCTTAAATATTGCGGTTTAAGTTGTATGGCTGAGCGATGCCGCAGACCCATTTTACTTCCGCGCCACAAGTTCCAATGCACAAAAAGGCCCAGCAATCCACATCACCTCGCTCAAGCGTACGCTCCTTTTTTCTTGCAAAATCTATAAGGAAACCTGACAGTTGAGAGACAGTTAAACTCTTTGGTATGGAGGTACTTGTGTGAAATATCAATTTTTAGATTTGTATTATTCCAAAACACTTTGTATTTTTGCAGTAACATACTCACCCCGCTTCCCGTTAGAACAGCGCGCTCAGGGTGAGTTGTTTTTGTTTATATACATCCATGACTCGGATTCCATATACCAAAATAATCAAAACTTTTGATGAGCAAATTGAAATATTGAAAAGTCGTGGCTTGCAATTCATCCCAGTAACAACACGTTTAAGGTTACAAATTGTGACCTTAAAAATAAAGATAGAAATATGGCAGTTAATATAGAACATCAAAATAAAGGAGAACTGGTCGCAAATTGCGACCGGTTACAAAATGATGAAGTCGTAGTTACCACTCCTGTAGAAAGTCGAATAATGTCTATTCGTGGAAATCAAATTATGATAGATAGAGACTTGGCTGAACTTTACGGAGTGGAAACTAAAAGATTAAACGAGGCTGTAAAACGTAATATAGAACGATTCCCTGAGCGTTTTCGTTTTCAACTGACTAAGGAAGAAATGAATGAACTGGTCACAAATTGTGACCGGTTCAATAGTTTGAAGCACTCAACAGTTCGTTCATATGCTTTCACGGAGCAGGGAGTAGCAATGTTCTCTACCGTTCTCAGAAGTGAAACGGCTATTCGTGTAAGCATACGTATTATGGATGCATTTGTTGCAATGAGACGTTTTATGGTGACAAATGCAGAAGTTTTCCAACGTCTTTCAACAATGGAGTACCATCAACTGGAAATGCAGCAACATCAGCAAGAAACAGACAAA
>ERZ773165.1468-NODE-1468-length-14045-cov-9.929378_pt1 | contig 14045 bp, 10 predicted proteins | sample MGYA00581003_ERZ773165 | MGnify/ENA primary metagenome ERZ773165 (study PRJEB29015, sample SAMEA2737817) | human gut metagenome | biome: human gut; feature: human-associated habitat; material: faeces | place: China | collected 2012 ... | reverse complement strand
CCTGCCGCTAGCGTTCATCCTGAGCCAGGATCAAACTCTTCTTTGTATATACACTTTATCTCTCAGTTCGACCCCGACAACTTCATTCTTCATATAAAGAAATCAACGCTCTTCATTTTTCGTTCTCGGTACTTGTTGTACTTCCTTCAGTCTTTTCAATGAACTTGTCTTGCATTCCTGTTCAGATCGTTTGTGTTTCGTTCCGAACGGGAATGCAAAGGTAGACATTATTTTTGAACCTGCAAACTTTTTCTGAAAAATTTTTAACTTTTTTTATTCATTTTTATTCTTGCCTGCAGTTCCCAAGTACGTATCCTATCCTTATACAGGTTGTTAGCGTTTACTTTGTCGATGTCGAGCGAGGCGTCTGAATTATCGTCCCAACGACGGCAGTTGTAAACAACATCGTAGATTCGTCCGATCTGGTACTCTCTGGAGACACGGAGACCCACTGCGTAATCCTCACCGTACTTCGTTGTCGGGAAGTTGATCGTGCGGAGCATCGGCACATAGAATCCGCGCGGAGCGCCAAGCCCGTTGATGCGGAGGGCATTGTTGCGGCCGTTCTCAGGGGTCCACTCACGGTGGTCGATGATTCCCGGAGGCAGGGTCTCCATCTGGAAGTTGGTCATCCTGTAGGTACCGACAACCATGGCGCAGTTCTGGGCATAGAAAGCGTCCACGAACTTCTGGACGGTGTTCTCATCATAATAGACATCGTCAGAATCCAGCTGGATGGCGAACTTTCCGCACTTTGGATGGTGCAGGGCGGCGTTCCAGTTGCCACCGATCGCATGGTAACTCTTGTCCTGCGCGATATAGACGAGCTTAGGGTCATCGATGAACTTCTTGATGACATCAACGGTTCCGTCAGTGGAGTTGTCATCGACCACGATCACATTGTATTTAAATGTGGTCTTCTGATTCAGGGCGGAATTCAACGCGTCACCTATAGTGCGGACCCTGTTTTTGCAAGGAATGACGACAGATGCTTCATATTCAAAGGTATCGTCAGAGAACTCGATGTGCTTGAATTTCGGTTCAAGGTAACCTCCGACATCCTTAAGATGCTGGGTACAAGCCTTTTCCATCTCAATCTGGACAGCACGGTTCTTCGGATCCACATAGTCGAAGAGTTTCTCGCCGGACTTGCGGGTGTCGGTCTCGATCTCGTAGTAAAGATATTCATTGATGTGGACAAGGCTGCCTTTCTGAGAAACCTTGAGACGCAGGTCGTAGAGGCCGGCATATTCATAATCCACGTCCATTCTGGCTACGGCGTCCTTCAATGCGGAGGTGCGGTAGATCAGCACAGAGCCGAAGTCGAAATCGTCACGCAACGCTCCCTGCTGGCAGTCGATCACCGGAGCGAACGCGCGGTTGCCGTCAACCTCGTTGAAATGGTCGGCATAGACCATGGCGGCAGATGAGTCCTCCGCGATGGAGAGAAAGCGCTCAAGGGCAAACTGGCCGAAGCTCAACTCGGTGGTCTTCGTGTAGATCATGGTGAAAGGAGCGGTGGCCGCATCGGCGATCTTTCTGATGCTTGCGGTACTCTTGAATGTGGCGGCGTCAAGGAACTCGACCTTGGCGACCTCGTCCTGCGCGCGAAGGTTGCCGGCGGTCACAGCCACCTGCTCATCGCTCACGAACGGGACAAAACAATCGATTCTGTTCATAATATTTATAGAATATTAATTTTAGCATTTTCGCAGTCACAAAAATAGTAAAATATCGGTAAAAATTGATACTTTTGTCAAATAGTCGCCCGGGCGGCTCACATATTAATTAATCTCAATGAATATGACCTTAAGAAGAACATTGATTCTGGCCGTGGCTGTCATGGCGACAGCCACGGCCATGACAGCGCAGGAAACGCCGAAATGGCTCAGGAAAAGCGCGATCTCCCCAGACGGAACGAAAGTGGCGTTCTGCTACAAAGGCGACATCCTCACGGTTGATGTCAACGGCGGAAGGGCACTCCAGATCACCACGAACCAAGCCTATGACTCGGATCCCCTCTGGACTCCGGACGGGAAGAAGATCGTGTTCTCTTCCTACAGGGCTGGCTCCAAGGACATATTCATCACTTCCGCCGAGGGTGGTGTTCCGAAAAGACTGACGGATTACCCGGGTAACGAGACTCCTCTCTGCGTGCTTGACGGCGGCAGGATTCTGTTCCAGGCAAACATCCAGCAGGACGCCGTCTATGGCGGATTCCCGGGCAGCCCGCAGGTCTGGCAGGTTGACGAGAAAGCCGGCAGGCCTCAACTTGTCACCTCAATGCCTCTCATGGCCATGAGTGTGAACTACTCAGGAGAGGTCATCTACGAAGACTACAAAGGCTACGAGGATCCGCTCCGCAAGCATCATCATTCATCCGTGACGAGAGACATCTGGCTTTACAAACCGGCTTCGGAACAGGGGGAAAGGTTCCGTGTCACAGGAGACGGAGCATTCACGAAGCTGACAACGTTCGTCGGTGAGGACAGGAATCCGGTCTTCGCGGCTGACGGGAAGACATATTATTATATATCCGAAGCCGACGGGACACTCAACGTCCACAAAGCGTCCATCACCGAGCCGGGCAAATCAACCCAACTCACGAAATTCAAGGACAACCCTGTCAGATTCCTTTCAGTGGCAGGCAACGGCACGCTCTGCTTCTCCTGGAACGGAGACCTCTACACAATGACGGAAGGCAAGGAGCCAAAGAAACTTGACGTCACCGTCGCCAAGGACGAGACCGAGAATGATGTTGAATATCTCACCTTCAGCGCCGGAGCCTCCTCTATGGCAGTGTCTCCTGACGGGAAGGAGATAGCGGTCGTGATCAGAGGCGATGTGTTTGTCACATCGGCGGACTACAAAACCACGAAGAGAATAACGAACACCCCGGAGCAGGAGCGTAACGTCAGCTTCTCAAAGGACGGACGCGAGCTTTACTATTCATCGGAAAGGAACGGTCATTGGGGAATATACAAGACTTCGCTGACCGACAAGAAGGAAAAGAGGTTCACCTACGCCACCAAGTTCAAGGAAGAGCTTGTGACATCGGAAAGCGAGACATGCTTCCAGCCCGTTGTCTCTCCGGACGGAAAATGGGTGGCGTTCCTGCGCGACAGGACCGAACTGGTCATAAAATCGACCAAGGACGGAAAGGAAAAGTCTTTGCTTAAAGGCGTGAATTACTCCTATGCTGACGGCGACCAGGGCTTCGAGTGGAGTCCGGACAGCAAATATCTCCTTAGCAACTATCAGATCAACGGCGGATGGAACAATTCGGATGTCGCGCTGATAGACATCGAGAGCGGCAAGATCACCAACCTGACCGAGAGCGGCTATTCTGACGGGAACTTCAAATGGACTCTGAAAGGCAAGGCCATGGCTTGGGAGTCAGACAAGGACGGTTACCGCAGCCACGGAAGCTGGGGAGCCGAGAGTGACATCTACATCATGTTCTTTGACGGCAAGGAGATGACAAAGTTCTATCAGGACAAGGAGGATGCGGAGATCGCCAAGGCTCTTGAGGACGGGGACAAATCCGAGAAGAAGATAGAGAAAGAAGAGAAAAAGGAAAAGAAAGATTCCGTAAAACAGGCTGAGAAGCCCGATAAACTCGTGCTCGACCTTGAGAACAGAGAGTTCCGGACGGCCCGTTTGACACGCTTCTCCGGAAGGCTTGGAGACTTCTACCTCACACAGGACGGCACAAAACTTTTCTACACGACCAGGCTTGAGAAGAGCTATGACCTCTGCCAGATGGACATCAAGAAGGGTGATGTCAAGATCATCAAGAAAGGTGTGTACGGTTCGTTGGTGCCGTCAACCGATGACAAGGATCTCTACATATTCACAGGCGGTTCGATCACGAAGATCACGATCGCCAGTGGAGCGATGAGCACAATTTCTTTTTCAGGAGACTACGAGTTCAAACCCAAGGCCGAGAGGGACTACATCTTCGGCCACGTCTGGAAGCAGGTGGACGAGAAGTTCTACGATCCTCAGATCCACGGAATAGATTGGGAGGGGTACAAGAAGAACTATGAACAGTTCATGCCGTACATCGACAACAACTTTGACTTCCAGGATCTTCTTTCCGAGATGCTCGGCGAGCTGAACGGTTCGCACACAGGAGCACGCTACAACCAGCGTTCGAAATTCACGATGGGTTGGCTCGGAGCCATTTATGACTACGACTACGAAGGCGACGGTCTGAAGATAGCCGAGGTGCTTCCTGGCGGAGCCCTCAATCTGGCCGATTCCGGAATCAAGGCCGGAGACATCATCGAATCCATTGACGGACAGCCGATAAAGGCTGGCGAGAGCTGGTTCGGTCTTCTCAGGAACAAGGCCGGCAAGAAGGTTGCCATCGTTGTGAAGAAAGGAAAGAAGGATGTCGAGCTGTTCATCGAGCCGGGATATTCAGAATCATCCCTTATGTACCGCAGGTGGGTGAAGCAGAGAGAGGAAATGACGGACAAGATGTCAGGCGGTAAAGTGGGCTACACGCACGTCCAGGGAATGGACTCCCCAAGCTTCAGGACGGTATATTCAAAACTGCTTGGCAAGTACAGGGCGGCTGACGCGGCGGTTGTTGACACCAGGCACAACGGTGGCGGCTGGCTGCACGACGACCTCGCGACCTTCCTCAGCGGCAAGGAATATATAAGGTTCATGCCGAGGGGCCAGTACATCGGCAGCGAGCCGTACAACAAATGGAGAAAGCCTTCATGTGTGCTCATGTGCGAGGACAACTACTCGGATGCCTGCGGCTTCCCGTACACGTACAGGACTCTTGGAGTAGGCAAACTGATCGGAATGCCGGTTCCGGGCACGATGACCGCCGTCTGGTGGGAAACCCAGATCAACGGCATGGTGTTTGGTATTCCACAAGTCGGCTCATTCGGGCTCAAGGAGGGAAGGTATCTTGAGAACCAGCAGATTGAGCCGGACATCAAGGTTGACAACGACCCGGCTTCCGTCCTCAGAGGAGAGGACAGGCAGCTTGAGGCGGCGGTCAAGGAGATGATGAAAACTAAATAATAACTTTATTTTATACTATGGACAGGAAAGTCGTCATTATTCCGACTTACAACGAGAAGGAGAACATCGAAGCGATCATAAGGAAAGTGTTTTCCCTTGACGGAGAGTACAATGTGCTTATCATAGATGACGGCTCCCCTGACGGCACCGCCACCATTGTGAAAAGACTTCAGGAAGAGTTTCCTGATAAGCTTTTCATGATTGAACGCTCCGGGAAACTCGGGCTGGGAACCGCCTACCTGACAGGATTCAAATGGGCTTTGGAGCATGGCTATGACTACATCTTCGAGATGGACGCGGACTTTTCCCACAACCCCGAGGATTTGCCGAGACTCTACAAGGCCAGCGCCGGATGCGGAGGCGTGGCCATCGGCTCCCGCTACTGCGACGGAATCAGTGTGGTCAACTGGCCGATCGGCAGGATCCTGATGTCCTACTGCGCGTCAATCTATGTCAAGACAGTCCTCGGAATGAAAATCCACGACTGCACGGCCGGGTTCAAGTGCTACAGCCGCAAGGCTCTGGAAACCATCGACCTTGACGATGTGAGGATGAAAGGCTACGGATTCCAGATCGAGATGAAGTACACGGCCTGGAAACTGGGATTCGAGTTGGTGGAGGTCCCGATCATATTCGTGAACCGCAAGCTTGGCACTTCAAAGATGAGCGGCGGAATCTTCGGAGAGGCGTTCTGGGGTGTCATCAAGCTGAAATTCAGAAAGTTTCATCGTAAAGGATAACCAATGGCAAGGATTTTACTTACCAATGCGACAATAGTGACAGGGGCTTCCACAAGAAAGGGAGCCCTTGGCATTGACGGCGAGCGGATTGCGGGAATATGGTACCGTGGCGGTTCGGACTCCGACGATTCAGAGGCCTTGCGGGCTTTCTCAAATTCTGAGGTCATTGACTTGGACGGCAAGGTATTGATGGCCGGCGGAATAGACGCTCACGTGCATTTCCGCGAACCTGGAATGGAGTGGAAAGCCGACATCGAAAGTGAGTCAAAGGCCGCACTGTCCGGAGGAGTCACGTCATTCATTGATATGCCGAATACGAAGCCTCCGACAACCGATTTGGAGACTCTTCAAGACAAGCTCAACCGGGCCGGCGGACGATCATGGGCCAACTACGGGTTCCACATAGGAGCCACGAACGGCAACGCGGCGATGATCCGGGAATATCTTGACGAAGGCCACGGCGCAGAGTTCGGTGGCATCAAAGTCTTTATGGGCTCTTCCACCGGGAATATGCTCGTGGACGACAATGAGGCTCTTTCTGATTTGTTCAGGATTCAAGGGAAGCCGATTCTGATCCACAGTGAGGACGAGGGAATCATAAAGGCAAATCTGGAGGCTGCCAAGGCGAAGTTCGGCGAGGATATTCCTTTCAGCGAGCATCCTCGGATCCGCAACCGCAAGGCCTGCATCCGATCCACGGCCAAGGCTCTTGCGATGGCCATTGAATATGGCACCAGACTTCACGTGCTGCATGTCTCGACAGCCGAGGAGGTGGAGATGATCCGCGCCGCCAAAATTCACAACCCGAATATAACCGCTGAGACCTCAGCGAATTACCTATGGTTCTGCGATGAGGACTATGAGAAGTTGAAGGGGAAGGTGAAATGCAACCCGGCCATCAAGTCGGCCTCTGACCGTGAGGCTCTGAGGAAAGGTCTTGCGGAAGGCATAATCGACACCATAGGCTCCGACCACGCTCCTCACCTGCTTTCAGAGAAAGTGGACAACTATCTGAAATGTCCTTCCGGCATGCCTTCAGTCCAGCAGTCACTTTCGGCCCTGCTGACAGCCGCGGCTTTGTACAACGAAGGGAAAAACGCCGATGACGATGCCTTGATCAGCCTGTCCCGAATCGCCTCCGCTTTCTCGGAGAAGCCGGCGGAGATCCTTGGGATAAAAGACAGAGGCCACCTGAAGGTCGGCAACTACGCCGACTTGGTCATCCTCGATCCCGAGCAGGAATATTCCGTCAAGAGTCACGCTGATTTGGTTCGCAATGTTCCGGAGCAGGAATATTCAGTAAAAAATGTCGCCTACAAGTGCGGCTGGTCACCGTATGAAGGTACAACACTTCGTGGTGTCATCGATCGTGTGTTCCTCAACGGCAAACAAGTCGTCACCGACAGCCGTCTCCTCCCCGCCTCCCCTTCCGGTCAAGCTCTGGCATTCACCCACCAATAATACTATAATTGACGAGTATGAAAGAGAAACTTTCCACACAATACAATGATGCTGTCAAGCAGATAAAAACCGCTATTCTGCAGAGCCAAGCGAAAGCTTTGAAGGGTGTGAATCAGGAGCAACTGCTTTGTACTATGGCATTGGACGATACATATCCCAAAACAGTCGTAAAGGTTTTTGGGGAAAGGATGCGACATCAACAATAAGCCGTCAACTCAGCATAGAAATGCCGGGGCTTAAGGGATTTTCTCCTCGTAACCTTCGTAATATGAGGCTTTTTTACGAGGAATGGAAGTGTTTCGACACTAATTTGGCAGATGCATCTGCCAAATTACAGCCCAGAAAAGAGTTGGCAGATACATCTGCCAAAAAAGAAGATGGTTCTGGTATGATACCTTTACTGTTGGAAGATATTCCTGTTGTAGCCTTTTTCAGCATTGGTTTTTCACACCATATTCTGATTTTGTCAAAAGTAAAATCAATGGGCGAGCGTAAGTTTTACATTCAGCTTTGTGCCGATCTCAGCCTGTCCGTTGATGCCCTGGAAAGAAAGATTGCCGAGGATGCCTACCATAATCAAGGCAAAATGCCGAATAACTTTGGCGTGACCATTCCGGACTATAAGCGGGCATTTCAGGCGATCCAGATGTTCAAGGATGAATATCTGCTGGACTACATCAATGTCGAGCAGTTGGGCGAAAGGGATGAAGACATTGACGAACGTGTGGTAGAAAACGAGATAGTCCATAATATCAAGAACTTTATCATGACCTTCGGTCGTGGCTTCTCATATCTTGGCAATCAGGTACATTACGACAAGTTTGGGCACGATCATTGGGTTGACCTGCTATTCTTTAATCGAGTCTTGAGGTCACTGGTAGTCATTGAATTAAAGAAAGGCTCTTTCAAGCCGGCGTATCTCGGTCAACTAGCATCGTATCTCCGAGTCCTCGACGATGAGGAACGCATCGAAGGCGAAAATCCGTCTGTCGGAATCGTTCTGTGCAAGGATGCCGACCGTGCTTATGTTGAGTATGTCCATCAGGATTACACCAAACCGATGGGTGTCGCCACCTACAAGTCAAGTCAGGAGCGTTTGAAAGAACTTCTGCCAGACGAGGAAGAGATAAAGAAACTGTTGTAATTTTCCCAAAGCCAACTATTGTTTCTTTCCCAAGCCGGTCGCTGAGCCACAATCGAAGCGACCGTGATAAATAAAGCACTAACAATCAAGACTTTAGTACTCTGTCTTTAGTCAATAACCGCCAAAGGCAATATACTATTCCCTTGATAATTAACACCTTACTCACCATTCGCTGATAATCATGTCAACGAAAGGTAAGGTCCTGAATATCATTCATTCGTCACAAGCTTTCATACTTTGACAAAGGTGTAAGATATTACGGATATTATACATATTCTCCGTAACTTTTAACACAAGACATTCTTTATTCTCAATTAGTAATCGAACCTTTGCACACAAAATAAGTTTTGAATCGCATTATGGAATGCTTCCAAAATAGTAATATTGCACCAAGTAGTTTGACGAATTCGTGGCCGCCAACCTCGTGGTGAATCATCTGCGAAAACTCCTTCACGTCAGCACCATCTTTTCCGTACTTCGTCCTTCCCGTTGCGCAAGGTGACCGTCCTCCCCGAAGCGAACGTGATTGAATATCCCGTCCCGTCGCTCAGGTCCGCCACGCTCACCACGCAGTCCCTCCCTTGCACCGCCGAAACCAACGCCTGCAGCGCCGAGATGTTCCCGTTCAGCATTTGGCACTGCTGCTCCAATGCCGTCACTCTGGATTCAAGTCCCTCGATGTCGCTTCGGACAGCGGAGTCATCGTATTTGTCGCAAGAAAAAAATAAAGGTGTGATCATTAATAGCAAAATTGCTTTTTGGAGCCTAAGCATAGTAATTTCAATTTGTTAAGGGTTGCAAACAACGTAAATTATTGCAATATAATCTGTCATCCCAATTATCGTATGACAGATTATATTGCGTTTCTAATTCGTATTAACTATTTGATATGGACAGGCCACAATTTCTCCACCAATTTATAGTTGTCCATAAAAATCACGGTCGAAAGGTCAATCTCACTCTTCAGTTCTTCTGGAATAGAATTCCAATCTTTCTGACTATTCAAAACTATGAACTGAATATCATTGTACCCAAAACAAAAATCCTTTGGAACCCTCCATTCTCGTTCATGTGAATAGTCACAATATTTTACGCGAGAGCGACTGGATAAAGATAATGGTGTGAGAAACGGCATAACACTTTTATCAAATCCACCATTATTCGTTTGATTTTCGAATATATCTGGGCGACAATACAATGCAGGACCTCCTTTTTCCTTATATAATCTCATTTTCGTAAATCCTATTCCATAAGGAGAATATCGCTCAGTGTGAGACAATAGACTTGTCCATGGAGATTCCGTAAAACAGACTGCAGAAGCACCTGTCCAAGTCATCTTTGAAGCACGGATCCTCTTTTCTTTCAGAATATTGACAAAACGATCTAACGCATTCATTTCTTCTATCTCCTGAAAATCATCATTATGTTCACCCGTACATTTACCATTTTTAGTAAAATGAGTAACATATTGAGAACAGTCTGGTTTGGCCTTAAATTGTTTGTTATCCATAAATTTGTTTCTTACTTAATTATAATACCACTTTAGGCAAGCGCCAAATAATGCCATATCGGCAAATATTGTCTTATTACTGGCAACATGCCTAAAGTGCATAGTTCCGTTATACTATATCTATTCTTCTGTTACAATCGTGGCGTTCGCTGGCTTAATGGACTTGATTTTGGCAATCGTAGGTTCATCACAACCGCACATATAGATTTTCTTAAGGTTATCACATGCTGAAAACATAAATGAAGTTGATACATCAGACCTAATTTTCCAATCTGACAAGTCCAAGGTTTCAAGGCTACGACAACCACTGAACATTAGATTCATGTTTGTTATATTGGTCGTATCCCAGCCGGATAAATCAAGATTCTTAAGCTTATCACACAAATTAAATATTTGTCACAAGACGTGTGTCTAATTTTGACAAATCAAGCGAGATAATACCACAATTCCGAAACATGGCTTGCATGTTCGACACATTCATCGTATTCCAATTTGACAAATTAATCGATTCTAGTTTATAACAACTTTCAAATAATGAACCCATATCTGTTACTTTAGATGTATCCCATGTGGATAAATTCAGAGACGTTAGATTATAGCATTTATAGAATAACCCATACATATTTTTCACATTACTGGTGTTCCAAGATGTTAAATCCAATGAATTTAAACTTGAACATTCTCCAAATAGAAAATACATTGTGGTTATATTAGAGGTATTCCACGAAGACACATCCAGCGTCACAATTTTGGGACATGCAATCTTAAGACTCCTATCAATCATAACATTACAAATACTCAAATCAATTGCTTCTAGATTGGGACATTCTAAATAGCATGATTTGACAGTAACTGGCTTATTTACTTTTATGGACTTAAGATTAGCATTATTAAATGATTCAATCTTAATAGAATATATGTTCGTTCCATAAAAGACTTCCCACACACCATTGCGTTCTTCTTGGGAGAAAGAAATCTTCTTGCCATTTCTGTCGTATCCAGAGACAAACTCATCCACAGATCCGCCATTGACAGTTGTATAGCTGATTAAAGGAGTAGGCGACATCACAGTTACATCGCACTCTGCCAATTTATTGCCACAATTCGCGGTTACGATTGCATGACCTGCTTTGATAGCAGTCACCTTGCCGTTGTCAACCTTGGCGACGGACTCGTCGGACGAAGTCCAATTAACATTCTTGTCTGTGGCATCCTCCGGTCTCACTGTGACGGTCAACTGTGCCGTCTCACCAACTGTCAGAGAGATGGATGTATTGTCAAGAGTTATGGATGACACAGGAACCCTTACGATCACGACGCACTCTGCGGTCAAACCACCGCATTTCGCTATAATTGTCGATTTGCCCGCCTTAACAGCAGTCACCTTGCCGTTGTCAACCTTAGCGACAAACTCGTCGGATGAGGTCCAAGTCACGTTCTTGTCCGTGGCATCGTCAGGTTTCACGGTAGCCGTCAGCTGTACTGTCTCGCCAACAGCCAATGAGAGTGATGTTTTGTCAAGAGTCACAGATCCCGTCGGAACGGTCACGATGACTGCGCACTCGGCGGTCTTGCCGCCGCACTTGGCGGTTATCGTCGCCTTGCCGGATTTGACAGCGGTCACCTTGCCGTTGACAACCTTGGCTACTGATTCATCGGATGAAGTCCAAGTCACGTTCTTGTCCGTGGCATCGTCAGGTTTCACGGTGGCCGTCAGCTGTGCTGTCTCGCCAACAGCCAAGGAAAGGGTGGTTTTGTCAAGGGTCACAGATCCTGTCGGGACGGTCACTGTCACAGCACACTCGGCGGTCTTACCACCGCATTTTGCGATAATTATCGCCTTGCCGGATTTGACAGCGGTCACCTTGCCGTTGTCAACCTTGGCGACCGACTCATCGGATGAAGCCCAAGCAACGTTCTTATCTGTTGCATCGTCGGGCTTCACCGTGGCCGTCAGCTGTGCTGTCTCGCCAACAGCCAATGAGAGTGATGTTTTGTCAAGAGTCACAGATCCCGTCGGAACGGTCACTGTCACAGCACACTCGGCGGTTTTGTCTCCGCATCTCGCGATTATGGTTGTCTTGCCAGCCTTGACTGTGGTCACCTTGCCGTTGGAAACTTTAGCCACAGACTCGTCGGATGAAGCCCAGGCCACGTTCTTGTCCGTGGCATCGTCTGGCTTCACAGTAGCCGTCAACTGTTCTGTCTCGCCAACGGCCAAAGAGATGGTGGTTTTGTCAAGGGTTACAGAACCTGTCGGAACTGTCACCGTCACTGCGCACTCGGCGATCTTGTCACCACATTTAGCAGTTATGGTTGCCTTGCCTGACTTGACGGCGGTCACCTTGCCGTTGGAAACTTTAGCCACAGACTCGTCGGATGAAGCCCAGGCCACGTTCTTGTCCGTGGCATCATCAGGCTTAACTGTGGCGGTTAACTGCGCTGTCTCGCCAACTACCAAAGAGAGAGAGGTCTTGTCAAGAGTAATTGACTCGGTACTAACGGTAATGGTCACTTTACATTTAGCTATGCAAGAGCCTGATTTTGCTGAAATTATAGCTTCTCCGGACTTCTTGGCGGTGATTGTACCATCAGACACAGTAGCGACAGACACATCGGAAGATCCCCAAACCACTGATTTATCGGAGGCATTGTCAGGATTAACCGTTGCGGTTATCGTTTCTGTTTCTCCAACTTTCATTGACAAAGAAGTCTTGTCAAGAGTGATTGACGTTACGGCCACAACTCTAGTCGAGACCTTTACGGAACAGGTAGCCGACTTGCCTCCGGCGCTGGCGGTGATTGTGGTGATGCCTTCTTTGATGGCTGTGACAGTGCCGGAATTCACTCTGGCGACCGAGGCGTTGGACGATGCCCAGATCACTTTGTCATATTCAGCGTCCTTCGGCAGGACAGTGGCGACAAGGCTGAAAGTCTCGCCCTCAACCATCTCGATTGTCGCCGTGTTCAGCGACACAGAAGAGACCTCTACCTGAGTCTCTTTCTCGGTACATCCTGCAATGATAATTGCAAAAATGACCGCACATATTAACCTAATCAATTTCATAACAGTTAATTATTTATTTGATTTATAACAATTTATCTTATCCAATGATTTTTGGGCATCTTCTTTTAAATCATCAATTTCCGACATAATATCCTTGCCATCAGAGTCTTTGTAATTATCCATCATGCCAACACGAACTGAAACCCTGTCTGCAATAACTTTTTCCCAAAAACGCTCTAATTCTTGGAAGTATGTTCGAACAACTTCAGACTCAGCAATAATCACCTCTTGTTCTTTTGCACTATTGAGATAGTTGAAATAGTGACAGCACAATTCAAGGAAAACTTTCAACTCCTCATTCAAATATCGATATTGACATAGTTCCATGTATGGTTTATAGTCATTTACCTTTTCCAATAAACTCAATGAACATACCCCACTCGCTTCTATTAATAACCCAGATGAAGCATTTTTGAAACTGAACTTTACTCTCTCATTCATCTGAATAATATCACTTTGTAAACCAAGCAACTGAGTCATTTTGTTATCCTTAGATTGGCTCTTGTTGAAATTCATCTGCTCTTTCAAAGTATAATACAATAGGATAACGCTACATAAGCCAACAATAGGTGCCGTAATTCCACCAATAGTATCACCGATTTGCCCAGTTTCGGTGAAGTTCAGACAATCTGCTAAAGCTGGCGCGGTGAATAGAATTGGACAAACTACCATTGCCACTAAAGTACATATTACAATGGTGAGTGCATTTTCATCCGATGGTAACATGGGATCTAAATTTTAGTATAGTTTGCATAAGTAATCTCAACAGAGAATTGTTTGTGAATAGGGACATACCCTAACACATTAAAGTTTCCCTCAAAAGTAACGGGTGGTTTTATAGTAATACTAGAGATTCCCTCTTTATTATCTTCATGTCTTTCCTGTACTCTACCATTAGCATGAAATTGTCCATCTCTGCAGTCTTCAAGACAACAGTCACTAACAGCGCTCCCATCTTGATCTAGTGCCTGCTCTACAAAAACGTCATTAGCAGACACTTCTATTGTCAAACCTTCGTTTAGATCAATACTTCGGTAAAATTTACCGTACTAAAAAGTTAAATAATGGAAGCCGGGT
>ERZ773165.1453-NODE-1453-length-14181-cov-2.569942_pt1 | contig 14181 bp, 13 predicted proteins | sample MGYA00581003_ERZ773165 | MGnify/ENA primary metagenome ERZ773165 (study PRJEB29015, sample SAMEA2737817) | human gut metagenome | biome: human gut; feature: human-associated habitat; material: faeces | place: China | collected 2012 ... | reverse complement strand
GCGGCGAGATCGAGAACCAGAAGCAGACAGGCAAGTCCGACCGGCATTGCTTACACCTCCTCTTCCTGCGCCTTTGCGGGCGCGATGGGGTTCGTCTCGTCGATGATGTCAAGCATCCGGCGCAGATTTTCCTGTAGGTTTTTCCGAACAGCCTCTGTGTCATTGGCGTTCTTCTCGGGCACGAAGAAGTTCCGCCCCGTGCGGACAGCCATCGACACGCGGCCATCGCAGCAGAAGGTCACAAAGAACGCGCCGGGGCTGGCATTCGCGGCGGCGAGGATTTTTTCCTGCATCCGCGGCGTCAGCGTCAAAAGTGCGGCGTCGGCACTGTCAGTCTTGACGGTAAAGCGCTTGTCGAAGGCCTCATTTCCGGTTTTTACATCGGCGTAGCGAAGCAGGCCGTCGATCTTACCGCGCGGCGTAATGGCAAGGCCGACAGGGAACGCGTGGCCAACCTTGCAGGTGAGCATCAGTCCCTGCCAGACCTCTTTTTCCGTCGAGCGCTCCATGCCCGTTTCTTCCTCGCGGTAGGTGTCTGTCTGCATCAGCCGGACGTTTCCGAGCAGAACCTCTACTCCACGATACTTCGCCGTGACCTTGTCGCAGCCATCGACATAATGGAAATCCTGATGCAGAAGCAGCTGCATGGCGTCAATATCCTGTCTTGTCAGGCGCTCGTTTGTCTGAAGCGCCGCCGAATCAAACACGCCCTTTAAGGCCGGCAGGATCGCCGCGCCCTCGAGCTGCTCGTGCGTTTCCTTCGCCGCGCGGGCGCCCTGCCGTTCGCCGACCAGCGTCAGCACGATCCCAAGCACGATCACCACCACGGATTTTGACCAGAACCCCACAGCCACCAGCACCAGTCCCAGCCCGCCGACAACCTTCCAGCCATTTCCCATAAAATCCTCCTAATAAAGTCAGTGATCCGAAACCCGCACAGAGTCCCGAATCCAACAAAAGCCTCGCAGAGTTTTGCGCCCGCAGGCGCAAAATAAAATGTAAATCCATTTTATCCGGCGGCTCCGCCGACCGGAAAAATACTTCTCGCCTTGCAAGTGTGAGCTTTTCATGCAGCGCATGAAAAGCTTGCGCGCAGTCAAGGCGCAGCTCCTTCCGGGGAAAGCCCCGGTTTCCCCGGGATAAAAAAATTCCGTCCATCGGACGGAATTTTTTTATCTCTTATTCTGCTACGTACGGCAGCAGGGCGATGTGGCGGGCGCGCTTGATGGCGACCGTCAGCTGACGCTGATGCGCAGCGCAGGTACCAGTCGTACGGCGGGGCAGGATCTTGCCGCGCTCAGACAGGTAACGGCGGAGTTTCGCAGTGTCTTTGAAATCGATGTGGGCAACCTTGTCGACGCAGAACGAGCAAACCTTCTTGCGCTTGCGAGGATGGACACGATCATTAGCCATTGCCATAATTTATCCTCCTATCTTGTCTTGTGGAAACATTCGTTGGGAAAAACCCGATCAGAACGGGAGCTCGGAATCGTCGTCCTCGAGCATGGAGAAACCGGACGCACTGGGCGCGGGAGCAGCCGGAGCCTGATAGGCAGGTGCCTGCGGGTAAGACGGCGTCTGGTCGAAGCCGCCGGGAGCCGCGCCATCGCGCTTGGAGTCGCCGAAGTAGACATTGTCTGCCACGACCTCTGCCGAGCGACGCTTATTGCCCTCTTTGTCTGTCCAGTTGCGGATCTGGAGCCGGCCGGTCACCACAGCCATACGGCCCTTGGTGAAAAAGCGGCTGACAAATTCCGCCGTGTTGCGCCATGCGACGATATCGACAAAATCCGTTTCCTTTTCCGCGCCCTGGGCCGCAAAATCGCGGTCGACAGCGAGCGTAAAGGACGCGACCGCCACGCCGCTGCCGGTCCGGCGCAGCTCAGGGTCGCGAGTCAGTCGGCCCATGAGAACGATGTGGTTCAGCATGTGAGCGCCTCCTTACTCTTCAACAGCGACGATGATGGAACGCAGAATGCCGTCGGTGATCTTGAAGACACGATCAAGCTCAGCCGGCATTTCTGGCGTTACTTCGCAGGTCATGTAGACGTAGTAGCCCTCAACCAGATCGTTGATCGGGTACGCAAGACGGCGCTTGCCCCACTCGTCAACACTGGTCAGAGTGCCGTGAGCCTCCACGATACCCTTGAATTTTTCCACGAGAGCCGCGATACCCTCTTCACCCTGCGCGGGGTCGATGATATAGAGGACCTCATACTTTGCGGAAAGTTTTGCCATGATGTTGCACCTCCTTCTGGACTTATGGCCGCAGGTCCCGCCTGCGGCAAGGATCGTCTGCGCTTCGCAGACCGATTTATTATAGCTGGAAGGACCGGAAAAGTCAACCGGGAATCTGGAAAAAATGCAGAAAACGCGAAAAAACAGGGCAGCGCTTCGGCTGCCCTGTCTGGCTGCATTATTTTGCGGTCTTCTCCTTGAGGGCCTTGCCGGCCTTGAAGACGGGGATGGTGGTCGCCGGGATCTCGATGGCTTCCTTCGTCTTGGGGTTGCGGCCCATGCGCGCCTCGCGCTTCTTCGTCTCAAAGCCGCCGAAGCCGACGAGCTGGACCTTGTCGCCCTGGCTCAGCGCTTCCGTGATGGTGTCGAACGTGGTGGTGACAGCCTTCTCGGCGTCCTTCTTGGACATCCCGCACTTCTTTGCGACTTCCGCGATCAATTCGGTCTTATTCATGTGTAGATCCTCTTTTCCTAAAGTATGAATTTATTGTTCACCGCCCGTTACGTTTTTGCGCGTCCCAACTGGCAAGCAGCTCCTCGCGGGACAGCTCCTCCAGAGTGCGTCCCGAAGCAAGTATGCTCTGCTCCATAGCGGTAAATCGTTTGATAAATTTCTCACAGGCGCTGTGCAGCGCCTGCTCGGGGTCCTTGTCCAGCGTGGAGGCGACGCGGACGGCGGCAAAGAGCAGATCGCCCAGCTCCTCATCGATGTTCGTATCGTCCTGCACGGCCTCGCGCAGCTCCTGCGCTTCCTCTGCTAGTTTGTCCAGCGCCTGTCCGGTGGATTTCCAGCAAAAGCCGGTTTTCGCAGCTTTTTTCTGAATTTTCTCCGCCCGCCATGTCGCCGGGAGCGATCTGGCGACGCCCTGCATGGCCTCGCCGGTCGTTTTCTGGCCCTTTTCCTGCTGTTTCAGCTCGTCCCAGCTGGCGTTTTCGTCGCCGAACAGAAACGGGTGACGGAAGATGAGCTTTCTGCATTCCGCGTCGGCAATGTCGTCGATGGTCATGCGGCCGCGGTCGGCCTCGATATCCGCGTGGAACAGCACCTGCAGCAGCACGTCGCCCAGCTCCTCGCGGAGCATGGCCGCGTCGTCGCAGTCCAGCGCCTCGCAGGCCTCGTAGGCCTCCTCAAGAAAATTCCGGCGGATGGACAGGTGCGTCTGCGCCGCGTCCCACGGGCAGCCGCCCGGCGCGCGCAGCGCGTGTACCAGCCGGATCAGGTCGTCCAGCGCATAGCGCGGTTTGCTAGTAAAATTTATCATACTTTCGTCTCTTTCGCAAGTGGGAGTTTCATGTTTTTTGCTCGATATGCAGGATTTTTGCAATTTTTTCGCCCTTCGGCAGCAGCATACAGTCCTCGTACGTGATGCACCGCAGAACCACGACGAAAATCACGTACACAACGACCGCCGCGATCAGCGCGCCGAGGCAGACGACGGTATTCGAATCCGTGAAGCTCCGCAGCAGCGCAGCGGCAAAGAATGTCGCCGCGCCCATGATCCCGGCGGCTGCCGCCGGGCGGATCACATTGCGGAAAATAGCCGGGCGCGTCGTGACGGACCGGCGCATGGCAATGAGGTCGAGCACAGTGATGGTCACATAGCAGACGATGGTGCCGATGGCCGCGCCGATGATATTGAGGGACGGAATCGCCACAAGGATATAGTTGACGACGACCTTCACAACACCGCCGATGAGCATATTGACGACCGGCGTCGTCACGTCGCCGTGCGCCTGCATGATGGCATTGAACAGCAGAACCGTACTGTTGAAGATCACGGCAATGCCGAGATAGGCCAGAATCGGCGCTGCGGTCGCGACGCTCTCGGGGCCGTAGTTGCGCGCAAGCAGACGGATGATCGGCTCCGACAGCACGGCCAGCCCCACCGCGCACGGCATGGCAATGAGGCTCATGGTGCGCACGGCAGATTCCTCCGTGTGCCGCGCGCCCGCTGTGTTGCCTTTGGTCAGCGCAGCCGTCACGGTCGGGATGATCGAGATCGTGATGGGCGTAATGAGCGAGCACGGCAGATTGAAGATCGTCTGGCAGAAGTTATAGATGCCCTTGGCCGTATCCGCCGCGTCGGACGACCACGCAAGCGCGCCGGTCAGCCGCCGCATATAGATCATCGTGTCGAACAGATTGATGATCTGCAGGCCCGCCGAGCCCAGCGTGATGGGGATGGCGATGACGAGCAGCTCCTTCATGGTCTGGCGGGTGGACTTGGCCTCTCCCCCGCCCTGCCGCAGGATCTGGTTGGACTTGCCGAACTGAATGCGCAGATACACGACCGCCACGATGCAGCCCGCCGTCACGCCGAAGATGCCGCCCGCAGCCGCATAGATGAGACTGCCGGTCTTCTTGAGCATCAGATACGCGCCGCCGAGGCCGAAGACCACGCGGATCATGGCCTCATAGACCTGACTGACGGAGGTCGGGGTCATGTTGCTCTGGCCCTGGAAGAAGCCCCGGTGGGCCGAGACGATGCAGATGAGCAGCACGCACGGCGACAGCGCCGCGATGGCCGCCCACGAATTTTCATTCGTCGTGACCATGACGGACAGCGGCTTGCAGAACACGAGCATCACGAGCGTTCCGATCACGCCGATGGTCAGGAAGACCTTCATGGAGACGGAGTAGATCTTGCGGATCTGCGCGTAATTCTCCAGCGCCTGCGCCTGCGAGATCATCCGGCTGACGGCGACGGGCAGGCCCGTCGTGGAGATCATCAGCAGGACGTTGTACACGTCATAGGCCGTGTTGAAATAGCCGAAGCCCCGCTCCTGCAGAATGTTTTGCAGAGGGACCTTATAGATGAAGCCGAGCAGCTTGACAATGATGGTCGCGGCGGTCAAGACCGCCACGCCCTGCAAAAAACTCTGCTTTCTGGATGCCTTTTCGCCGCTCATGCCTGCGCCTCCGGTTCATCAGAGAAGACTCTGGGGATCGCGTAGTCGTGCAGCTCCTTCAGCGCGCCCGCGATATCCAGCGTGGGATACTTGCCGTCCGCGTACAGGATTTTGCCGCGCACCATCGTCAGCGCAACGTCGTGGCCGGAGGCCGCGTAGACCAGATGGGACAGTACATTGTGGCACGGGATCAGATGCGGCTGGTTGAAATCCAGCAGAATGAGGTCGGCGTCCATGCCAAGCTCGATGACGCCGCATTCGGCGCTTCTGCCCTGCGCTCTCGCGCCGCAGACCGTCGCCATCATCAAAGCCGCCTCCGCCGGAAGTGCCTTCGGGTCGCCGGTCTTGCCCTTGGCCATGAGTGCGGCGGCCTTGATCTCTTCAAACAAATCGAGATTGTTGTTGGATGCAACGGAGTCGGTGCCGAGGCAGACATTCATCCCAGCCTTCACCATGCCGAGCACATCCGCGCAGCCGGAGGCCAGCTTCAGATTGCTGACCGGGCAGTGCGCCGCGGACACATGGCGCTTGGCCAGCAGCTGCATATCCTCCTGCGTCACATGGACGCAGTGCGCCGCGACCGTGGGCACGTCGAATACATGGTGGCAGTCGAGCACCTGCGCGGGCGTGAGGCCGTATTTCTCCACGCACGCGTCGTGCTCCTTTTTCGTCTCGGACAGGTGCACCTGCAGCTGCAGGCCGTTGTTGACGGCGTACTCCGCCAGCGCGTCCCAGAGCTGATACGTCGAGGTATACTCGGCGTGGATGGACGCTTCGATCTTGATGCGGCCATTGTCATAGTTGTGCCACTTGTCCTTGAGTGCGACCAGTTCCTGGCAGGCCGGGAAGGTATCGAAGCAGAAATCATCCCCAAGGAACATGGACGTGCCGCGGGAGATATTGGCCTTGATGCCGGATTCGGCTACGGCCTGGCAGATCTCATCGCAGAAATAGTACATATCCGACACGCTCGTCGTGCCGAAGCGCAGCGCTTCGGCAAGGGCAAGCGTCGTGGCCGCCTTGACGGCGCGGCCGTCGAGCCTGTCCTCGCGCGGAAAAATATAGTGCTGGAGCCAGTCCTGCAAATTCAGATCGTCGGCATAGCCGCGCAGCAGGTACATGGGCAAATGCGTGTGGCAGTTGATGAGGCCCGGCATCAAGACCATGCCGGTCGCGTCAATGATCTTCTTCGGCTTCTCCTCGGGCGGCTTTTTCGCCATATAGGCGATCTTGCCGTCGGTGACGCCGACAAACGCATCCTGCCAGAGCGTCATCTGCTCGTTCATCGTAACGACGTTGACATGAGAAAACAAGGTGTCCATGAAAGCCCTCCTTATGGGTTCTGTTTACGCAGCCCGCGCAGGATCGAGAAAATCTCGTCCTTCTGCTGCAGGATCGTGTCGCTGCGGGAGATATAGTCCTGCGGAATTTTCGGATTGTGGTAGCGGGCAAGCTTTTCCTCCGGGAGATTGATCTTGTTCATCCCACCGCCGCCGAGAGAGAGGATGGTATGCAGCTCCTCCATCATATATATGTTGTAAAGCCCGGTATAGCCCGGCCTGCACCAGCCGGTGTTTTCAAAGCTGCCGGACATATATTTCTGCCGGTAAAGATAATACGGCTCATAGCCGCTCTGCCGCAGCGCATCCTCCGCACCCGTGAGCATGGCGGCGACCGCCTCCTGCGGCGGAAGCTCCATGCGCGAGCCGAACAGCGCCGCGCCCTTTTTCAGAGCCAGCGTGTGCACTGTAATATTGCTGGGGTTTAAATCCAGCACCTGCCGGATGGAATCGGCAAAGCCCGCCGCATCGTCTGCCGGTAGTCCTGCGATCAGATCCATGTTGATATCGTCAAACCCGGCCTGCACCGCCTGCTCATACGCCTCGACGGTCTGCCGCGCCGTGTGCCTGCGGCCCACGGCCTCCAGAACCTTATCGGACATGGTCTGCGGATTGATAGAAATGCGTGTTGCGCCGCCGTCCTTGATGACGCAGAGCTTTTGGGGATCCAGCGTGTCCGGCCTTCCGCCCTCGACGGTAAATTCCAAGCAGCGGGACAGGTCAAAATTCCGGTTGATCGCGTCCAGCAGCCGCGCCATCTGTGTGCTCGAAAGCGTCGTCGGCGTGCCGCCGCCCATGTAGAGCGTGCGGATGTGGAAGCCCGAATTTTTTAACAGTGCGCCGGTATGCGCGATCTCGCGCAGCAGCGCGTCCAGATACGCAGGCAAAAACTCCCCGAAGCGCTCGATGGACTGGCTCACGAACGAGCAGTACGCACAGCGCGTCGGGCAGAACGGAATCCCAATATACACGGAAAGATCGTCCGCGTCAAGCAGTTTTGCTGCTTCGACCGTATGCCGGGAGGCGTCAACGCAGAGCCTCGCCCGCTCCGGCGAGACAAAATAGACCTCGCGCAGAAGCTTTTCCGCGTCCTTTTCACTGCCGCCCGCCATCAGGCATTTCGTCGACAGTTTTGTCGGCCTGACGCCGGAGAGCGCGCCCCAAGGCGGCGCAGCCGGAAGCACCTGCAAAGCAGCCAGATAATAGCTGCGCTGTAAAATGCGCCGCGTCGCACGCACATCGGCCCTGTCCAGCAGCACACGGTTTACGGCAAAGCCGGTCTTCCCCTGATACGTGACCTTCGCCGTGGCCGTCAGATAGCGCTTCCCCCGCGAGAGGGACGAGACAGTCCCGTCGCCGGTAAACGGCTCGGTGCAGAACTCGCTCGGCTCCTGCGCAAACAGCTGCAGCTGCAGCTGCTCGACCGGATAGCGCTCGGTATGGTTTTTCAGATACAGCTTCATTCGATCCCATGCCCCCGCAGATACGGATTGGTGCGCAGCTCCTCCGCGATAGTGCTGGACGGCCCGTGGCCGGGCAGCACGCGCGTCTCAGGCGGCAGCATGGACAGCCGCTTCAAAGACGCGGCCATGTCCCGGCTGCTTCCGCCGAGGAAGTCTGTCCGGCCATAGGAGCCTGCGAAGAGCGTATCGCCGGAAAAGAGCACGGTTTCGCACAGCAGGCACACGGAGCCCGGCGTATGGCCGGGCGTAGAGAGCACCTGAAAGGTCAGACCGTCTGCCGCGACGGTATCGCCGTCCTGATACGTATCCGTATAGGTCAGCAGATCGTGGCACATATGGCTGGGGGCGTCCTTGTCAGCCTCGCCGATATACACGCGGGCGTTCGTCGCCGCGCGCAGGTTTTTAAGCGCGCCGATATGGTCAAAGTGCGCATGGGTCAGCAAAATCGCCTCCAGCGTCAGCCCCTGCTCCTCCAGCGCGGCCAGCAGCCGTTTGGAGTTCGCGGCGGGGTCGATGATGACGGCGCGGCTGCTTTCGTCCGCCCGGACAAGATAGCAATTGGTGGCCAGCGGCCCCAGCGTAAGCGTCTGAATGTTCATAGCGTCTCCTTATTTCAGATCGTCCGTGTCGACGATCAGCGTCACAGGTCCGTCGTTTTCTGACGCGACCTGCATATAGGCTCCGAATTCGCCGTGCTGCGGCGGGAAGCCGAGGCGTTCGCACTCGGCAAGGAACTGCTCATAAAGCGGGATTGCCAGATCGGGCTTGGCCGCGCCGGTAAAGCTCGGCCTGCGGCCGTGGCTCACGTCGCCGTAGAGCGTGAACTGGCTCACGACAAGAACGCTTCCGCCAACGTCGGCGAGCGAGCGGTTCATTTTATCGTTTTCATCGCGGAACACCCGCAGCCCCAGCACCTTTTCGGCCAGCTTCCGGCAAAGCGCAGGCGTATCGTCCGGCCCGACGCCGAGCAAAATCAAAAAGCCCTTTCCGATTTTTCCGTGAACAGCGCCGTCGATCGAAACACTGGCAGAATTCACGCGGGTAACGACTGCTTTCATAGTGAGATCCTTTCGTTTTATAGGGGTGTCCTGCAAATTTGCAGGCTGGGTATGTCTCCGACGGCCCATTCTTTTCCGTCTTGCCGGAAAAGAATGGGGAGAAAAGGGGCGCTTGGACGCGTTTGGTGCATTCTGCGGGTACAGTTCAGGTAAGTACCAATTTTTATAGTTGTTACGAACACACATAGTCACCCTACGGGCGCTATGGTACGCGCCGCCTGTTATGGTGCACCAAAATTGATAGCAGCTGCCTTTGAATGGCTGCGGCAAAAACGCCCTGCATACAAAATTCGCAGGGTAGTACGGATTCGCCGGAGTTCTGTAGGGGCCGATGCCCATCTTCGGCGCTAAGAGCCGCGCTGTGCGCGGTTGCGCCTCGAAACTAGCCTGTGGGCGTCGCATCGGCCCGATGAGAAGTTACGAATTTTCCGAGAATTACCGTAAAAACGCTTCACCCCTGCGCAGGCTCGTTATCTGGGTCGGGGAAATAGGTCGCCATACGGGGGTTGTTTTCGATGGCGTGACCGAGCAATTTGCCCGCGGACGCGATGCTGCCCAGCAGTGCCGCATCGACGGTGTCGGCAGTTCCCGTCTCGAGGGCGTCGTAACACTCGGTGTAGAGCTCGCGATACGCAATCGAATCGGCCTCGATCTTCGCGGCGGCGTCCGCGAGCTTTGCGGGCTCGAAGTTCTGGGCGAGCATGGGTTCGAGGAACAGCGAGAACGCGTGGATGTAGGTGGCGAGCTGGCAGTCTTTGAGGTAGTCGAGCACCTTGTCGAGGCGTCTGCCCAAGCCGTCTCGCACCTCGATGAACCCTTTCTTTTTCAGATCCGCCTGCGCCTGCGAGCGGAAGAGTTCCATGTCCTGCGCGGACGACTGCTTGATGTCGAGCACCTTCATATGGGCGTTTGCCATGTAGGTGGCGTTGCCGTAGTTGAGGCCGTAACCGTTGAGGATGTCTGCAAGTGTCTTGAGGTTGCCACGCATGTTGGCCTTGTCGCGCTGGCGCATGTACTCGAACATTTCGTCGACGGACTCCTGGATGGAGTCGAGCTTTTGGTTTATCTGCGCGATTGCGGCTGCCATGAACAGCGACGTCGGGTCGTAGGGCACTTGCGTGACGCTCGTGGCGATATCGCCCTCGACTACATGGAAGCGCGCCTGCCCAAGGCCCTTGGCGGCGTCGCGGTAGCCCCCTGTGAGACCGCTACCGTCCTTGAACGAGTTGAGTTTCGACGGGTCAAGCGGATTGCCATATTTGTCAGTCACCTGGAGCAGAGTGGGTACGCTCACCGTATTGGTGACGGTGCGGAACGTCGAGGGGAGTGAGGCGAGCGCTATGCCGAGCTGGGGGACTCGTTCGAGCGGGAGCTTGATGGCGCCGGAGACGTCTGCCCGCTCCTGAGTGAGCGCGAGGTGGATTTTGGTGGATGCGAGCTGTTTTGCCACGAGCTCCTCTCGGCCGTCGTCCGCCGAGGGTTTGGTCTCGTTGTCTGCCATAGCGCGCTCCTTGCTTACGTTAATAGTCGCGGGCATTATCTCACCGTTGTGTGACCTGCTGGGACGGAACGGATTAGCGGTAGTACGAGGCCGATTGACGGTCGAGGTACGTCAGCCGTATGGGCTTTCCCGCGTGCACCCATGCCGGTAAGCCTGCGTTCGATGCCGCTTGTCGAGGCCGAATGTAGGATGTTTGATATCACACGTATAATTGCGCTTGTTTAGCTGTGCGAATGCGTCCCGAAGCTATTTTTGCAGGAGGTTTCGGTATGGGCAAAAGTGACAATGCGAGCGAGTTCCTTGATCTCTATAGAAGGCTTGAGGGGTGCATCCGCGAGCATTATGACGTGCCGGAAAAACACGGTCCTGTGGCTTGGCTTGGCAGAAACCCCGGCAGGGCATTCAAGAACGTTGCCGGGGCTCTCAAATATTGCGCGGAAGTTCGCAACCTGCTCGCGCACCAGGAGAGCGTCGATGGTGACTACGCCGTTGAGCCGAGCGACTCGATGCTGACACTCCTGCGCAATACGTTTGCTGCAGTCGAGAATCCTCCCAAAGCAATCGACCACGCCGTGCCTATGCAGAGTGTGCTCTCGGCCACTGCGGAGAATCGCGTGAGGCCTGTTCTGCGCGAGATGGCGGAAAAATGCTACACCCACGTACCTATCCTGGAGGATGGCATCGTCCGCGGTGTGTTCAGCGAGAACACGCTGCTCTCGTACCTGTACGGAGAGGAGATTGTCTGCATTGACGACGAGACGACATTCTCTTCGCTTGCCGAGCTGCTCCCAGTGGACGCTCATGTCTCTGAATCGTTTAGGTTCGTGCCACGTACGATAACGCTCACAGAGGTTGCGGAGATGTTCGCGGTGGCGATGCGCCGTGCTGACCGCATTGGCATGGTGTTTATCACGCATAGCGGTAAGCCCAGCGAGAAGGTTCTTGGGATTATCACCGCTTGGGATGTTGCGGCCTATCTGTAGGAGCACGACATGCTTGATGGCTGCAGCCTTTTCCACTTTGCTTATGGTTTTGCTTTTTGTGGGTTGCCCTATTCAATCAGCCGAATCGGCGTCTCGAATGTATTTGCTTAACTTGTGCTAGCTTATTAGGAACTGGGTGTTGCGAGTGACAGGTCTGAGCAAATCGGAGCAGATACGTGGTACAGCGCTCATTTGGGACGCTTATTTGGGCTTATATGGGGGCATCCACGAAGTACATGAACGGTGCCTATTAATTGCGCAACAAATTATTGAGGTCGTAAAGATAACCCGCTTGTCGAAATTGTCCCGACGCTTCTCTATAGTTAGGGGAAAATGGATAAAGTTTTAGCAAGGGGCCTCTGCGTCCTGAGACGATAGCAAATAAACCTGGAGTGTACTTCGTGGATATACCTGCGGATAAACTTCGGGGGGGGGGGCGCTTCGAAGCGGGCGTTCCCTCTCGGTCAATAATGAAATAGCTTGGCACGCCGTCTTAAGGACGGTGTGCTGATGGAGTTTCTCGATAACGTCGGACGCAATCGTCTGGGAGACGCGCTCGCTAAATCCATCGATGAGGGCGCCAAGCTTTCAATCATTAGCAGTTACTTTACGGTCTTTGCTTTCTCCGAGCTCAAAGAAGAGCTGGAGAAAGTTGACTCAGTGCGCTTTCTCTTTGGCGAGCCCACGTTCGTTAAGCACATGGCTTCCGACAAAGACCCACGTCAGTTTGCCATATCGCAATGCTCGCGCGAGCGTGGCGTGGGCGGCTTGGGTCTCGAGCTCACGCTGCGCAACAATCTCAATCAACGCGCCATTGCCCGTGAATGCGCCGAATGGGTGCGCGCTAAGTGCGAGTTTCAATCTGCCAAGATGAACGGGGCAATTCAGCCCGGAGGTACCTATATAGTCGAGAACCCCAATGGCGACGACCATGCTTTCATGGGTGCCGCCGCTGACTTTACCCAGGAAGGACTCGGTTACGAGCGCCGCCCCAACACCGTAATGGGCGTAAGCCACTACGAGGGCGCGACGGAAGCTGCCGGCCTAAAGGCGATGTTTGAGTCCGTCTGGGATAAGCCTGCGATGGTCGCCGATGTTACCGATGAGGTGGCGGCCCAGGTGGGCACGCTCTACCGCGAGAATCCGCCCGAGTTTGTCTATTTTCTCACGCTTTACCACTTATTCCGCGATTACCTTTCCGACGAAGATAACGACTTGAGGCCCGGCCTCAAGTTTGAGGAGTCCGTTGTCTGGAACAAGCTCTACGACTTCCAAAAGGACGCCGTGGTGGGCGCCATCCGTAAGCTCGAGAAGTACAAGGGTTGCATCATCGCCGATAGCGTCGGTCTGGGTAAGACTTACGAGGCGCTCGCTGTTATTAAGTATTACCAGGAGCGCAACGACCGCATTTTGGTCCTGGCACCTAAACGCTTGCGCGATAACTGGACGCTGTGGACGCAAGATAACGATGACCGCAACCCGTTGGCGGATGATCGTCTTAATTACACTGTGCTCAATCACACCGATCTGTCCCGTTATACGGGCACGAGCGGTGATGTGGACCTGGAACACCTTCGCTGGGGCCACTACGATCTGTTGGTGATCGATGAGAGTCACAACTTCCGTAACAAGAGCACGGATTCCGAGAAAAAAGACCGCTACACGCGACTTATCGAGGACGTAATTAAGAGTGGACGGCGCACCAAGGTGCTGATGCTCTCGGCTACGCCTGTGAACAATCGTCTGCTGGACCTCCGCAACCAGATTGAGCTCATCACCGAGGGCGATGATGCGTATCTGGCGGATACTGACGGCATTGAGTCGATTACTCAGGTATGCCGTACCGCACAAACGCGCTTCAACGAGTGGAGCAAGCTCGACGATGCCGAGCGCACCACCGAGAGCTTCGTCAACGCCGTCAACGCCGATTACTTTAAGCTGCTCGACGTGCTTACCATCGCGCGCAGCCGCAAGCATATCTCTAAGTACTATGGCGCCGCTTCGGGTACGTTCCCACAGCGTTGCAAGCCCCTCTCTATTACCACGCCAATCGATTTGGCGGGGGAGCTTCCGCCTATCGCTGAGCTCAATGACATGATCGCTCAGCTCACGTTTGCGCAGTATCAGCTGCTTTCTTATGTACGCAGCGATAAGCGTCGTAAGTACGAGGATCGTTACGGCGACACCTGGGGCAAGGACTTTGAGAGCCAGGTTCACCGTACGGGTGCTGTTGCCAACCTTATGCGCGTAAACGTGCTCAAGCGAATGGAATCTTCGGTTAACAGTTTCCGAATTACGCTCTCGCGCATCCTGGCGGGATGCGAGGAGCTCCGCGCACAGCTCAATGACCCTGCGGCCATGGGAGCGGGCAGCTATGATGCGGCGGGCATCGAGGATGGCATGGATGACGATGACGCCGAGGAAATCGAGCGCGGCGGAAAGGTTCGCGTTGACCTGCGCGATGTTGATGCCTTGCGTCTGGGCAGCGATTTAGACTTTGACATCACCGTGCTGCACCGTCTGCTCGACTACGCCAATGCCGTAACACCCGAGCGTGATGCCAAGTTGGATGAGCTCTACAAGTTCATAGTCGATAAGGTCAATAACCCCTACAACCCCGGCAACCGCAAAGTGCTCGTATTCACGGCGTTTGCGGACACGGCGGACTATCTATTTGAGCAGCTGGCG
>ERZ773165.1452-NODE-1452-length-14196-cov-35.372322_pt1 | contig 14196 bp, 14 predicted proteins | sample MGYA00581003_ERZ773165 | MGnify/ENA primary metagenome ERZ773165 (study PRJEB29015, sample SAMEA2737817) | human gut metagenome | biome: human gut; feature: human-associated habitat; material: faeces | place: China | collected 2012 ... | reverse complement strand
GTACCCAGACCATGTACTCCATTCCTTCGCTGGACCAGCTCCGCCCCTGCCGTTTCATGCGATAGCTGTAGAACCGGTGATTCGTTTCTGCAGTACCCAAGTGGATTTCTGTATGGATGCCGCGCTGGCTCAGGCTTGGGATATAGGGAGCATTTCTTTCCAGATAGCTCTGCAGTTTGTCTACCTCCTCCAAATCCGCCTCTGTTCGGGCGTAGCTCCGGGCAGTGTCCATCCATACGGGAATCCGTTTCATAATATCGTCGGTCTGGTGAAGCTCTCGGATAATACGGTCTACCAGTTCCCTCTTGCAGAAGCTGAGCCGGGTCCGGATCTTTTCATGTACATGATAGCAGTCGCGGAAGTGCTGGTGATCCAGGCAGCCTTCTACCATTTGCTCAAAGTCCTGAAACTGGTACCCGGACCCTCCATCCCCATTCGACAGCACCGTGGTCTTAGACAGGTCATAGTGCCCATGCAGATAGCTTGCTGCCATTGCAAAAAGTTCTTTCCTGTTGGTGGACGCAAAACAGCGAAGTCCTACTAGTTCTGTCCTGTTGCCATTTTTCCTGACTCCCTCGTATACCTGGAGGCGATGCACCTCCGAGACGTCGCCTTTCTTCTTGTTCTTGAGGATGATTCCATCCCCTTCAATCGCTATAATCTCCGGCTGTACTGGCTTTTTATCCTTCTTCTCTTCTACGAATGCTTTTTCGTAAGCCTTTGCCTTCTTACCGGCATAATTCTTGAGTGAGATAACGGACTGATGGGAGATGGTAATCTCTGCCAGGCGTTGCAGGAGTTCGCTGGCACTGCGGGATGTCGTAGTTGCGACAGACTCGACAATCCGCTCAATCATTCCCAGGCTGTAGTGCTTTCTGGACTCAAAGCCCATTTTGCAGTCCAGGGGATAGAAGCTCTTCCCTTCTTTCTGCAGAAGTCTTCGGGTATAGGTCAGCTCTCCATAGCGGCAGCAAATCGTCCTAGAGTCCCGGCGTGCCACACGCCACCCCTGTACCTTGTAAATCTGATACAGCTCAGTGTCAATACGCGCCAGGGCCATAGCTATAAGCTGACAGTTCATTTCAGTGAGCCAATGAGTTAGCTTCCTTTCAGCCTCGATAGAGTCATCAGATTTCTTAATGAGAGAAATGACTGCACCAATTGCATTTTCACTCCAAATTTCTCCAGTTTTTGTTATAATATCCATGAGGAAAGCCCTTTCTTTGTTTTATTTGTGCACGGAAATTATAACATTTCCACTCAAAGGGAGGCTTTCCTCTTTTATTGTTTCTGGAAAAATTTCCCTACCGAGTAAAATTTTACACTAAGCCTCACGGCCGACGCCGCGATCCTGATCGATGCCCGGACGGGACAAGTCCTCTATGAAAAAAATGCGGACAAGCGGGAATACCCTGCCAGCATGACGAAGATGATGACCTGCATCCTCGCCCTGGAAAAGGGGAATCCTCTCAAAACCATCGCCATCAGCGCCAATGCCGCCAACGTCGAGTCCACCGATCTTTGCGGCGGCGAATGGATCCGTCTCGGAGACCTCACCTATCAGATGATGCTGATCTCCGATAACGGGGCGGCCACCGCCATCGCAGAAGCCATCGGCGGAAATGTGAACCATTTCGCTTCCATGATGAATGAAAAAGCCCGCGCCATCGGAGCAGTCGGTACCCACTTCGTCAATGCAAACGGCATGCCGGATGAAGACCACTACTCGACAGCCCGCGACATGGCGAAGATCGCGCAGTATGGCCTTCGAAACAAAGAATTCCGACAGATCGTTTCTACCAAAAGCAAGCAGGTCCACTACGAACGCCCGAGCAAAAATCTCCCCTGCACGAATACCAATCATCTCCTCTTCACCTATGACGGTGCCATCGGCGTCAAGACAGGCTACACCCGCGCCGCGCAAGGCTGCCTTGCCGCAGCCGCCACAAGAAATGGCAGAACCCTCATCGCCGTCATCATGCACGCCGGCTGGGACAGCCGCTTCACGGAAGCCGCTGCGCTTTTGGATCACGGATTTGAAATGAAGAAGTGACTAGTGACTAGTGACTGGGGACTCGGGACTCGGGACTTGAATACGACTTTTGAGCATCGCTCTATTTATACTTCACGGCGCTTCCATAGTATTATGCGCCGCACCAACCCCGTTGAACCCATAGAACCCGTTGAACCTTCTGAACCCATCCCCGCCCCCCTTGCAGAAATTCTCCATATTCATTAGAATAAATGAAAGAAACATAAAACTTCCATTTATCATTCAAATACCATTCAAAGGAGAACTCTGATGAAAAAACTCATCCTCACAAGCCTGCTCACCCTCGCTCTCGCGGCCTCTGCATCGGCTGCCGTTCCCTCCGGCGGTGTGTACCTGGATAAGGACGGCACCCCGCTCACGGAAGCGCAGCAGGTCCCGCCGTCGCTTAGATCTCACAAAATGGCACCGCAGAACGCCGCCATTCAGGAAGCGATGGCAGCGCTTCCACACAGCACGAGTACGCTCATCGCCCTCACCGTCACCGAAGACGGGACAGCGGCCAATGCTTCCGTGGCACAAAGCTCCGGTTCCATCATTCTGGACCAGTACGCCATAGATTCCGTGAACCTCTGGCAGTTCCGGCCGGCGAAACGCGGTGACAGATCTGTCTCAACGAGCGTGACCATTCCGCTCCGCTTCATCTCCACCATGATCTCCGTCCCCGCCGCCCCCACCAGCCAGGTCCTGAAAGACATGCCGGAAGAAGTCCGCGAGGCCGCTGAGAGAAACGCTCACCCCGTCCTCACCGTGAAGGTGTATGTGAATAGCGATGGGAAAATGGACGGCGCTCCTGAAGTCATGAAGGATGAGAAGCTGTCCGGTGCTGATTTCAAAGCTCTTTCGAAATACGTGACCGCTTCCGTAAAGACCTGGACCTTCACCGCTGCGAAAAACCCTGACGGCGAAGCCATCGGCTCTGAAATCCTGATCCCCGTGCAGGTGTAAAAGGGGGCAGGGTTAGCTCCGTGGGGCAACTCGCCCTTTGATTGGGGATGAAAGTTTCTCTTGAATGAGAAATTAGAAATGAGAAATGGTGGTGCGGCGCATAAAAATCAGAAGCGCCGCGAAGGTTTGACGTTTCCCACAAAACGCTCAGGCTCCCACCCGAACAACCAATAACAAGCAATAAAAAAGACTCTTTTAACAGAGTCTTTTTCATTGCTATGGATTTACGTTTAAGCGTCGGAATGGAGCAAACCACCCCCGAACCGTGAAGTTTGAAGTTTGAAAATAGGGATGAATAGCCTCGAGTGACTCGTGACTGGTGACTTGCATGCCATCTTCGGGCATCGCTTCATATATATTCGCGGCAAAGCCGCCACCTTCATTCCTCATTCCTAATTCCTCATTCCTCATTCGCGCAGATCTTTCATCCGCGCTCAAGGGGGCGGCACGCCCACGGGGCTAACCCTGCACCCGTTTTAATTCAGCGCCACATACTTTCCGCCTTCGACCTTGAGGAGGACGAGGTCGACATCCGGATCCCCGGAATTATTGAAGTTCATCGGACCGACAGCGGACTCAAAATTCTTCACATTCGCGAGGGCCTCTCTGACCTTCTTCGAATCCGTCGTGGTGCCTGCGTCTTCCATCGCTTTTGCTGCGAGCTTCACAGAGACATACGCACATGCTGCGAAGTTGTCCGGATCGTGATTGTACTTCGCCTTGAAGTTCTTCACGAAGTCCTTGGTCGCCTGGCTGTTGCGGTCAGCCGACCACATAGAGGAGACATACACATTGTCAGCGGCCGCTCCTGCGATCTTGAGGAGCTCGGGCGAAACGAAGCCGTTATCCCCGAGGACAGGCTGATTCATTCCCATTTCTCTCATCTTCTTCAGGATGAGTCCGCCTTCCTGATAGTAACCGGCAACGACGACCGCATCCGGATTCACATTGTGGATCTTCGTCAGCTGTGCGGAGAAGTCCGTATCCTTATCCGCGAAGGTTTCCGTCGCGACGATGTTCACGCCCTCCGCTTCGAGAGCCTTCACAAAAGTCTTGTAGGCAGATACCTGATGCTCGTTGTTGTTCGAGTAAAGGACAGCCACATTCTTATAGCCGAGGAGCTTGTGCGTTTTCTGCACGGTCTGCGGGATATTCTTCGACTCCGGCACGCAGTTTCTAAACATGTAGTCGCCGATCTCGATGAGGCCTTCTGCGGTGGTCGCTACGCCGAGGAGCGGGATCTGTGCCTTCTGGAAGAGCGGGCCGACCGCTTTGTATTCACCGGAGATCAAGGGGCCGACGACAAGCACCTTCTTGGCAGCGATCATCTTCTGCGCCGCGCTCACGCACTGCTGCACATTGCCCTTCGTATCCGCCATTTCGACATCGAAGTGGATCTTGCCTTCCTTATTCACTTCCTCGACTGCCAGGTCAAAGCCTTCCTTCTCCGCAAGACCATACGAAGCGACACCGCCCGACACGCCATTCAGGAAGCCCACCTTTGCGACCTTCGCGCCTGCTGCCGGCTTCGAAGCGCTTTCCTTATTGCCATTGCCGCCGCATCCTGCCAGGCCTGCCATCGCAGCTGCCAGCATCAGTCCAAGTCCTGCTCTTTTCATCATTTTTTTCATTTCCATTTTTAGTTCTCCTTTAGTTGTCAATAGCAAATCGTTCTTGATCGTGTTGTTTGGGAAATCCAAAGTGAAAGGCTTGAGGTTTGCGATACGAGCAAATTGGCAAGACCTGCAGCGCTTTTTGTACGCCGCACGCCCATTCCTCATTCCTGATAAAAAAAGCCTCCGATGAGAATACTCTCATCGGAGGCGCTTTGGCGCGGTACCACTCCGGCTTATCACTCACCATCCGCAGATGATCCAAGAAAAAAGTCCCTGCCCCGAAAGGGCAAGGACGCTTTTGCGTGGTACCACCTTGCATTTATACTCTGCCAAGGGGCGTACCGGAAATCAAAAAGCCCCTGTCCACTCTGGGACAGGGGCGAGATCGCGGTACCACCCTGCATTATACTTTAATGGCTATTCCGTAACGGGGACATCCGTCCGAGCCTACTACCTTCGGCCAGGAAGCTCACGAGTGATAGATCACGGATACGTTGCACCGGTTTTCACCATCCACCGGCTCTCTGAGGCTCCGAATTTCCGATTTCCTCTCGTTCACAGCATGTGCTTGTTTGAACTTGATTGCAAGTATACAGGATGAAAATGCATTTGTCAAATGGAAATTTTTTGAACGAATGAGGATTTCGTATTGCGATTTGTCAATCTCTGGACTTAGTGAGAAGTGGCGGAAGGGGCGCACCATTCATATAGCACCCCAATCCCCTTCATTACATAAAACAGCCTGTTCATCATTCCTATAAAACTCAACGGCGCTTCCTAATTTTATGCGCCGTACCTTCACTCCTCACTCCTAACTCCTCACTCCTAATTAGAGCGTAGAACTTTCATTCACAATCAAGGGACGGTACTCCCCACAGACCACCCTTCGACTCTTTCATCGTTTAGTATCTTGCATTGCAAAGTACCTTGTGATATAGTATTAGCAGATGAGAACCAAGGTCGCCTATGCGATCAGCATTTTTCCCAAAATTCTAAAGAAAGGAGCGATCATGAACGTCCAACTCAAGAAGGGAGTGATGGAGATCGTCGTGCTCTCCATGCTCCGCCGGAAAGACTTCTACGGTTACGAGCTGGTGACAGAGATTTCCAAATACATCGAAATGTCCGAAGGCACCATTTACCCGCTCCTCAACCGCTTCAAGAAGGATGGACTCGTCGATACCTATCTCGCCGAGTCACACAATGGTCCGCCCAGAAAGTACTACCGCATCACGGACAGCGGGCGCACAGAATTCAAAGAGTCTGTCAAAGAATGGCAGGAATTTAACAAAGCAGTACAGAAGCTCATGCAAGAAGGAGGCGAGCCTCAATGAATAAAACAGAATTTTTAGACCTTCTCCGCTACTATTTCAGAAATGCGAAGAAGAGCGAGGTGGAAGAGATCCTCGCTGATTACGAAGCCCACTTTGAAGAAGGAAAGAAGCGCGGGCTCACCGAAGAGGCCATCGCAAAGGAGCTCGGAAGTCCGAAGGACATCTATGAGTCCTACGCTTCTGAGGGCGTCGTCGATGAGAAATCCAAAGGCGTGCGCTTCACCGATGACGCGAAGGAAGCCGCGACCGCAGCGGCCGCAGCAGCCCGCAAAGCGGGAAAAGCCTGGGACGAGGTCAGTCCGAAGCTGCCTGCGGCTGCCGAAAGGGCGGCGCTTCTCACCTCGCGCCTGCTCTACGGCGCCAGCCTTCTCCTCGCTATCATTCTTATCTGCGCGACCCTGCTGGTCCTCGCTCTCATCTCCATCGAGTTTGCTCCGCTGCCCGGCGTCATGCCTCTGCCCGGCCTTCATCTCATGACGAAGCTCTCCATCGGCGTCGCAGGAGTCTCCTCCGCACTCGCCGTCTTCCTCATCGGCCGCGAAGGCAGTAGGGCCCTGCAGGGCTCCTTTTCCAAGGAAGAGAAGGGCGGTGAAGAGAAATGAAAAAGATCGTCGTCTGCATCGCACTCGCGATCATCTCCATGATGAGCGCCGCTGCCTCCTTCCTCGTCAATGACGCCCCAGCGTACAGAAACTGGGCACAGGTGAACCGCCCCAAGATCATGGAGACCTTTGGCCGGGATAAAAAAGAAAAGCCGGGCAAAATGCCCCCGCCCGCTGCCCGTCCCAGAAAAGAAGAACAGCGCGCGCCCATGATGAATCCGTCCCATCCAAAAATGGAAGACAAAGACCATCACCAGAGTGCGCGCGACAAAGCAGGCCCGCCGACAGCTCCGCAGGGCGGAGAAAATCAGTGACTGGGGACGAGTGACTTGTGACTGGGGACTTGAATGCTGCTTTCGGACATCGCCGTCTGCAAAAATCGGCGCAAAGCGCCGCCCCCCCTTGGCCTTCCCCGCATAGGGAAGGCCAAAGCCATTCCTATCAAGCGGCGACGCCGCCACCTTCACTCCTCATTCCTATTTTTTCTCCCCTTCCCTTTCCCTGCGTTTTTATATATACTGAGTACAACAGATTTTTTATGCGACCCTCGCCGTCATAAAAGAAAGGATGAATCATCATGAAAAAACTGAATGTACTCCTCACCGCTTCTCTCTTAGGTCTTGCCCTCACGGGCACTGCCCTCCTCACTGACACGGCGAGCGCCAAGGATCCGACGCCGCAGAATGCCGGACAGGCAGAGGCTAAGAAGCCCGCCCAGCGCGAGCTGAAAGACTGGGAGAAGAAGTATTACGAACTTCATCCTGACCAGCTGAAGCAGGATCAGGAAAAAGCCCATCCCGAAAAGAGACGTCATACCGATGAGGATGACGTAGAGTGGCATCGGCTCTGAGACGATATCAAGGAGGAACGGCGATCCCACCACAAGCCCCCGATCTGCGTCACTCGATGACACCTATCTCTCAAGTCCCATGAAAAGAGGCCCAAGAAAAAGGAGCTGTGAAGAAATGAATCCTCATTTCTTCACAGCCCCTTTTTACTTTGCTTTCATTTGGTTCAGGGTTCAGGGTTCAGGGTTCAGGGTTCAGGGTTCAGGGTTTAGGGTTTAGGTGGCGGCTTCGCCGCCTTTTTTAGAAGATGGTATTCTCGTATCGCAGCCTTCCCCTCTAGGGGAAGGTGCGCAGCAGGGCTTCGAAAGCGCGGATCTGATCGTTATCCGCTCTCACTCTGAAATCCAGCTCTGCGCCTACGCAGTATTTCCCGCCACCCATGCAAAGTTTCTTTTACAGGGGAACAAATATATAGTACAATGAAAGATAATAAACTAGCGCGAAAAGCAGTACGGAAAACACAGAAGAGGAGTACGACATGAGTTCCAAAGAAGAATCATCGACCATGGAAAGCGTGCAGAAGGACATACAGTGTCTGCGGAAGGTTTTTTCCATAGTACGTCTTGTCAAGGCTGCGTCTCCCGAAGACCGGGATACAGCGGATGGTTCCGAACTTTCCACAGGTGATGATGACAGCCGCCGAAGCACTTGTGAATTCTGCACCCAAGAGACCCATCAGAGCACCCTTACCGATAAGGGCATGCATCTCCACTTCAAGGTCATCGACGGCAAAATGTACCAGATCTTTGCGAAGCCGCTCACGATCGAAGGAGTGCCCTACGTGCTGGAAATGCTAAAGCACATCGATAACACGGACCTCTTCCTGGCAGAAGGCTATGACCAGCTGATGTCCTTCAGCCAGCAGCTCTACATCGATGCCCTGACCGGCGCGTACAACCGCCGTTTCTGGGAAGACAAAATGAAGAGCTTCTCCGGCGTTGCCGGTATCGCTCTGATCGACCTCGATGACCTGAAGCTCTACAACGACACCTTCGGCCACAGCGCAGGCGATGCCGCCCTGAAGGCGCTGGTACAGATCACGAAAAAAAGCATCCGCCGCACAGACAAGCTGATCCGCTATGGCGGAGATGAATTTCTCCTCATCATGCCGAACGTCTCCTCCTCCATCTTCGCAGAGAAGCTCCGCACCATCCAAGAGCACATCCATGAGGCAGACTTCCCCGAATTCCCCGGACTTAAGATCTCTGCCAGCATCGGCGGCGCTATGCTCTACAGCGGCAGCATCGAAGAAGTCGTCTCCCGTGCGGACAAGCTCATGTACTATGCCAAGTCCTATAAAAATACCGTGGCCATGGACGAAGAGGTGGAATATGAAAAGGCGCTGCTCGATACCTCTGCTGCGAAGCCGCGGGTACTGATCGTCGATGATTCGGAGCTGAACCGGGATCTCCTGAAAGAAATGCTGCGCGATCGTTACGAGATCCTCGAAGCCGCAGACGGTGAAAAGGGGCTCGCTCTCCTCTATGAGCTCGGCACGAAGATCTCCAAGATCTCCCTCGTACTTCTCGACGTCGTCATGCCGAAGCTCGGAGGCTTCGATGTACTCGCCGTCATGCAGAAGGAACGATGGCTCGATGACATCCCCGTCATGATGATCTCCGCCGAAGACTCCCCTACCTTCATTCAAAGAGCCTATGACATGGGCGCATCCGACTATATCACCCGCCCCTTTAACATGAACGTCGTCCGCCAGCGCTCGGACAATATCACAAAGCTATATGCCAAGCAGCGCCGTCTTTTGAGCCTGGTGTCAAGCCAGATCCAGGAAAAAGAACGAAATAACCACATCATCATCAGCATCCTTTCCGAAGTCGTCGGTCTCAAAAACGGGGAAAGCCGCAAGCACATCCTGAGTGTCAGCCGCATCACCGAGCTTCTCTTATCGCGTGTCATGCAGCGCACCAGCCGCTACCATCTCACCTGGCAGGATGAAGCCCTCATCACGAATGCCGCCGCTCTCCACGACATCGGCAAGATCGGTATCGATGAGAAGATCCTGAACAAGCCCGGCAAGCTGACCAAGGAAGAATTCGAGATCATGAAGACGCACACCCTGATCGGCGCGAAGATGGTCGAAAATCTGGAAGCCTTTCAGAAAGAGCCCTTTGTCAAGGTGACTTACGCCATCTGCCGCTGGCATCACGAGCGCTGGGACGGTCGCGGATACCCCGACGGCCTCAAGGGCGATGCCATCCCGATCTCCGCGCAGATCGTATCCATCGCTGACGTCTACGATGCCTTGACAAGCAAGCGCGTCTACAAGGACGCCTTCGCTCACGAAAAAGCCATCCGGATGATCCTCGATGGGGAATGCGGCCTCTTCAACCCGCTCCTCCTGGACTGTCTGCTGGACATCAAAGACAGCCTGAAGGAGGAACTGCAGAAAAACAGCACCGGTCTTGCCATCCATCAGAAAATCCCCGACGGAATCATCCGGGATCTGTGACCGGCGATCTCTCTTCCCCCTCTCATCCTTTCCACGGCGCGCCACGCCACAAATCCATTGAATACTAAGGAAACGCTGATTAAATCGCAGAGTCGAATTTCATATGGATTTTTATACATAACTTCGTCATCATCCTCCTTAAATAGCTCGCTATTCGCGTCAGATGATTCCTTGCTCTGTATAAAAATCCAAGAATGAAATCTGACAACGATTGAATCAGTGTTTCCCTAAACCATGTAAGGAGTTTCCTATGAATATCGAAGCATGCTACAACAAAATGGGCGCTGACTACGCCGAAGTGAAGAGCCGCCTCCCGAGCGACGCCTTTATCAAGCGTTTTGCGCTGAAATTCTTAGATGACCCCACCTTCGCGCTGCTCGAAAAGAGCCTCGCTGAGGAAAACGTGAATGAAGCCTTCCGCGCCGCACACACGCTGAAGGGCATCACGCAGAACCTCGGCTTCAGCCAGCTCTCGCCGCTGGCGATCGAGATCACAGAGATCCTCCGCCAAGGTACCATGGACGGCACAGACACCCTCTTCCCGCAGCTGAAGGAAAAATATGATATGACCGTCGCCTGCATCAAAGAGGTCGACGAATAGGACATAGCAAAAGCGTTTTGGATCGTGAATGATTCAAAGCGTTTTTTATTTGCGACTTTCGTGACTGGTGACTGGTGGCTGGTGGCTGGGAAACAGCAGACTCTCACATCGTCATTTCGAGCGCATGCGAGAAATCTTTGTCATTCGCGGGGAAACGGGTCATGAGAGAAACGCACAAACGGGAAACCTGTTATCCCAAAGCCTTCGGGCATCGCCATGATTTATACTCCGCGGCGCTCGTATGCTGCCGTTTTTCGCACACTTGCGAGAACGTGACTGGCGATTTCAAACAATGATTTGCATACCGCCAGTGCCCTATCCGCCCTTCGGGCACCTTCCCCTAGAGGGGCAATGCTATTAAGTTAAGGAAATCGTTAGCTACGTAACGTCTTGCTTCCCCCTTCGGGGGAAGTGCCGAAGGCAATAGGGGCATGCTAGCGGTATAGCGTGCTATGTTGAATAGTCCGATGCTATCAATATTCCAACACTTTCATGCAATACCGCTACGTAGCCCCCTCACCCCTTCGGGGAGCTCCCCCGATGGGGAGCCAAGAACGTTCTGCCGCTTAACTTAATGGCATTACCTAGAGGGGGAAGGCTAAAGCAGTACGGTGCTTCGCACCGAGTATAAAATATTGGCAAAGCCGCCACCACAAGTTTGAAAGCAGGGATGTGTGGCTAGGGATTAGGAGTCTCAAGTGACTGGTGACTAGTGACTAGTGACTGGAGTGCCAGCTCATGGCATCGCCATGATTTATACTCCGCGGCGCTTCTGATTTTTATGCACCGCACCACCATTTCGCATTTCTCATTTCTAATTTCTCATTCAATTGAGGCTTTCATTCGTAATCATGGAACAGCACGCCCCACGGACTAACCCTGAACCCTCATCGATTTTATGATTTCTTTAACTCCCGGCGATCCGCCATACACACTATATTTATACTACTTATATATGTCTCATTATATATCCCTGAGTGTGCTATAATATAGCGTAGGCTTATGTGCCTCAACGGAGGAATCATGATATCGATCGTAACACCTGTATATAACGAAGATGGCAATGTCGTCTATTTTCATGACGAAGTGACGAAAGTCATGCAGACGCTGGATATGGACTACGAGATCATCTACGTCAATGATGGCTCGAAGGATCGCACCGACGAGCTGATCCACCAGCTGGCAGCCGGCGACCCGCATGTGCGGGCGCTGACCTTTGCACGCAATTTCGGCCACCAGATCGCCATCACCTGCGGCATGGACTTTGCCGTCGGAGACGCCGTCATCACGATGGATGGCGACATGCAGCACCCACCGGCGCTCATTCCGAAGCTCATCGAGAAGTGGCAGGAAGGCTATGACATCGTACAGACCATCCGCACTGCGACAGAAGATGCCGGCCCCATCAAGAAGCTGACCTCGGCAGGCTACTACGCAGTGATCAATTCCATATCAAACTCGCCCGTCGTCCCGGGCGGCTCCGACTTCCGCCTGATGGATCGCAAAGCGCTCGATGCCTTTCTTCGTTTCCGTGAGCATTCCCGCTTCATCCGCGGCATCGTAGGCGGACTTGGCTTCAAGCAGTGTACCATCGAATTTGAAGCGCCTGCCCGCCACGCCGGTGTCTCGAAATTTTCCATGAAAAAAATGCTGCACTTCGCGATGGACGGCATCATCACGAATTCCACCCTGCCGCTGCGTGTGGCATTCTATCTGGGTGTCTTCGCGGCCATCGCAGGCATCCTTCTCATCCTTCATGTCCTCTACTGCGTCATGATGGACGAAGCCGTCCCCGGCTGGGCGACCATGACCATCCTCATTGCCATCTTCGGCAGCTTGAATCTCATGGGCCTCGGCATCATCGGCGAATACCTCGGACGTATGTTTGAAGAGACCAGAAACCGCCCCCTCTACTGGCTCTCTGATGACACCGCCGCCCATCTCGATAATCCCTATCGCATGAGCCATAAAAAAGAGTGACTGGGGACTAGTGACTAGTGACTAGTAGCTAGGGATTAGGGTCTAGGGATTAGACGTTACGTCAGCCGTCAGACATCAGACGTCTGCCCTTCGGGCATCGCCATCATTTATACTCCGCGGCGCTCCGGATGACGAAATGCGCCGCACCACCCCCTTTGAACCTCTTGAACCTATAGAACCCGCTCCCCCTCTTTCCTACGAAATCAAGGGGCAGCACGCCCCGCGGGCTGCCCCTTCCCATTCCATTTTTCCGAAAGGAGACCTCCTCTTGTCCAATACATCCTTTTTTGAAAGTGAATTGTTTTCCGAACTGACGGAAGACCTGCACCAGTCTTCACGTTTTACTGCGACGTACCGCATCGCAGCTCCCACCTATGAAGAGGCGAAGAAGATTGCCTTCGCTATCGCCGTCGAGCAGACGATCGAGTGTCCTTACGAGCTGGTAGACGGCACTCCGATCGCTGACACCATCGTCGGTCAGATCGAAGATCTGAAAAAGGCGGAAGCCGGCGCATACTATGCGACGATCTCCTATGAGCCGGAGGCTGTCGGTGATGAGATGGCCGAGCTCCTCAATATGCTTTTCGGAAATACGAGCCTGCAGCCCGGCGTCCGCCTCATGTCCTTCGAACTGCCCGAGACCATGTACAACAATTACCCGGGCCCGCGTTTCGGCAGAAGCGGTCTTCGTGACCTCTGCGGCGTGCCGCGCGGTCCGATCCTCATGTCAGCCATCAAGCCGCTCGGCAGATCTCCGAAGGAGCTCGCGCAAATGGTCTATGACCTCGCACTTGGCGGCTGCCCCATCATCAAGGATGACCACAGCCTCATGGACCAGCACTATGCGCCTTTCAAAGAACGTGTCCTCCAGTGCGTCATGGCACTTGCGGATGCCAAAGAGAAAACAGGCAGAAAAAGCATGTACATCGCCAACTGTACCACAGATGGGCTGGGCTTCCTGGAGCGTGCCTATCAGGCCAAGGAGATCGGGGCTGACGGCATCATGGCCGCCCCTGCCATCACCGGCTTCACCATGATCCGCGATCTCGCACGGGATCCGGACTTCGACCTGCCGATCTTCCTGCACCCCTGCTTCTCCGGTCCGCAGGTCCTCTCGCAGGATTCGGGCATTTCCCCCTTCTGCTACTATGGCCAGCTCTCCCGACTCGCCGGCGCAGATGCGGTCATCTTCACCAGCTTCGGCGGTCGCTTCTCCTTCTCGCAGGATACCTGCCAGAAGATCGCGGAAGGCACCGAGTCGAAGATGGCAGACCTTCGGACAAGCTTCCCTGTCCCCTCCGGCGGCATGCGCTGGCAGCTCTTCAAAGAAATGGTCCGCGTCTACGGTCCCGATACCATCTTCCTCGTAGGCGGCGCTCTTCAGACAGAAGGCCCCGACCTCACCGCGAATACGAAATTCTTCCTCGAAAAGCTCGCGGAAGCGGCGGGAGAGAAGTGACTGGTGACTAGTGACTGGTAGCTAGGGATTAGGGATTAGGATCCCCCAACTGAACAGCCCCTTGAAGAAGGGGCGCGCCGAAGGCGCAGGATAGAGTGCCCCGCAGGGGCACAATTCACCATAGCGGTATATCGCTCATTTGCACTGAACCTTTTACCTGCCATCCCATATCTTCATTTACCATATCTCATTTAAGGAAACGCTGATTCAATCACAGAGTCAGATCCTACAAAAAGTTTTATACATAGCTTCGTCATAGCCTTCCTTACATAGCTCGCTATTCGCGTCAGG
>ERZ773165.1447-NODE-1447-length-14226-cov-3.312469_pt1 | contig 14226 bp, 11 predicted proteins | sample MGYA00581003_ERZ773165 | MGnify/ENA primary metagenome ERZ773165 (study PRJEB29015, sample SAMEA2737817) | human gut metagenome | biome: human gut; feature: human-associated habitat; material: faeces | place: China | collected 2012 ... | reverse complement strand
GTTTTTCATCACGGCCGGCTTAACCGGTCAACAGAATCGAGTATATCCTGGATCTGAGGTCTCATCTCCGGCATTTCTTCCATAAACTTTGCCACTTCCGTGCGCTGTTCTTTTAAGATACCGGCATTGTATTCCATCCGGCTTCGAAGCTTCTGTCTGCGCATCACAAGATTATGGGTGATCTCCACCATCTCCTTGTGGTCGATCAGTGCAGCTGCCTGCGGAATCCATACCCGTGAATCATATAAACGATATGCGGAGAGTTCCCGGATCATACGGTTGTTAAAATAATCAATATCATCACTGTTCTGTTCAAACTTCTCTTTCTGTTTGACCGCATCCATATAGCATTCCCAGATATATTCCAGTTCTTTTCCATTGCGGACATGATATTTTTCACATGCATAATCCACTGCATTTGTCATATTGACATATTTGATCTTCACTTTATTCAAAAGAGTGATCGCCTTATCCGCATTTGCCTTTGCTCTCCGGCTCTCGGTCCTGTCATTCATCATTTTCAGATACGGAAGGCAGATGCCCAGTACTGCTATAAAAATAAGGATCATCCAGATGAGTCCCATATCTGTCCCCAGTATGATCTGCGTGATCAGAAGAATCAATGCCGCAGTCACAGACAGTCCTGCTGCCACATACATAAACTTCTGCATTTTTACCCTGTCATGGGAAAGGATCTCCTGATATAACTGCCATTCTCCCTTCTCACGCTCCAGGTATTTCATGTCACGCCTGATAGTCTCCAGATAAGCCTCGTTGGACTGAAGGCGTTTGATCGCATTTGGAATATCACTCTCCTCCTGCTGCATCTGTGCAAACTGCACATCTGCAATTTTTTTCTCGGAATGCATCAGTTCATATCGTGTTTTATTTAAAGCAACAATATTGGATGCGATATCTGTGATCGGCTTTTTTTCTTCCTCTGTCAGCCCTTCCAGAGTCTGGATATCATTCAGATAAGAAGTGACCACTTTGTATTCTGCCTTTTCATCCTCGATCTCTTTCGTTGTCTCGATCATCTGCTCCAGACGTTCAATGACATAATGCTCCACTTTATGTGGATTCTCCCTGTCCTTTTCATTCAAAATGCCTTCATTCAGTTCATCAAATTTATTTTCCAGTGTCTTTTCTTTTTTTCTTCTTTTGAAAAAAAACATATGCTCATCCCTTATAATCTACAACTTTTTTTATACGCTTCTGACCATTTCCTGATCTGTTCCATAAGCGGTTTATTCTCCTCCAGCTGTCCCTGTGCATCTTTTATGAGATGTTCGGCCTCACTTTGCTTTTTTAGAATATCCTCACTTTTTAAAACAGAATTCCATTGGTCTGACATACTCTTAAACGCTTCATCTGAAACGTGAAATTCTTCCTTGTATTTTTTTAAAATATCTGTTTTTTTTGCCAGACGGCAGGCTGCCATACACGCAGCCAGCGACTCTCTGTTCTGGTTCAGCCGGTATGCATTCAGAAAATTCGCCGCAGCCTCGTCAAATAAAAATAACCCTGCACAGGCAGTTCCAAGATTGTGCCTGATATTACCCTCTAAGACCGGATTTTTTTTGCACTCCTCCTCCATTCCAAGCAGTTTCCGGTATTCATGGATCGCTTTCACATACTTTTCACTCTCCATGTAACGGTCTGCCCGGATCTTCGAACATTCAAATACAGATTTATTCTGCATATCCAGCAGCACAGAACGGATATGGCGTATCGTGTCTTCTGAACAGTATCCGCAGCTTCTTAAGATCAGTTCCGTAAAATCAGAAAGACTTCCATTTCCGAGCAAAACACTGCGCAGCGACTGTGCCAGATCTTTTTCATCAAGTTCCTGCCCGATCCAGAGACAGAGTTCCTCACTCATAAAATCTGCCTCGATCAGATACAGATGGTTTTCAATATAATAGCAGAGTTCCTCCAGCGAATATACATTGAGTGAGATATTATCAATATAGTATGGCATAGCAGCAATTGGATGGCTGCATAAAATCAATTCTCCCATCTTCCCACTCCCTCTTTACAATGACATTGTATATTCCCATGTCAGATCCGAACTCTTCACAATCTCGCCAAACCCAAGATCACGGATTTTAATCTTTACCTTGGAATCAGAAACCGGTTTTGCACTGATCCGGAGTCTTGTAGTTTTCGGCTTACGTTCCGGCAGATCCGATAATTCCAGCTTTTCTATCCTGGCATCCCTGCTGTGTGGCAGCTGAAGCCAGAAATCAATCTCCTTATCTCCATCCAGCAGCACCTCACAGTCTCCGGAAGCTTCATACCAGTTGTCTCCCGCATTGATCAAAGACAAAAATTCCCATTTCCCACGATTTTTCACTTTCAGGCTGACATTCACTTTCATTTCATTGTCGCCCATATAGACATACGGCCATGGATTTTTCTGTTCACGGACGATCGCCGCATAGCAGGCTCCCTTGGAATAAAGGTTCTTACCTATAAATGCCCTCCGTCCCTTACACATGTAGGAAAGAGACATTTTCATCCAGTCACCGTCAAATCCATCTCCGACAAGATACACAGAGGAACAGATATGTCCATGAAAACTGTCCAGCAGGATCTTATAAAATGACTCATCTTTATGGATTCCGTCTAATGCATGTACTTCCTCTGTGATCGTTACCATCTGTGGCACTGTTCTTGTATCACGGACGGTAGCACAGCATCTCACTTCATCTCCACGGCAGTCAAACAAAAAAATATCATGCAGCCATAACTCCTGCTTCTGGTTGTATACAAAATAATAAAAACTTTCTTTTCTGTCCTGTAAAATCAATTGACTGCGTCCTAATCCGAGATCTTCTGCCACCTTTCCGAACAGCTCCGTCAGTTCTCTTGACAGGGCTTCCACTGTGATCACCAGGCAGTCCGGCAGTCCCGGATTTCCCAGACGGCTCGCTAAAAGAAGCAGTTTCTTGATATAGAGCGCAAAAAGCTCCTCTGCCTCATACACGATGTTTTCCACAGTTACCTGTTTCTTTGCAAGTGCATTGTCAAGCAGATGACCGATCACATCTTCATTCTGGATCAATGCCATCTTTTTTGCCTCCTCACCGATAAACCACTGTCCGATCCCCCGCTTTTTGATCAACGCCACCGGGATCTGGTAAATCTCACTTCCCGCAATCGTACTCAGTGTTTCCGGCTCTCTCATGCCGGCTTTGTAATAACTGATGACGGCATTCCTGTCGTCCATATCGATTCCAATATAATAACACTGCTCCGTCATCTTATGTGCCGTCCTTTCCAATATTTTTATAGCAATTTAAAAAGCTTCTTTACGGTATCGTCCATGCTTACATACTTTCGCATGCTCTCTGAAAGCATTGTCTCATCCTGCATGGCATAAGCAAACATAATATTGTTGATCACATCATACCGGCTCTGGTCTTTATCCCCATACATATTCTGGTTTGAAATCTGCCGGCTTTCCACCACTTTCCACTCCCCATGAAGCTTCTCTGAAATATAATAGGACACGGATTCCCCAAACAACAGCACAAACGCCTTCACATAAATACCGTCATAAACCTCCGGGATCTCTTCCTTATGGTATTCCCCACCGTTTACACTATAGTTTAACAGCACATGCTGGTCTGCCTTTGTATGATATTCCACAAAAAACTTATCATACAGATGATATTTCCGGATCATTGTCTCCCCGAATTTTTTGTAGAAAGCAAAATATAGATTTCTTCCGGTATACTTCATCAAAAGTTCGTCTGCTATTTTGCTGTCAACTGCATCGAGTGCAGAAATTTCAGACAATTGCTTTAACAGTCCAAGCAGACATGCATCATTTAATGTCTGCCCCGCAAGATAGCGCTCCCTGATCTGTGAAAATACATGTTCCGGTATCATCATATCATTCACCAGATAATAATGGGAAAAATAAGAAAGGTACGCCATGCAGACTAATTCCCTTCCACCCCCGGCAAGATAACTGTCATAAATCCGTTCGATCTCATCCACATAATCTGTTGAATAAAGCATCTGCGTGATAATACGCTCCTCCAGATCAAAGGTATCGATCTCAAATTCTCTGGCAGCTTTCCAGATAGCAGCCATCTGCTTGGTTGGTCCCTGAAAAAATTTGCACAGATAAATCAGGATCACATCATTATATTTTTCATGTGAAAAGCAGTTCTGTGCCATTCCAAGCAGATAATCATTCTCCTCAAACGATTGTTCCGTGATCTCATAACTGCACAATTCCACTCCTGCCCTGCTTCCAAGTCTGTCATATCCATAGAGGTGTACCAGCTGAAATGCCCGATCAAACTGATGCGTCTCTATGAGCATCTCCTCCATATAACACTGATTTTCCAGCGTCATATTACGGATATCCACTTCACTCAGATATGGTTCTATCACAAGCATCTCGCCTTTTTTCTGGTAAAAGCGGATGATCTCCGGAATCAGATAAGCTTTATATTCATCACTGACACGCTCCGACTGTGTCAGCATACGAAAATATCTTCCATCTTCCACAGTAAAATCGTCGCATCCTTTTTTGCCATCGAAATAATACAAGAGATATGACAATTCCTCCGGCGCAAGCTCCATACATTTTTCCAGATAATTTTCCGGGTGAAGTAATGCCTCATCCTGATAATCATCGGTATAGCAGTTTCCCCCGGTATCACAGAGAATGACTGTGTAATCTTTGGAATATGCCTTAAAATATCCGCATCCGTTCGTCAGTGTAACAACCTGTGGTGCTTTTAACTGCCAGTGCAGGATATATGCCTTTGCGATTCCACGGTTTTCGCAGCATAATTTATGTACAAATAAAACTTCTGCCGCTTTATGCGCCAGTTCCTCATTCAGGATGCTGACAGGAAGGATCTCCCGGTAAATGACCGCAAGATTGTCATCCATATGTCCGGCTTCCATCTGTGCAATCGCAAACTGTTCCATATTTCTGCGGTATTTATGGTAAACATCCGGCTGTTTTTCCTTTGCTGCGATGATATTCACATATAAGACCGCCATATGACGGTAAGAAAGCCCACTGTTATACTGAAAATATAACTGGATCATCTTCGGAATCGCAGTCACCTCATTCGGATCCATAGAGATCAAAAACGCCTCGTACAGATTCGTGATACGGATTTCACTGTCAATTCCACGCTCATACCAGACATGATATTTTGGTGCAAACTGTTGACCACGGATCAGATAAGTACATATCGCTGCGACCATCTCCTCTGAAGGATCTGCCTCATAACATTTCTCCAGAACCGGATACCATTTTTTCTGATATTCCCTCTGTTCCGGCAGCAGATTGCGCACCTGCAATGCAATATCTTTCGAGATCGCATCCTGTTTTGCTGCCCACCTTAAAATCTTTAATGTAAAATCGTTTAACCCCGATAAAAGATATGGATCCTGCCAGATCAGATAATATGCTTCCAGATACAGATATGGGCTGTGAAAGCCTCGTCCGATCCACTGCTCAATCGCCTTGAATCTTCTGGAACTATTGCGGTAAAACTCGTCTTTTACAAATAAAAGAATCCAAAACAACATGGAATCATCCGGATAATGATGAAAAATCTGCTCGATCTCCTCCGTCAGACGATCCACATAAGACTCTTCGCGTTCCATCAGTGTACATAGATACAGATAGTATCCCCAGACCGGTGTCGTCCGGTCAAGACATTCCCGTTTGTAGTCTGTTAAAATCCAGCTTGCCTCCTGCTTCTGCCGGTTGATCAAAAGTGCCTGCGCCTTCATTAGGCGATGCATTGGTTCTTCCGGCTCTAAAATTGCCAGATGATCCAACAGTTCCACAGAACTTTTTGCCCAGACTCCGGTAACGATCCGTTTCAACCGGTAATCAATATAAAGCTGCATAAGTTCTGTCCGCGCCTGTCCGGCTTCCCTATGTTCAGAAACCTCCCGCTCTTCCTCTCTCTCCTTACAGGAAGCGGTAACGGTATAAAGAAAAGACTGATCCGGGAGTTCAAAACACAGTCTTCCAAAATTCTTACCGGCATGCATTGCATCTGCATCGATATAATACTCGTAAAAACAGGTACTTCCGATAAAATCATTCTCTGTGATGATCTGTTTCCCCGGAATCAAAAAGTCTGCATCAGAAGAAACGTGGATACGGACAGCGCCCCACTGTGGTTTCTGGATCTCTAACTGCTCTTTCCGCTGTTCCTGCACACCATAAAAACTTTTCTCAGTCTCTTCGAACGTGACCTCCACTTTCTTCTTATGATGGGAAGCGGTCAGAAATGTTTCCACGACCAATGCAGATTGCAGCTGCATTCTCAGTCCCTCATAGAGAATACGGTCTTTATCTTCCCTGATCAGGTTTTTGAAATTGCTGGAATAAAATAAACGGTATGCCTCATCATAATTTTCCTTCGCAAGCCTGCAAAAGTCATCCAGATTCTTGATTTTTCCAAAGGATGAATCCGCATACAACCTGGAAATGGACACAACAAAAGAAAGGTTATATTCCCCCTGGTTACATACGATAAAAAACTCGCCTTTCTGAATATCCCCTTCTATCAGCCCCTCACTGTGAAACTGATACCGAATACGCACTTCTTCCCCCTCAAACTGAGGTGTAAGACATTCCATACGCGGATTGGAAGAATAAATGATGCCACGCATTTTTACCTGATTCGTGCTTGTAATGACAAAACTGCCTGTTTCATCCTTTCCTTCCAATGCCTCTAACTCTATCTTCTCTGTAGACAGAGATAGTTTCGGACCATTGTTATCGAATTTTCCATTTGCAAGCTGTTGTATCCTTTTCCGCAATCCGACACCTGCTCCTATCTATTTTTATTGCTTTTTTTTAAGCAATGACTATAATAAATTATAAACTAATTTGGAGGAGTAATCAATGATAAAACACAAAGACCACTTCCATGGAAGTGATTTAGAGAAAATAGAAGAAATCTATGGAATCAAAAAAGAGGAAATTGTAAGTTTTTCGGCAAATGTCAATCCGCTTGGCGTATCCCCTTTGCTGCGGACAACCTTAGCAGACAAGATCGATGCCATTACCACTTATCCGGACAGGGAATACACCTCCCTGCGCAAATGCATTGCCGCATACTGTGGCACTGATCATGAAAATGTGATCGTTGGAAACGGTTCTACCGAGCTGATCTCCCTTTTCATCCAGATTGAGCATCCGAAGAAGGCAATGATCATCGGTCCTACTTATTCCGAGTACGAACGTGAGATTTCTCTTGGTGGTGGAACAACCCTTTATTATCCACTCCGGGAAAAAGATGATTTCAGACTGGATGTGAATGATTTCATCTCACACCTGAATGAGAATATCGACCTTTTAGTCATCTGCAATCCAAACAACCCGACTTCATCCTGCATCACAAGTACCGATAAGCGCCGTATTTTAGATGCCTGCAAAGAATACGATATTTATGTCATGGTCGATGAAACGTATGTGGAATTTGCAGAAAACATGGAAGAGATCGATTCCGTACCGCTGACAAACTATTACAATAACATTGTCATTCTGCGCGGAACCTCGAAGTTTTTCGCAGCACCGGGACTCCGCCTTGGCTATGCCATCACCGGGAATCGGGATCTCATCAAGGCAATCAACACACGAAAGAATCCATGGACGATCAACTCGCTTGCAGTTGTTGCCGGGGAAACAATGTTTTCCGATACTGCCTATATCAAAGAGACAAAGGATCTGATCACAAAGGAACGTGCACGTATGTATCAGGCTTTTTGTGAAAGTCCTGACTACAAGGTGTACAAACCAAGTGGGAATTTTATGTTAGTCCGTATCCTCCGCAATGATCTTACATCGCAGGAACTGTTTGACCGCGCGATCCGTGAGAAAATGATGATCCGTGACTGTTCCACCTTCCCATTCTTAGATAATAAGTACATTCGTTTCTGTATCATGAATCCGGAAGATAACGACAGATTGCTGCATTGTCTTTTAAATAACGAATAAGCTTAACGTTCCGCCAGAAGCTGCTTGATCTTGTCCTGCTCGATCTCCTGCTGCATCTGGCGGACTTTTGCGTCCTGCTGCAATGCAACTAAGATTCTCCGTATATCCTCCGGTGAAAACATTGCAATCGCTTTTGACAGATCTTCGATATTGTCCCTGTTCACTTTCAGGCAGCCTCCATTCTCTAACTGCACTGTAATGACATTCTTTTCATCACTCATGTCGCCAAGTGTGATCGCATTATTCTCATAATCACAGAAAAATGACACGCCATTATAAGTGATCACTCCATCCTCCGCCAGATAAGAGTATGGAGCAATGTCCTCACCATCTAAATGCTTCTGTATGGTTAATTTCTCCGCCTGTGGCTTTTTATACTGCTCTGCCATTTTCATTTTCTCATAAAACTGCTGGATTTCCTTTTCCTTATCGCGTTTTTCAAACCGCTCTTTCTGCTCCTGCTTTACCTCGGTCAGATATTCATCCATTTTCTGAATGATTTTTTTCCATTCATCCTCAGTAAAAGAATTGCCGCCAATTGTTGTAGAATCCTGCGATTGTCCGTTCTGTAACCGATTCTGGATTTCTGTTTTTCGTTTCTGCAACTCTGCAATTGCCTGTATTCTGGTTGTCTTTGTTACATTTGCCATACTCATAACTCTCCTCCACACCCATGTCAAACTCTGCTGTTTTTACAATATGATGTATTTCCGATATGCACTTTAAATCTGATTTTCTTTTATCAATGCCAAAAGGACGACATATGATTCTTTTCTCTCTCAAATCATATGCCGTCCTGGTCATTTTTCTCTTACATCCAATGTACTATTATATATATCGTATGGTTTTGTGAATTCTTAAGTCTCTACTCTAATAATTCCGGAATCTTTTTGGAACATGCAACTGCTAACGCTCCCGGTCCAATGTGACAGGATACACTTAAGGATAACGGATTCAGCACAATCTCCATACCCGGAAATTCTGCCTGCACCTCTTTTTTGAATGCCTCGGCATCTTCCAGATTATGTGTGTATGCCATCTCCAGATACATGTTCTTTCCTTCCGGATCATTGAAACGATGGTCAAAGTCATTGCGCATGGCATCGATCATCATTTTCTTTGCCTGTTTTACCGTTCTTGCCTTTGCAAAAGAATCCAGCTTCTCACCCTGGATCTGAAGTACCGGTTTTAATTTTAATAAAGTTCCAAGTGCTGCAGCAGCCGGAGTGATCCGTCCGCCTTTTTTCAGATAGTAAAGTGTGTCTACCATAATATAAATGGAGGACTCCATCTTCTCACGCTCAAGGATTTCTTTGATTGCCTCTGCGCTGTATCCTTTCCCGGCAAGTTCCTTTGCGTCTAATACAGACTGTCTCTGTGTGACTGAAATTCTCTGATTATTGACAACCTGTACTCTGCCATCATAATCCTGTGAAAGCATGATAGCCGTCTCGCAGGAACCACTCAGCCCGGAAGACATTGGAATATGCACGATCTCGTCATAATCCTGCAGCAAAGCATCCCATGTGTCCGTCACATTTCCGACAAGAGGCATGGATGTGGAGATATTGGCATCTTCAGAAAGCTTCTGATAAAAATCTTCCTGTGTCAGATCAATATCTTCATAATAGGTCTGGTCATTAATAAAAAATGGCATTGGCATAACCGTTACGCCATATTCTTTTGCTTCACTCTGTGTAATTCCACTGTTACTGTCTGTTACAATCGCTACTTTGCTCATCCTGGCCTTTTCCTCCTATAATGTCTCAGAGCGCTCTTTGATGTTCTTCTTAAAATTGATCACTTCATGTTCATACTCTTCATTCATAAATTCAGAATGGATCATAAAATCTGCGGACGCACGGTTATTTGCAATTGGAATATCATAAACCTGTGCGATACGGAGCAATGCTTTCACATCCGGGTCATGTGGCTGTGCTGTCAGTGGATCAGAGAAGAATACCACAAAATCAATTCTTCCTTCCACGATCTTTGCACCAATCTGCTGGTCTCCACCAAGAGGACCACTGTTGTACCCTTTGACTGGAAGCCCGGTCTTATCTGTAATCATTCTTGCTGTTGTTCCTGTTCCACACAAAAAATGCTGTGTCAGAATGTCCTTGTTCTGCTCGCACCATTCGATCAGATCTGCCTTTTTATTATCATGCGCGATAAGCGCGATATTTTTCTTTTTACCAATGGTAAGTGTAATGTAATTATCGTTCATGTATTTCTCCTTCGCCTGTTATTTGTGCCTGTGTTCTTTCGCAACACGCAAATAAATTGTATCACAATTTTTCAAATTGCACCACACAAAAATATGCAATACAATATACGCTCTGCGGACATTGTTACTGTTCACTCGTACCTCGTTCCAGTAACAATTCCCTGTAATGCCGCAATCTTTCCATCGAGGATCATTTTGATAAATGCCGTGTCACGGATGATCCACGGATCTTTTTCCATCGCAATATTCGTGTCGTAGATTTCCTGCGGTGTCGCCCATTTTAAGTAATATCCTTTTGCGATCTCGCTCTTTGTCAGATGAATCGGTGTTTCCTCCCCGGTCTCCTCACAATAATAGAAAAGGGAATGACAGATAAATTTTTTTGTATCGTCAAAAATATCTTTTCGGACTTCTAAAATCTCGCCAAGTCCCACTGCCTTTTCCGGAATGATAAATAGTCCGGTTTCTTCCTTCACTTCCCTTGCAAGAGCTTCCACATAGGTCTCTCCTGCTTCCATGCCACCGCCCGGGATCTTGTACTCTCCCTCTTTGCTGCACTGCATTGCAATCTTTCCATCCCGCACGATAATCCCACGTATGGTATATTTTTCAAAAACACTGGTCGTGTCTTTATAATTCTGTGCATCAAACTTTTTGAGAAGTTCCATGTGCCACCCCTTCTTTCGTATCTTTGATTATGCACATTTTACCACACCACATATCAGTGTGCAATGAAGAGCACAAAAAAGACCATAGCCAAAAGTTATCTTTTCGATTCTTCTGGCTATGGTCTTTTTCTCATTTATCTGATTCTTTCGTCAGATTTTACATCATTCCCATTCCCGGGTTACCTGCTGGCATTGCAGGAGCATCTTCTTTGATGTTTGCAACAACAGACTCTGTTGTAAGTAAAGTAGATGCTACAGATGTTGCGTTCTGTAATGCACTTCTTGTAACCTTGACCGGATCAAGGATTCCGTTTTCAACCATATCTACATACTCTTCTGTAGCTGCGTTGAAACCTGTTCCAGGTGCGGACTCTTTTACTTTATTGATGATAACTGCGCCCTCTAATCCTGCATTTGCAGAAATATAGTACAGTGGAGCTTCCAGTGCTTTTAAGATTACTTTTGCACCTGTCTTCTCATCACCCTCTAAAGTATCTGCTAATTTGGCAACTTCTTTGGAAGCATGGATATATGCAGATCCACCACCTGCGATAATACCTTCTTCTACAGCTGCTCTTGTAGCATTTAAAGCATCTTCCATACGAAGTTTTGCTTCTTTCATCTCTGTCTCTGTAGCTGCACCAACACGGATCACTGCTACGCCGCCTGCCATCTTAGCAAGTCTTTCCTGTAATTTTTCTTTATCAAACTCAGATGTTGTCTCCTCGATCTGTGCACGGATCTGTTTGATTCTTCCCTGAATGGCATCTTTGTCGCCGGCACCGTCAACGATGATCGTATTCTCTTTCTGAACTTTAACGGATTTTGCACGACCAAGCTGATCCATCGTTGTATCTTTTAATTCAAGGCCAAGATCAGAGCTGATCACCTGACCACCTGTAAGGATTGCGATATCCTCTAACATAGCTTTTCTTCTGTCACCATAACCAGGTGCTTTGACAGCTACAACATTGAATGTACCACGCAATTTGTTTACGATTAAGGTTGTTAATGCTTCACCCTCCACATCCTCAGCGATGATGAGTAATTTTGCACCATTCTGGACGATCTGCTCTAACAGAGGAAGGATTTCCTGAATGTTACTGATTTTCTTGTCTGTGATCAGGATGTATGGATCATCCAATGCAGCTTCCATTTTATCCATATCAGAGCACATATATGCAGATAAGTAACCACGGTCGAACTGCATACCTTCTACAAGGTCAAGCTCTGTCTGCATCGTCTTGGACTCTTCGATTGTGATAACACCGTCGTTGGAAACTTTTTCCATAGCGTCTGCTACCATGTTACCAACTTCCTCGTCACCAGCAGAAATTGCTGCAACTTTTGCAATCTGGTCTTTACCATTTACTTTGGATGACATTGCTTTCAAGGATTCTACCGCTTTGTCAGTTGCTTTCTTCATACCACGGCGGAGGATGATCGGATTAGCTCCTGCTTCCAGATTCTTCATACCTTCCTGAATCATTGCCTGTGCCAGAACCGTTGCTGTTGTTGTACCATCACCGGCAACATCATTTGTCTTGGTTGCAACTTCTTTTACTAACTGTGCTCCCATGTTTTCGAAAGCATCTTCTAACTCGATCTCTTTTGCGATCGTCACACCATCATTTGTGATAAGTGGAGCGCCATAAGATTTGTCAAGAACAACGTTTCTTCCTTTTGGTCCCAATGTAACCCTTACTGTATTTGCTAATTTGTCAACACCTGCGCCTAATGCTGCTCTGGCTTCTGATCCGTATTTAATTTCTTTTGCCATGATTTTCTACCTCTTTCTATTTTAATATAAATAACTTTTTATTCAACAACTGCAAGGATATCATTCTGTCTTACGATGATATACTCTTCGCCGTCTAATTTCACTTCTGTTCCTGCATATTTGGAATAAATAACTTTCTGTCCCTCTTTTACCTGCATGGTAACTTCTTTTCCATCCACGATTCCGCCAGAACCAACTGCGATCACTTCTGCTTCCTGTGGTTTCTCCTGTGCACTGCTTGTAAGAATAATTCCTGATTTTGTAGTTTCCTCTGCCTCACACTGTTTTAAAACTACTCTGTCACTCAATGGTACTAATTTCATGATAATTCCTCCATTCAATATATATTCTTTTCTTTTTTTCTTTTGATATTGTAGAAAGTTATCAGACTTTCTATTGTTATCATGTGTTATTAGCACTCATTTAGTTCGAGTGCTAACCGATAGTCATATAATATGTTTTTCGCTCCAAAATCGCAACCAACTTTAGAGGTATTTATATCTATATTTTTTCATATTTTCTCATTATTGCTCTTTTTTTCTCTTTTTTTTATATCATATTACTTTTTCGATGATTTCATACTTTTTTTAGATTTATCGTTGGAAAATAGAGAATTGGCTTCTTCCACTTTCTCTAAAACTGCCTGTTTTACAGACTTTTTCACCGTCTGATTTCCGGTTTTCCATAACATGCGCAGTGCCTGTGAGAAAAGCTCCTGTGTTTCCGGTGAAAGCTTGCTCTTTGCTTTCATCAGCTCCTGCACTTTTTTCCATTTGCTGTTGTAAAAATCATCCACCGTATAGATTTTGGCATCATCGAGCATGGAAAAGACCGTATCGACAATCTCCTCGCGCTGTTCTTTCGTCAACTGGAAAATCCATTTTTTCATCGTCTCGTCGAGCAGGATGCTCTGCGGTGCGACCTCCTCCACATAGACAAAATGGCTGCCAAGCACTTCCCATGACATGGCATCATGCTGCTGGATACCACTCTGGGAACTTTTTACCACTTCAAACTTTTCCTGATGCTCAAGCAGCATGCCTACAATGCTGGACTCCGGCAGAATGGTCTTGATTTTTGGCAGCATCCGCTGGTATTCCTTACTCTGGATCATTTCTTCGCTAAATCCAGGTCCGTCATTGCTGTACACCGCAAGAATCCTGTCCTGCAGCCCGCTGCTGCAGTGGACTGCAGCATAGACCGCAAGATTTCCGCCCTTGGAGTGACCCCCGATGCGCACGGGGCAGCTGCCATCTCCAAGCATCTGTTCCACGTACGAAACGGCTTTCAGCTGACCGGGCGTCTCCGAGAGGTATCCCATATTAAAATCCTCTCTCCACCCTGTGATCGTATTGTCTGTGCCGCGGAACGACACATAGATACTGCCATCCGGCAGCCCGGCGCACATGACCGCAAACTGTGACTGCTCCTCCTCACTGATGTCATTGACGTAACCCCAGAGCTTTACATCGCGGAACCGCTCTGTTTTCGCCATCTTCTCCAGAACAAACGGCGCCGCCTTTGTCATTGACACCCGCGCAAGGATCTCCTC
>ERZ773165.1445-NODE-1445-length-14234-cov-19.903519_pt1 | contig 14234 bp, 7 predicted proteins | sample MGYA00581003_ERZ773165 | MGnify/ENA primary metagenome ERZ773165 (study PRJEB29015, sample SAMEA2737817) | human gut metagenome | biome: human gut; feature: human-associated habitat; material: faeces | place: China | collected 2012 ... | reverse complement strand
GTGGGATTTTGGTGCGCTCGAGGGAACTCGAATCCCTGGCCCTCTGATTAAAAGAGCCCACCGGGCAGAACACTCTGATTTTAGAAGTTTCGAGTTTACGTCATTTTTGTGCAAAGCATCGTGATTTTCTGCCCGGCGATTTCTGCGCCCTTTGTCGTATTTTGCAAGTCAGAGTACCCATTGCATCCCTTGAAACCGTGCAAAAACAGTGCAGAAACCGTGCACTTACTCTGGGACAAATAAAAGATGATGATTTTTGATCCATGACTTGGTGGCGATTTGAGTGACCACAAAGGTAAATTTGATACACGGAAAGAAGAATGCCCACTCGTCTGAGGAGTTCTCAGGGGAGTGGGCAGTTCTGCGCAAGCGGTTAATATAATTTCGATTATGATAATTCAAATTATATTAAGACGTTCCATGGGCTGCAACAGCTTCACCGCTTGGTTTTCAAAAATCACCTGTTGATAGCGGTGTTACTTCTTCACAAATTGGTATACGCCATATTCTGGTGACGTCACCAATCCATGCTTGATAAGATTCTTGATAATAGAGGATGCACGAGATTTCTGAACGCCATATAGCTGTGCAACGTTTATGCTGCGGAACTGATATTGATACCGATATCTCTTGAAAAGTTCAAGCGTCCGCTCTTTTGTACTTGTAGTTAGTCTCGTGCCATTCAGCCTTTCGCAAAGTTCACTCACTTCTGCATCCGTACTCATTCCGTGGAGCACTGTAGAAGTTTCCGCACTTTCCGCAGAGGTTTCCGCACTTTCCGCACCACTTGCCACACTTTCCATACTGATCTGTGCCGGAGTCGCTACACTTCTATTCGGCAGTGTGACGATAAAGAAATCTGAATCCGAGTAGAAAGTCGGCTTCTGAGCCACTTCCACATAAGAGTTCAGGATGCGGTCAATGCCGCTGCCACGGCGCTCCATAAAGCCAAGCCGCGAGAACACATCCGAGATCACCTGATTGCGCCGCATAGACGGAATGTGCCGGATATCCATATCCTGCACCCTGCGGCCATTCATCATGCCGCCCGGCGAAGTGATCTCCAGTCGATCATCGAACACTTCCACATGAATCTCCGAACCAAGAATCTGATAATTCCGATGAATCAGTGCATTGACCAGCACCTCACGAACGGCTTTATATGGGTAGTCACTGCGTTCTTCACGGGTCATGCCCCGAATACTCCAGGGATTCTTGCTGTTGTTGCGGACAAAATCTTCCGCATTTTGCAGTAGCGTGATCAGACTTGCACCCTGAAATTCCTTGTCATCCAGAGCATCTTCTTCAATGCTACCCTTGTAGTTGCCTTTCCAGCAGGTGCAGAAAATACGGGATTGTTTCAGAACGCCCTGATCGCAGAGTAACAGGCCGCCATTCGTAATCTGTCCATCATCTGTTACCAATCCTGCGGATGGCAAGTCTTTTTCGAGGTCGAAATCCTCTTTTTTCAGATTCTTAAATGTCGCGGCCAGCAGTGTAAAACTGACATCACCCACTCGATAAGAACTGGGCAGGGCATCAAAGGTCTGGTTCATACCTTGTAGGATCAGCTCGTTCAGTTCCCGTGAAGTGGTTTCTTCGGACTGGTCGCCATGCCGCACATAGGCCGTATGGGAACCGTCAAAGGCATAATAATATGGATACGCCGGGCCGTCCTGTACTTCCAGATCAACGCAGGACTTGCCCTCTATTTCGACCTCCCGCACCCGATAGCGTGGTGTAGGGTCAATGCGGACTTTGATAAGTTCTGTCAATCTGCTCACCACAGCCTGCGGATTTTCTAATCCTACGACCTCGCGCGGCTCATTCTTTACGCCAAAAATCAGGTGTCCGCCCTCGGTATTGGCAAATGCCGACACGGATTTCAGCCAGCTGCGCGGCTTTTTCTCTTCAAGACGTTCCTTGTAATCAACATGAGAGGCTTCAATGTAATGGTCGAGGGGAAAAGGCATGGTATCACCTGCTCGCTTCTTAATCTTTAGCGTTTGTAAATTCATTATACCTTATTTGAAGGCCAAATTCAAAACTTTTTATCCGTTTAGTGCCTGCTGAGCTTTTTGCCTGAGCAACGATTGATTTTCCAACCTGATTAGAGTATCATTAAAATGAGTTGTTGTATCTTGTCGTTGAAAGTTAATTTTCGCTTTAGTCAGTCGATTGCGGGGACTCTTCTATGAAAATTCTGGATAATATCAACCATACTGTTCGGGAAGATTTACAGGATACTATGCAGAAAGGGAGCCGCGTGTCCATTGCTGCGGCCTGTTTTTCCATTTATGCGTATCAGGAATTAAAGAAACAGTTGGAAGAAATCTCGGAACTTCGCTTTATTTTTACTTCACCGACCTTTGTGCAGGAAAACACGCCAAAAGAGCGGCGAGAGTTCTATATTCCGAAATTGACCCGCGAAAAGAGCCTTTACGGCACAGAATTTGAGGTTCGCTTGCGGAATGAACTCACCCAAAAAGCACTGGCGAAGGAATGTGCCGACTGGGTGCGACGGAAAGTAAAATTTCGTTCCAACGTCAGTGGAGAGCAAATGCCCGGTTTCATGACGGTTGGTGAAAGTTCCTATATGCCAATCAGTGGGTTTACAACGGTTGACCTTGGTTGTGAACGCGGAAACAACGCATACTACCCTGTTCAGCGAACCGAAGCCTTTGAAAACGGCCGTTACTTTTTATCGCTGTTTGATGAAATCTGGAATGATTCTTCCCGACTTCAGGATGTTACAGACATTGTATTGCAAAGCATCAGCACAGCTTATCGAGAAAACAGCCCGGACTTTATCTATTTCTTCACCCTCTACAATATTTTCAGTGAATTTTTGGAGGATGTGTCAGAAGATAATCTCCCAAATGAAGCTACAGGCTTCAAGCAGAGTAAAATCTGGAATATGCTCTATGATTTTCAGCGAGATGCAGCGTTGGCCATTATCCACAAGCTGGAACAGTATAACGGCTGCATTCTTGCAGACAGCGTGGGCCTTGGCAAGACGTTCACTGCACTGGCTGTAATCAAGTACTATGAAAATCGCAACAAATCCGTTTTGGTACTCTGTCCCAAAAAGTTGGCAGCAAACTGGAATATCTATAAAGGCAACTACGTCAACAATCCACTGGTAGAAGACCGTTTCCGTTACGATGTGTTGTACCATACAGATTTGAGCCGTTCCGACGGAACCTCTAACGGTATTGACCTTGCTGCACTTAACTGGGGGAACTTTGATCTTGTCGTGATTGACGAAAGCCACAATTTCCGCAATGGCAGTAATACCTCTACTGATGAGAAAGAAAACCGCTACACAAAATTGATGAATTGCGTGATTCGTTCTGGGGTGCGCACCAAGGTGCTGATGCTTTCGGCAACACCCGTAAATAATCGTTTTGTGGATTTGAAAAACCAACTTGCGCTTGCCTATGAGGGAGATGCCGGAAAAATCAATGAAAAGCTGAATACTTCGTCTCCGATTGATGAAATTTTCCGGCAGGCGCAAAAGGCTTTCAATACATGGAGCAAGCTTCCTGTCACAGAGCGTACCACAAATGCGCTGCTTGCGGCACTGGACTTCGATTTCTTTGAGGTGCTGGACAGTGTAACGATTGCACGTTCTCGCCGACATATCGAAAAATACTATAATATTTCTGATGTTGGTACTTTCCCGGAACGGTTGAAGCCGATCTCTGTGCAGCCGTGCCTGACAAGTCTTGATAATGCAATCAACTATCAGCAGATCTATAATGTACTGGATTCGCTGACGCTGCACATTTACACACCAACCAGCTTTATTCTGTCCTCTCGGATCTCCAAATACATCGACCCCAGCCAGCATGGAAAGGGACTGACGCAGGCAGGCCGTGAAGAGGGAATCCGCCGTCTGATGAGCATTAACCTGCTCAAACGGCTGGAAAGTTCTGTTTATGCGTTCCGGCTGACGATTGACCGAATCAGTAAACTGATTGAAGATACCATGCAATCGGTACGTTCCTATCAAAATGGCAGCCGTGTGCTGGAGCTGAACGACATTTCCGATGCAACCGATTGGGACGATGATGACCAGAACAACGACATTTTTACAGTCGGCCGCAAAGTAAAGATTGATCTTGCGGATATGGATCATGTTTCGTGGCTGCATGATCTGGAAAAGGATGCTGAAAATCTGGAGCTTCTTTCCCTGATGGTGCAGGATATCACACCTGCATACGATGCCAAGCTGCAAGAACTGCTGCGCCTGATTGACGAAAAGCAAAGGCATCCCATCAATCCCGGCAACCGGAAAATCATTATTTTTACTGCGTTTTCAGATACTGCTGACTATCTGTATCAGAATGTTTCCGGCTATGTAAAGCAAGCGTTTGGGCTGAACACTGCCGAAATCACCGGCAGCGTGGATGGTAAAACAACCATTCCCAAACTCAGTGGTGATCTGAATACAGTTCTCACCTGCTTTTCGCCCATTTCCAAGCGGCGGGACAGCCTGCCGAACGCGAATCAGGCGGATATTGATTTGTTGATTGCCACCGACTGCATTTCCGAAGGTCAGAACTTGCAGGACTGTGATTATCTGATCAACTATGATATTCACTGGAATCCTGTGCGCATTATCCAGCGTTTTGGCCGCATTGACCGCATCGGAAGCCAGAATCGCTGCATCCAGTTGGTCAACTTCTGGCCGGATGTGGATTTGGATGAGTACATCAACCTGAAAGGCCGCGTGGAAACCCGAATGAAGCTGACGGTCATGACTTCCACAGGGGATGATAACCTCATCAGCCCGGAAGAAAAAGGCGATTTGGAATATCGCAGCGCACAACTCAAACGGTTAAAGAATGAGGTAGTCGATCTGGAAGAAATGTCGGGCGGCATTTCCATCATGGACTTGGGTTTGAACGAGTTCCGGCTGGACTTGCTGGACTATATGAAGAAACACGATGATGTGGAGCATACGCCGCTTGGGATGCACGCAATTGTTGCATCTGCGCCCGATGCACCTCCGGGTGTGATCTTTGTTCTGAAAAACATCAACAATGAGATCAATGTGGATCAGCAAAACCGTCTGCATCCATTCTACATGGTTTATATTGGGCAGGATGGCTCGACTGTCTGTGATTATCTTTCTCCGAAAGAGCTGCTGGATCGTCTGCGGCTGCTCTGCAAAGGCAAAACCGAACCCGACCAGAGCCTTTGCCAACAGTTCAATCAGGCCACGGACGATGGAAAGAATATGTCTGCCTATTCTGAATTGCTGAGTGAGGCCATCAATTCCATTTTGGATGCAAAGGAAGAGAGCGACATTGACAGTCTGTTCAAGATGGGCGGTACGACGGCCCTGCTTTCTTCGATTTCCGGGCTGGATGACTTTGAACTGATTTGCTTCCTTGTGGTACAATAAGAGGTGAGATCAATGCTGGGCTTTCCACCCTCCACGGAGTTTAACAAACGGATTCCGAAACAGAAGTTCTATGAAAACGCTGCCGTTCCAGCGGCAGTCAAGCGATTGTTTGCAGACCAGCTGCGCTGTATCTACTGGCGCAACAAGCTGGCGGCGTCCACCTTGAATCTCACTGCCGGAGAGCGGGTGACAGAGATCGAGATTTTCGAGCTGTGTCTAACCGGGCCAAAACTGGATGAAGCTGTTCTGCGCCAAATCGACAGTGAAATCCCCTATCACATTCTGTTTGTTCTTTCTTATGAGAATAAGGTGCAGGCTTGGATCGGCTGTAAAGATACATCTGCGAACAGCAGTGCCAAGGTAAGCCGCTATCTGCATACAGACTGGATGCCAGAGACAGAATTGTCCCTTGCGATAAGCGGCCTGAGTTTAGATGCGGTTTACGATGGACTGGTGCGGCAGATTGCCCGATTGCAGGGTGAGAGCTGGAGTACCGCATACAGCATTGCGGAGAACATCCAACGCTCTGCGGAACGTGAAAAGCTGCAAAAGCAGATTGCGGCATTGGAGAATAAGATTCGGAAAGAGAAACAGTTCAATCGTCAGGTGGAGATGAATGCAGAACTGAAACAACTAAAAAAGAATCTGGAACAACTTACAAAGGAGGAGTTATAAGATGGATAATGATCTTTCTTCAGTTCATACCGCTATTGAGATAGCAGATATGCGGTCAACTATTGACGATATTCAGAAAATTTTGCAAACAATTCCGTTTAATGAAGATGCGGCGCGCCAAAAGATTTATGAAATAAACGCAAAGCATCCAGATAATAAAATGATTTGGAACTTGTTTCATGCAAACATTCCTTCTGGGATTTCGATTCAACAAGCATCAAAAGAAAATCTATACCAAGATTTGCAGTGGAAAGAATTTTATCTTGAAGCGAAAATTCTTGGAAAGTCCGTTGATGAAATGCGAAAGGAATGGCAAAACAGGTGAAGCAAGAATATCTATTCGTTGAAGATACCCACAAAGCAGAAGTTGAATCTTACAAGCCGGAAAATGTTCGCTGTTTAATTCAAAACATAGAAGATTCCTCTTGTTGGATTGCTGTCTATGAGGCTTCTGGCGAAAATCTACCAAGTGCAAAAATATTATCAAAAACAAATGATTATATTATGTCAAAATTCAATCCGACAATTTTGACAAATGAAAGTGCCGCATATTTTAACAAATCTCTTTATCCGTACTTTAATGAGTTTGAAAGAAAATTGCGGAAACTTTTATACTTAAAAAGTGCTTTGCAACATGATGCTACCGCTTCTCAAAATATCAAGGAGTTAGAGAGCAAAGATCTTGGCACGATTTTTGAACTGCTTTTTACAGATGCTCAATTTATAAAAGATGTCAAAAAGAACATCAATGAAAAATCATGGCAATTTACAAGAGATGAGCTTATAAATACTATCAATAATCTTTCTGAAAACACCGTATGGGATTCTCTAATCGGCCATGAAACCATTTCTGTTCTGCGAAGCGACTTTATTCGGGTGAAAAATTATCGAAACGATGTTATGCACGCACATAATATGGATGCGGCTTCTTATACTTCAGCACTAGGTGTAATCAAAAAGATAAATGACCAGTTGGATGACGAGTTAAATAAACTTGTTAAATCCCCGGAAAAAGAAGAAGCGAATGATACACAGTCTTTTAACTCCACTCTAAACCAAGCTCTTAGAGACCACGAAACGGCTACGGCAATATCCGTCCATGTGCCAAATTCTTCGTACGAGAAGCTTTTTCACGATATTGTGTTGCAATCTGAAATTCCGCCTGCTGTTCGAAATTTGCAAGTTTTACTTGCCCAAGACGCAGTATCGTCCAAATATTCTGAATGGGCAAAGACTATTGAAGAAGCCTCACAAAAAATGCCAGACTACATAAAATTGGTGCAAACATTAAGTTCTCCCGAAATCAAGGAGCAATATCAAAACATCCTCCGTATTCTTGAAGCTCAACATGGTGAACTTTCAAAGCCTCAAGATGATTTGGAGAAAAATATTAGTGAAACTCCTCCCATAGAAGAAAGTGAGAATCCGAATGGACAAGCTGAAAATGCAGACCCCCAACCTGACAGCCCAGAACATTGATAAAATCGCCGCGCTCTTCCCCAACTGCATCACGGAAATGCTGGATGAGGAAAAGAGTACCCCCGACCACAAGGTTTACAAGCGCGGTATCAACTTTGAACTGCTGAAGCAGATGCTCTCGCCGGACGTTGTGGACGGGGCTGAAGCATACGAGTTTACATGGGTGGGCAAAAAGGCATCCATTGTGGAAGCCAACAAGCCCATCCGCAAGACCCTGCGCCCCTGCCCGGAAGAAAGCAAGAACTGGGATGATACCGAGAATCTTTACATTGAGGGCGATAATCTGGAAGTGCTCAAGCTGTTACAGGAGAGCTATCTGGGCAAGGTCAAAATGATCTACATTGACCCGCCGTATAATACGGGCCATGATTTTATTTATCCAGACTCATTCATTATGGATATGGATGAATATAATGATGGAACGGGTTATTTTGATGAGGATGGCAATGTAAATTATTCCAGAGAAAATATTTTAACGGCAGGGCGATACCATTCTGATTGGTGTAGCATGATATACTCTCGATTGCTTTTGGCACGGAATCTTCTTTCGGACAATGGCGTAATTTTCATTAGCATTGATGACAACTCACAAGATGATTTGAAAAAATGCTGCGGTGAAATATTTGGTGAAAGCAATTTTGTTTCACAGCTCATTTGGGAAAAGAAATTTGCGCCACAGAACGATGATAAATATATAACTGCTGTGCATGATTATATACTTGTTTATGCAAAGGATAAAACCAAATGGTCTCCTAAATTACAAGAACGTGATTCCTCGGCGTTGCAAAAATTCAAAAATCCTGATAATGACCCTAGGGGTGTTTGGACGAGCGGTGATCTGACATCTAAAACCAAAGCAGCAGGTCATTCTTATGCAATCACATCTCCTTCTGGAAAAGAATTTTATCCGCCTGAAGGGCGTCAGTGGGCTCCTGCATATGAAACATATCTTAAATTAAAGAGTGAAAATCGGCTCTGGTTTGGTGAAAAAGGAGATAATGTTCCAAGGCAAAAACAATTTCTGACAGAAATTCAAGATGGAGTTGTACCAACATCTATATTGTTTCATTCAGAGTGCGGCCATAATCAAGAAGCAAAGAAAGAACTGATTTCGTTATTGCCGGGTATTGGAAATTCATTTGAAACACCAAAACCGGTTCGGTTATTGATGAAACTGCTCAATCTTGTTCAATTGTCCGACAACGACATAATTCTGGATTTTTTCTCGGGCTCTGCAACTACTGCTCATGCTGTTATGCAGTTAAACGCTGAAAATAGCGGGCATAGTCATCGCAAATTTATTATGGTACAATTACCTGAACCCTGTGACGAAAAGGACGAAGCTTATAAGGCTGGCTACAAAACCATTTGTGATATTGGCAAAGAGCGTATCCGTAGAGCAGGAGATAAACTTTACGAAACATTGAAGACAGGCGGAAAAGATTTCCAGCACATTGCAAAAAATATCAATACCGCACCTAGAAAAACATTCGCATCAGATGATGGACAGACTTCTTTTGAAGTTCCGATTATTCCTGCTCGTTGGGGCAAAGCAGATGAAACTGCTGAAAATCAAAAACTAGCGGATAGTTTGGACATTGGCTTCCGTGTCTTCAAGCTGGACGATACCAATATGAAGGACGTCTATTATTCTGCCGAAGAATACTCCCAGACCAACCTCGAAGAGCTGGAAAGCAACATCAAGGAGGACCGCACCGACCTTGATTTGCTGTTTGGCTGTCTGCTGGATTGGGGACTGCCACTGTCCATGCCGTACCGGTCTGAGAAAATCGACAACTGCACTGTCCATACCTACGCACCCGGCGATGTTGCGCTGAATGTTCCCGATGCGCTGATTGCCTGCTTTGACAGCAACGTGCCGGAAAATGTTATCAAGGAAATTGCCAAGCGTAGGCCGCGCCGTGCAGTGTTCCGGGATTCTTCCTTTGCCAGCAGCCCGGAAAAGATCAACGTGTTTGAAATTTTCAAGCTGTATGCGCCGGATACCGATGTCAAGGTGATTTGAGGGAGAGCAGCAGATGAAACTTCAATTCAAACACCAGAAATTTCAGGCAGATGCCGCAAAAGCCGTGGTGGACGTCTTTGCGGGCCAGCCCTACCTGACTACGAATTATCGCATCGACAACGGCAGCGGCATTTACCAGACTGATATGGAAACAAGCTTCACAGGCTGGCGCAATGAACAGATTGTACCAGAGCTGAGCGACAGTATTATTCTGGAGCACCTGCAAAAAATCCAGCGCACCAACCAGATTGAACCATCCAAGCAGTTGGAGGGACACTATAACCTTACCATTGAGATGGAAACAGGTGTCGGCAAAACCTACACCTATATCAAGACCATGTATGAGCTGAACAAGCATTACGGCTGGAGTAAGTTTATCGTGGTCGTGCCCAGTGTTGCCATCCGTGAGGGCGTGTATAAATCGTTTGAGGTCACACAGGATCACTTTGCAGAAGAGTACGGCAAGAAGATCCGCTTCTTTATCTACAACTCCGCACAGTTGACGGAAATCGACCGCTTTGCCTCGGATAGTTCCATCAATGTCATGATCATCAATTCGCAGGCGTTCAATGCCAAAGGCAAAGATGCCCGCCGTATTTATATGAAGCTGGACGAGTTCCGTTCCCGTCGGCCCATTGACATTATTGCAAAGACGAACCCGATCCTGATTATTGATGAACCGCAGTCGGTGGAGGGCAAGCAGACCAAAGAGCGGATGAAAGAGTTCAACCCGATGATCACCCTGCGCTACTCGGCCACCCACCGCGCGGACAGCATCTACAACATGGTCTACCGGCTGGATGCAATGGAAGCATATAATAAGCGTCTGGTTAAGAAAATCGTGGTCAAAGGCATTACAGAATCCGGCAGTACCGCTACGGATGGATTCGTCTATCTGGAAAGCATCAATCTTTCCAAGGCAGACCCTACGGCAACGATCCAGTTCGACTGCAAGGGAAAATCCGGCCTGCGCAAAGTAACGCGCACCGTTGGGCTGAAATTCAACCTCTATGACCACTCCGGCAATCTGGACGAATATAAGGATGGCTATGTGGTGAAAGAGATTGATGGTCGTGATAACCACATTGAATTTCTGAATGGTGTCCGATTGTTTGCCGGAGATGTGGTCGGCAAGGTAGACGAGGACCAGCTGCGCCGCATCCAGATTCGGGAAACGATCCTTTCGCATCTTGAGCGGGAACGTCAGCTGTTCCACAAGGGCATTAAAGTGCTGAGCCTGTTCTTTATTGACGAGGTGGACAAGTACAAGTGCTATGATGCCGCAGGCCAGCCCTATAACGGCATTTATGCAGAGATGTTTGAGCAGGAGTACGAGGATATTGTCGGCCAGATGCAGCTTTCGCTGGGCGAGGATGATTACATCCGCTACCTGCAAGCAATTTCTGCACACGATACCCATGCGGGTTATTTTTCGGTGGATAAGAAAGGCCATTTTGTCAATCAGGTTGCAGGCGATGACAAGCGGGAGAAAACCTCCAATGACATCAGTGCCTATGACCTGATTATGAAAAACAAGGAGCTTCTTCTTGACCGTGACCCCAAGCGTTCCCCCGTGCGCTTTATCTTCTCGCACTCTGCCCTCCGGGAAGGATGGGATAACCCGAACGTGTTCCAGATCTGCACCCTGAAACAGAGCAGCAGTGAAGTCCGCAAACGGCAGGAGGTTGGCCGTGGCCTGCGTCTGTGTGTCAACCAGAACGGCGAACGTATGGATGCGAATGTTCTGGGCAACGATGTGCATAACATCAACATCCTGACTGTCATTGCCAGCGAAAGTTATGACAGTTTCGCCAAAGGCCTGCAAAGTGAACTGGCCGAAGCAGTTGCGAACCGCCCCAGAAAGGTGGATGCTGCCCTGTTTGTTGGCAGAGTTCTTACGGACGCAAACGGCAACGAACAGATCGTGGATGCAGACACCGCCGCTGCCATCTACTTTGATCTGGTGCAGAATGGCTATGTGGACCGCCATGGTGCGCTGACGGACAAGTACTATGCCGACCATGCAAACCATGCGGTGCAGGTGGCAGAAGAAGTTGCAGACTGTGCAGCATCGGTCATTGATTTGTTGGATTCTGTTTACAGCGATAAGGTCATGCTGCCTGAAAATGCACGTTCCAACAATGTGGAATTAAAAATCGACCCGGACAAGCTGGCCATGCCGGAGTTCAAAGCCCTTTGGAACAAAATCAGCCCGAAATCGGTTTATGTGGTGGATTTTGACACGGATGAACTGGTGCAAAAGTCCATTCGCTCGCTCAACCGCAATCTGAACGTATCAAAGATTTACTTCAAAGTAGAATCCGGTGAAATGACGGAGATCAAATCCAAGGATTCTCTGTTAGATGGCTCTGCTTTCGCAAAAGCGGATCAGCATAAATATGACCCACAGACCAAAATTCACGCCAGTCAAAGCGTCAAGTATGACCTGATTGGCAAGCTGGTGGCTGAAACCAAGCTGACCCGCAAGGCGATTGTACAGATTCTGGTCGGCATTGAAAAAGTGGTGTTCGATCAGTTCAAGGATAACCCGGAAGAGTTCATTCTGAAAGCAGCTGCCCTCATCAATGACGAAAAGGCAACGGCCATCATCCAGCATATCACCTACAATATTCTGGATGAACATTACGATACGGACATTTTCACTGAGCCGACTTTGAAGGGAAAACTCGGTACGAACGTCATGAAAGTACAGCGGCATCTGTATGACCATTTGATTTACGATTCTACTAATGAGCGTGATTTTGCCGCCGACCTCGATACGAACCGTGATGTGGCAGTCTATGTAAAGCTGCCAGATGGATTCTATATTTCCACACCTGTTGGAAAATACAATCCCGACTGGGCGATTGCGTTCTATGAGGGCACAGTCAAGCACATCTACTTTGTTGCTGAAACCAAAGGCACACTGGATTCCATGAAGCTCAATCACATCACCCCGGTAGAACAGGCGAAAATTGATTGTGCCCGCGCACATTTCAAGGCATTGAACGATGAAAACGTGGTATACGATGTGGTAAGTGACTATCAGACATTGCTGAACGCAGTTATGAAATAATAAACCAAAACAAATAATACGGTGCTGCTGTGCAGCATGCCCAGAAACGGTAAGGTTCTATTGCGAACTTTGCCGTTTTTTCTTTTTGTCCAAAATTGTATTCCAAAACGGCCCTATAGATTCATATTGGTGTAAGAAGTTTTCCAAACAAAATTTGAAAATCAGGTTGCCAAACACCCGTTTTAGAATGCTATAGATATAGGAGGTTGTTTGAAAAAGTGAAAAATTTCCGAATTTTCATAAGACCCCGTTTAAAAATACCCCTTTAAGTTTGTATAGGGTATAGGGACTACTTTTCAAAACAGTCCCACTCGTACTTTTGAAAGCCCTCGACTTCTTGCAACACAGCATCGCACCTTGACAACAACATGATCGGCTGCAAGTTAATATGCTTTTTCGGAGAAGTGCCGCCATGATATGAGCGCACCAAGAAGAAGCCATACACCGGAGGAGATCGGGCAGGAACCGCTTGCAGGCAGACCGACACCGAAGAAGAACCGGGCAAGCTGGCAGAGAGGACTTCGCAAAGTTTTGTCTGTCAGGTTGTTCGGCGCAAGAGTGCAGAGAGGTGCGGGTCGCCTGCGGCGACCTCAAAAGGCCACTGGCCTTTTGAAGCACCGACCGAGCCGACAGGCGAGACCAGCTCTTTGCGCAGGTCAAGGGCGGCAGCCTTGCCCAGTGGATGTGATGCCCTGCGTCATATCCTACTGGGTATTATCTGGCGCATAGCAGGCGGCAGATTTGCAGCTTCGCTGCACCGCGTTGCCCCTACCCCGCGCACGGCGCTCTCTGCGTGACCCCAGAAAGGAGAGATGGTCGCTGAAACTGACCCGACACAATGGCCGCGCTGGAAAGCACGGCACTTATAACCCGAAGCACAATGACCGCAGTTTTGAAATCACCAACAGCGAGCATATCGACCCAGAGCGTGTCCAGCAGAACATCTATTGGGATTGCTACAACGGCATCCGTTCTGCCTTGCAGCCCAAAGATGCAGATAGTCTGGCCGACACCTTTGAAGAAGTTGAAAAGCTCTACTACAAACTGCATTACACCAACTTTACCGAAAGACAGAATGAGCGCAACGCCAAAATCCGGCACACCGAGCGAAACCGCTCCACCGAAGATTTGCTTACCAGCAAGAAAACCTGCCCCGAAGAAAGCATCTATCAGCTTGGAACGCTGGAGAGCCACGCTTCGCCCAAAGAACTTTTTCAAATCGCCACAGAATTTATGGACGAGTTCCATGAGCGTTTCGGCAAACACGTTCACATTCTGGATTGGGCCTTGCATCTGGATGAGGGGACTCCGCACATCCACGAACGCCATGTGTTTGACTGTGAAAACAAGTATGGCGAGATTGCTCCGCAGCAGGAAAAGGCATTGGAAGCACTGGGTTTTGAACTGCCAAAACCAGACAAGCCCCTTGGACGCTACAACAACCGCAAGATCACATTTGATGCAGCCTGCCGCACGATGCTGTTTGAGATTGCCAAACGCCATGGTCTGGAACTGGACGAAGTGCCAGAATACGGCGGACGGGCTTATCTGGAAAAGCAGGACTA
>ERZ773165.1443-NODE-1443-length-14237-cov-2.562897_pt1 | contig 14237 bp, 11 predicted proteins | sample MGYA00581003_ERZ773165 | MGnify/ENA primary metagenome ERZ773165 (study PRJEB29015, sample SAMEA2737817) | human gut metagenome | biome: human gut; feature: human-associated habitat; material: faeces | place: China | collected 2012 ... | reverse complement strand
GGCAGATTGCCGCTCTGGCGGGTTTGCAGCGTCGAGCAGTTACGCGGTTTGGTAAAACCGCGTAACTACAGAGCCTCGAGTGCGTTGGCGATGCGCTTCATGGCAGCATCGGCGGATGCTTGGTCGGGCGCTTCGGCCAAAACGCGAATCACCGACTCGGTTCCACTTTTGCGCACGAGCACGCGGCCCTCGCCTGCCAGCGCAGTCTCGGCCTCGGCGATGGCGTTCTGCACGCCCATGTTCTCGAGCGCGGCGTCCTTATCCGCTACGCGCACGGCAACCTGCGCCTGCGGCAGCAGCTTGCACGGAGCCGTGAGCTGCGAGAGCGTCTCGCGCTCGGCACGAATCACTTCCATCACGCGCAGCGAGGTCATAATGCCGTCGCCCGTGCGCTCGATATCGCCAAAGATCGTGTGGCCCGTCTGTTCGCCGCCCAGGCTGTAACCGCCCTCGCGCATCTTGGCATACACGTGACGGTCGCCCACGCCGCTGGTCACGGCGCTCAGTCCGGCAAGCTCCAGCGACTTGACCAGACCAAAGTTGCTGGCGATCGTCGGCACCACGGTACCGCCCGAAAGGCGACCGTGCTTGTTCAGATACACGCCGCACACGTACAGGATCTGGTCGCCGTCTACCACGCGACCGCGCTCATCCACGGCCAGGCAGCGGTCGGCATCGCCGTCATAGGCAAAACCCACGTCCAGGCCTTGCTCCACCACGTGGCGCTGCAGGCGCTCCATATGCGTGGAGCCGCAGTCGACGTTGATGTTAAAGCCATCGGGCGCGGCGTTGATCACGCGCACGTCGGCGCCCAGCGCGTCGAACACCGGCTTGGCCACCGAGGACGCCGAGCCGTTGGCGCAGTCGAGACCGATCTTGACGCCCTGTAGCGAAAAATTCGAACTCGCAATGAGCGAGGCGATATAGCGGTTGCGCCCCTGCATGTAGTCCACCGTGGCGCCGATGTGGTTGCCCGTGGCCAGCGGCACCTCGCTCTTGCCATCGATGTAGTCCTCGATGAGCTCCAGCACGTCCTCGTCCATCTTAAAACCGTCGCTGTTGACGAGCTTAATGCCGTTATCGCAAAACGGGTTGTGGCTCGCGCTGATCATGATGCCGCAATCGAAGCAGCCTTCCACGGTCTGATGCGCTACGCCCGGCGTGGGGATCACGTGCAGCATATAGGCGTCCGCACCGCTCGCGACCAGGCCACTCACCAGCGCCGCCTCGAACATATAACTCGAGCGACGTGTGTCCTTGCCCACGATGACGCGCGCCTTGCGCTCGCGGTTGGCGCCGTAATACCAGCCCACAAAACGGCCAATCTTATAAGCGTGCTCTACCGTCAGCCCAACGTTGGCCTCACCGCGAAAGCCGTCGGTGCCAAAGTACTTCATGCGCTCTCCTTACAAAATAGGGGCGAACAGATTGCCTGTCCGCCCCAAAATGGTACTCGATTATCTGCGCTACCAGAAAAATCCTACGCCGACGCGCTGTCGCGAGCCGCCTGGCATGTAGGAGTCTGACGCAGCGTAAGCGGCTTGTCCCCCGCCTCGGCCGACGTGGTCAGCGTATATGTGATCGTCGTCGTCTCGCCAGCATGCAGGTCAACGGTGCCCGAATAGAAGGGGATTCCATGCCACGTAGCGGCGCCAAGACCAAACTGGGTGCCCTCGACGGTCAGATCAGTAATGTTGCCGCCCGTCGGTGCAAACAACGAGACATTCAGACGCTCGTCGTCGCGCGCTGCATCGGGTGCGCTCGCCGCGACGTAGTCGGGCAGCTTGCCTGCCTCCTCCTGCGTCATGATGTTCGTCAGGGTAACGGTGATGCGATACGAGCACGTGCCGTCACCGTTCTTGACGCCCTGGCCAATCTGCGTATCGGCATTCAGGTACCAGTCGAGCTTGGAGAAGCTCAGGTTGTTAAAGTAGACACCAGCAACGGGATCTTCACTCGGGTCATCCGGATCGGGCAGCGAGGCGTCGATGTTCATCTGCTTGATAGCGTTCTGCTCGTCATCGTTTTTCATCCACGCGATCAGGCGGCCCTCTTCGGCACCGCGCTCAACGGCGCTGACAAGCTTCGTAACATCGACATCGCCGATACCGCCAAGGATCTTGTCGAAGGCAGCGCTGGCGACGGATGCAAAGATGCCGTCAGACTCCTCGACCGGATAGTTCCAGTACACATCATGCATAAGCACCTTCGCCGCGTTAGTGCCGTCAACGACTGTACCGTCGGGCAGTGAAACATTACCCACGAGGCCCAACAGATACTGCAGGAACACCGGGTCGATACCCACGACGCCGTCAACGTCCTGCCCATACTGGGACTTCCACAGCGCGGCGACACGCTGCGAGTTGCGGGGCCAATCGGGCGAATACGCGTTACCAGAGTTGTACAGGTTACTGTGGTCGCCAAACAGTGCCTCGTCCTCTTCGTCGACGCTCTCAACCGCCTCGTCTTTGCCAAGCGCAATACATGGAACAAACTCGCCAATCGACATCTGGCCGTCGGTGACCGAAATCAGGCCCTGCGAACCGCCAAAGCCGCCGCAGGCACGAATCTCGACGTTGTTCATCGCGTACATAAGGTAGTTGCGCGTCTGGCCGTTGGCGCCGAGCATCTGGGGAAGGACGGGGGCGACCTTCTCCGCCGCGTCAACCGCGCCGTTGAGGGTGGCAAAGCCGTCCTTGGCCTTATCGACCAGCTCGGTCACCTGGGAAATATGAGTATCGCCAATGCCCTGGATCTTTTCGTTGGCGCTCTTGAACACCTTCGAGCTGCTGGAAAGCGAATCGGCGACCGCCTGCAGCGCGGACACGTTAATCATGCCGTCCTGGAACAGCTTGCCGGGCGTGGCCTGCGAAAGGTTATCGGCCATGGGAATCAGCGCGCCGCTAGAGACATCGGACAGGGCGTCGATCATGGTGCGGGCAGCATTGATGTCGCTGCCATACACCGGGATAAACGAAGCCGCCGTCCACAGCGGGCTCGAGGTCTCCGCCTTCATGCTGTCGCAAAGCTCATCAATCTTCTTCGCGTCGTCAGGCAGCGTCGAAAAATCGCCCGACGTGACCTTGTCCTTAAGGCCACCGACAATCTCGACGGCCTCCTTCGCTTCACTCTTTACGGTCTTTGCCGAGTTAAGCAGCATAAAGCCGCTTGCGCCAAGCGCAACGAGAAGCACCGCGACTACAGCGGCAATAATGGCGCCGGTGTGACGCTTTTTGCGTTCGCCCTTGTGATGGCGATGACGGATCAGACCGTCAGAGGTCGAACTCGACGAAGCGTCGCTACCGTAGTTCAAGCCAAAATCGTAATAATCTTCCTTGGAACCCGAGCCCGCAAACTCGGCACCGCTATCATCCAGGCGGGCGAACGTGCCAGTCTCGGAGGCACCGGTGTAAATCGTGCCAAGGTTACCCGTAAGCCCCGCGCCACCGGCAGAGGGAGTATTGTTGGCGGCCTTGCCGGCATTAACGTTGCCGGCGGCATTTGCGGCGTTGGCAGCACCTACGTTGTTCGCAGGTACCGAAGGAGCCCCGCTCGGCTGCGACGCGGAGGTTGCACCGCCCGCAAAGACATTCCCTCTTGCACGGCCGGTCTTTTTTGCCTTTTGAGACTGCTCGTACAGAGCGGTAAACATCGCCGTCTCGCCCGGGGACACGCGCTTACTGGAACCGCCCTGTCCAGCGCCGCCCGGCGTGCCGGCCTTACCAGCCCCGTTCGGACGCGGCGGAACTGCAGGACGGCCGCTATCGCTGCCCTTAAAGTGATTACCAGCCATAAAGAAATCCTCGCAATTGAGTCGCAATGAAAAAATCCATAACGTTACTAGTTTATGGCATTTTGAGCATCGACAGCTAAACTCCAGACACGGACGTCAATTGGCGAAAATGCGGCACAACACCTTTTCTGTCTTGGCGGCGGCGCCAGCTACACCGTCAAAAACACCATCGCGATAATCATGGCAAAGCCCGCCAGGTCGGTGGGCAAAAACACCGTTCCCAGCATAAGGGCGCTGGTGATGGTGGCCGAAACCGGCTCCATGGTTCCAAGGAGGCTCGCGCGCACCGAGCCAATCTCCTTAACGCCCTGCATGTAGAACATATAGGCGAAGAACGACCCCACCACAATAAATATCGCGAGCGCGCCGACACCCGAGGGGCCGAGCGCCGGCATATGCGCCCACGGCTGGGTAAAGATACTCATCACGATTCCCGCCGAAAGCATGGCCGAGCCCGTGACGACCGGGCTACCGTATTTGTTGAGGATTCCGGCAGGGATGATTGCTATGCAGGCACCGCCCACTGCGCACAAAAGGCCCGCGAGCAGGCCCATCGGCGAGATGCTGAGCGTACTGGGGTCGCCGCCCGTGGCGATCAAAAACGTTCCGCCCAATGCGAGCAAAATGCCAAGAGCCTCGCGCGTGCGCGGCAGTCGATGCGCGGTGACGCAGGCATACCCCATGACGACCACCAGCTGCAGGCACTGGAAGACGGTCGCGGTGCCCGCGTTGGTCAGGCGCACGGCTGACAGATAGCAAAGCTGGTTGAACAGCAGACCAAAGATCGTAAACAGAATAAGCTGCTTGCGATCGGCGGGGGTAGTCCACAGCTCGATCAAGCGGTCGCGGTCTTTTCTGAGCACAACGAACATAAAGAGCAGGCCAGCGATAACTTGGCGCACGCTCATCAGCCAAAACGTCTCGATATGGCACACGTCAAAGAGGTAGCTGGCGCTGGTGCCAGAAAAACCCCAAAACGTACCGCCGGCAAACGCGGCGAGCGTGCCCAGGGCCATCTTGCGCGTCTGGGCATCGTTGAGGCGGTCGCGCCATGCGCGGCGGGTGCTGCGGCTAAGCTCGTCAGTTCCCTCGGGCACGACAAAATCGGCCGCCGCCGTCATCGGCACCGAAGCCTTTTTACGTGCACGCTGCGCTGTGCGCTCCTGTTCCATTCCACTCCCCCGAAATCAATTGGCAACAAAGCGCTCAAACTGTAGCACGAATATTGATATGGAAATGCGGGCGATTCGGAACATCTACGAGCATCCAAATTGCAAGGACGAAAGGCGCGGATAAGCTATGCCGAGCGGTTGGAATCGTCTAGGCGCGGGGGCTGGCTTCCGCACTTCCCTCAGCACGCTCGCCGTCGACCTGCTCCTTGGCGCTGTCCTGGCTCTCCTGCTCGCGGCGGCGCTTTTCGCGAATCTGCTCCACAGCCGCGCGCAGGGCAGCCTCGTCTTCAGCGCGCGCCACCTCTTGCGTGGTCTTGACCATATGGCGAATTTCGAGCACCAGCAGCACGATCAGCGGCACCACGATGAGCGGAAAGAACAGCAGCGGATTGGTGAGCAGCGAGACCACCACGCCCAGTCCCGCCGAGACAAAGACCACGCGGCCCACCACGTCGGCGGCGGGCACGGGCGCGGCATCCTCGACCGGATTGGCATCGCCCTTGGTGCGGTAAACCGGCGTGCCGTCGGCCGCATCCTCCACGGCAACGATGCGATGCGTGTTGAGCGAACCCTCCAGCGCGTCATCGGACGAATGGAAGGTGATGATGTCGCCCACCTGATAGGCCTGGCCGTCGCCGGTATCAACGACGATAAACGAGTGTACGGGAATCGCCGGCTCCATCGAGCCGGTCAGCGTACGCATAAAGCCGTAGCCCATGATGGTGGGAATCTCGCCGGCGGGCGTGAAGAAGTCATTGGTAGGTTCGGCGCTGTGGTTGTAGATGTATCCATTCCGGCATTTTATACCGAAACCAGGATCACCACGGTCGCCAGCACGTTGATCACGCGGAGCACATGCTTCATCACTTGTCGTCGTCCTTTGCGGAAGTCTCGGGGTCGGCAGCGACCTCGCCCTCGGTGGCATCCGCCGCAGAAGCGCCATCCTCGTCAGGCGCGGCGACCACGCCCTCGCCAGCCTCGCCGCGCAAGCGGGCCAGCAGATAGCGCGACAGGCTGTTGCCCTCGGCACGGCGCTCGGCACGAGCGCGATCACGCACGGCCTGCTCCAGCTCGTGCGTCAGCGCGTCCAGGCGCTGCTGCATCTCCGCGCGAGCAGCTTCGACCTCGCGCTCGCAAGCGGCACGGACGGCGGCGACTTCCTGCTCGATGCGCTCCCCTGCCGCAAGCTCGGCTGCGGCGATACGCTCGTCGGCGTCGGCACGGGCCTCCTCAGCGGCACGCGTCGCGGCATCGCGCTCGGCAGCGACGGCGGCGACCTTCTCGCCAGCATCCACCGCGGCCTGCTCCACAGCAGAATCGGCGGCCGCGTGGGCGGCATCGATCGCGGCATCGGCAGCCTGCTGAGCGGCGGAAACCTTCTCCTCGGCCGCAGCAACGGTGTCGGCAAGCGCCTGCTCCGCTGCTGCCGCGGCGGCATCTGCCGCCTCCTGCGCGGCACGGGCATCGCGCTCGGCCGTCAGCTGCACTTCCTCAATCTGCAGCTGAGCGGCGTCCAGCTTGGCATGCAGCTCGGCAACCTCCTTGGCGCACACCTCGCGCACGCCGGCAAGCTCGGCCGCGGCGGCATCCTTGGCAGCTTGCAGCTCGGCGGCATCGGCTTCCGTCTTGGCAGCCAGGGCCGCAGTAGTGTCGCTCTTGACCTGCGCGACCTGCTCGGCGGCTGCCTGCTCGGCGGCGGCAACCTTGGCGTCCGCGTCTGCCCGGGCGGCAGCCACCTCGGCATCGGCCTCGGCGCGCATCTGCTCAAGCTGGGCAGCTGCGGTTGAGCGCGCCTCAGCGGCAGCATCCTCGGCAGCCTTCTTGCCCGCCTCGACATCCTCCAGCGAACCTTGCAGCTCCTCAACATCAGCCTCGGCCATCTGCGCGCGTTGCGTCAGCGCCAGCTCGCGCGTCTTGGCCTCGTCCAGCTCGTCGGCCAGGTCGTCGCGCTCGTCGGTCAGCGCATGTGCCTGAACCTTCCAGGACGTAAGCTGCCCCTGCAGCTCCTCAATCTGCTCGCGGGCCTCGGTCAGCGCCTGCTCCGCATCGAGCTGGGCCTGCGTGACCTCCTCCACAAACACGCGCCGGACCTCAACGTCGGGCAGGTCGGGGCTATCGACCTGCACCTCCTTGATCTCCTTGATGAACTTGGGCGCAACCGGCGCGTGTTGTACGCTCTCGAGCTCCTGCAGGTTGCGCTCGTCGTCGGTCAGGCTCTTAAAGACGGTGTAGTTGTTAATGAGGTTGGTGTACATCTGCACCATGTACTCGTTATCGAACGCCAGCGCCTGCTGCTGCACGTCGATGTTGTAGCCCACCTTGTCGTAGCGCTCCATAAACTGCCACAGTTGGTAGCACTTGCGGTAGTTGGGGTCTTTCATGATGAGGTTGGTGCGCTGGATGGGGCTGCGGACCGCGCTGCAGCCGTTCATGATCTGGCAGAATGACGCGCCGCGCAGCGCCATGACCAGACGGCGCACGCGGTCGATGCGCATAAAGACGTCCATGTTGTCGGCGTCGTTCTCGGCAAAGCTCTGACGGTTTTTGACCGTCATCTCGACGTTGTACTCGATCTCTTCGTACGCATCGTCGATCTTGCTGTGCATCTTAAAGCGGTTGCGGATCTCGTTGCCCGTCGACCAAAAGATCACGTCGGTACGCTTGTCCACGAACGTCAGCAGGCGCTGAATCAGGTGGTAGATAAAGCGGTTCTCGTACAGGTCGTAGGTCTCGACGGTATTGACGTTGAGGATGCGCGTGGGGTGAACACCGCCGTCGTCGCTCGGCGCCAAAAACTGCGTGTTTTGGCTTAGATGGCGAACGCTGTCGGCGCTGATCTTTTTGGCGAGCGAGACCGGCACCACCTCTTCCTCGGTGGTGATGAAGCGGCGCGGCTTTTCGATAATGGTGTTGATGGCGTCGAGCGAGTCCTCGATCATGCTGATCCACTCCTCGTCCACCACCTTGACGAGCTCCTCGCGCTGCTGCTCGATCGTGGTGCCCGAGGCCTGCGCCATCTCAAACAGATAGCGAAAGTAGCGGCTGTCCTCCTGGATGGGCTCCATCTGCTCGGAGAAGCTGGTATAGAGGTCCTGAATGGTCTCGGACATGGGTTACTCCATAGGTTGGATCGATCGGAAAGGGGCGGGGCGACATCACGCCGCCCCGCACTTACGCCATTAGTAGAAATTCTGAATCCGCTGCAGGTACATGACGGAATCGGGCAGACCGCCCTCGCCAAAGGTCTTCTCGATATACTCGATCAGGCCCTTCATCTCGTCGCGCACAAAGCTCACGTTCATGGACTCAAACTTCTTGAGCACCTTGCGGGCGATGATGTAGTCCATGCCGCCCAGCTCGGTGCCGCCGCACGCCACGTACACGGGGATAAAGTCGTACATCTGCTTGATGATACGGTTACCAAAGGCCAGCTTAAAGCGGGTCTGCAGGTACTGGTCCAGCTTGTGCATCTTCTGGAGCAGTTCGTCGTCGATCACGTACTCGACCTTGGCCTTTTGGAACAGATACTGCAGGTGGTCGGCCGTCACGTGCACGCGCTCGTGCGGCTCGCACTCAAACGCATCGGCGCGCTCATTGAGCTCGATGGGGATCGCGCGGTCGTACACCTTGTCCGTGATGGTAAAGGTGGAGTCGTCGTTGTTGGCCGTGCCGATAAACCACAGGCTGTCGGGAATGGTGAGCTTGCCGTCGTGCAGAGCCTTGGGGTCGGCAGCCCACTGGGTGGGCACCAGGTCGAGCACCCACTCGTCATGGCTGGGCATCTCGAGCACCGACAGGATCTCGGCAAAGTAGTACTCCACGCGGGCGAGGTTCATCTCGTCGAGCACGATCATGGACGGGTCCTGACGAAGGCCCGCCTCGTACACGGCGCGGAGGAACTCGGTCTCGTTAAAGCGCTTGGAAAACTCGTTAAAGTAGCCCAGCACCTCGGTGCGATCGCGAAAACTCGGCTGCACCGACACGATGGTCGCGGGGTTATCCAGGTAGCGGCTAAAGCTGTAGGGCAGCGACGTCTTACCGGTACCCGAGATGCCCTCCAGGATCAGCAGCTTGGAGGCGGCCATGCCGGCCACAAAGCGGCGGATGACCTCAGGCGTGTAGTAGAGCTTCATCTGGCTGCAGGCGAACGCGCGGAAGCTGTCGACAAAGTCCTCCAGCGAGATGGCATCGTCGTAGACCGGCGATTCCCAGTCGCGGTACTTAAGGTCCACAAGGGACAACTTGGGGAAGCGGTTGGCCTGGGCGATCTCTTTTTCCTCGGCAAGGGTCTTGGCCTCGACGGTGGCCTTGGCCATGGCGGCTGCGGCGTCCTTGACACCCTCGCCATCGAGCGCGAGCGACGCGTTGCCCGACATGACGGCCGTCGCCGCGGCGCCCTCGCCCGCAGGCGCACCGGCGCCCGCAGCGGCGCCCACCACGTTGCCCACCGTCGGCAGGTGATCGTCGGCAAGAGCCGAGGCGCCCACGTACGGAATCTGCTTGGTACCGCCCATGGCATTGACCTTGAGCGCCAGCAGCTTGTTCTTCTCGTCCATAAGATCGAGCACCTGCTTGTTCAGGCGGCCGATCTCGCGATAGAGCGCCTTGTTGGACGTGTCGTCGCGATGCAGGCGGCGGTTGATGCGGTAGCGGTGGACCAGGATGGCCACGATCAGCACGGGGACCGCGATGAGCATGGCAAACAGAATGACCGCGCCGATCTTGCCCACCAGGTCAAACGTGGTGAAGTAGGTCATAAAGATGTTGAAGTACTCAACCCAGCCAAACACCAGCAGGTTGAGGATAGAGCTCACGACGGCAACGACGTTATAGACGACCTTTGCCAGCAGCTCCCAGGCAAATCCCAGAAACTCACTCACCGTCGGTATCCTCCTGCTTGGTCGCGTTCATCGCCGCCTCGGCCTCGGCCTTCAGACGACGGGCTTCCTCGAGCTTGGCCTCGGCCTGGGCGAGCTGCTCGGCGGCGTTATCGGCCGTGACGGTAGTGTCACCCTTGCCCTCGGCGTCCACGATGGCAGCCGCGGCGGCCAGGCGGTCCTCCTCGGCCATAGCGCGCTTGAGGTTCATGCCCACCACGATGAGGTGATACACCTGGTAGATAAAGAACAACAGCATGGGCAGCACGATCACAATGAGGAAGCCCATGGAGCTGGACAGGAAGTCCATGACCTTGCCCATCTGCGGCAACGCAAACACGTACTTGCCCACGATGTCGCCGTCGCTGATGATGTGCGTATCGGCCACGTCGTTGTTATCTCCCTTGGTGGTAAAGCTGCGCATGCCGTTGACCTCGTCGATGGCGGCGATGCGGTGCGTGTTGAGCGCGTACTCGTTGTCGATGATGGTATGGAACGTCACGATGTCGCCCACCTCGAGCTTGGAGGTGTCGCACTTTTTGATGAAGATGAGGTCGCCCTTGTTAAACGTGGGAGCCATGGAGTCGGACTGCACGGCGAGCGGGGTGAAGCCGGCGATGTCCGAGACGCTGCCGTCCTCGCGCGTGGCGAGCGTGGTAAACGCATACAGGGCCGCCACCAGGATGATGATCCACATGACGACGCTCAGCGCGATGGATGCGACTTTTTTAACAGATTGCATGATGTCCCTTACTACCGTGTCTGTCTAGGTCGTGCGCGGCCCGATGGCCGCCGTGCGTATCTACTGTTCCTCGATGCCCTCGAAGCGCATCGAAACCGAATAGTTAGCTCCCTTTAGCATATTAGTGCAATTTGGGTCCGTTCCCTCGAGCCATATGCGAACGGTTACCGGCTTGTCCGTATCTTTTATTAGGTCGAACATGTCGCTGGCCGCGGTCGCCTCGCCCGAGTCGAGCCCAAAGACGGTGGCCGAGCCAGATGAACCGCCGCCCCCGTTAGGGTTGTAGACCCAAGTATGACCGTCGGCGGTAAAGCTCATGCGCATGGCGCTGGCCATGCCCTGCGTGTCGGAGCTAAACCGCGTGCCGGACACGCCGCCGTCGCCATCCTGCCCGGTCAGGCGAACGCGCAGGTCCGTACTGCTCATAAAGTGCAGCGTAAACTCCAGGTAGGCGCCGGTGGCGGGATCGGCGGTGGAGCCGTCCTCGAAGGTGAAGGTCTGGTAGTCGCTCGTGGTGACGGGCTTGAGCTTGGACGCGTCGATGTCCACGCCCTTTTCGCTGGCAATGCGCGCCGAGATCTGATCAAAACCCAGGCTGTGCACGTATTCGTCGAACGCGGCGTGCCCGTCCAGGTCAAAGCGCAGCGAACCGTCGGCGTTGGCGTCGATCATGAGCATGCGGGTCTTGGCGCTATCGGCGATGGAGAACCAGGCGAACGTTGCCATGGCTATCGCCACCAGCGCAAACAGCACCAGCACCACGGTGGTAGTGAGCTTGCGGCGCAGGTCGGTGTCGGCGGGCGCGGCGGCGTCGGGCTTGCCGGTGGCGGGCGTGCAGTTGGCGGCGGGTTGCTTACGCGTCATGGCTACTCACCGTCCAAGGTCGCAAAGAGGGCCAGGTGCAGGGTGCCCGGGTCTTTATAGAGGTAGTCGGCGCTATCGGGGTCAGTGCCCTCGATGTAGTAATAGATATCCAGACGATAGGTCTGGCCCAACCCCAGCGTGGCGAGCGTGTTTTGCGGGCGCGTGGCCGTCTCGCTCGTGTCCAGCGTAAAGGCGGCGGGGTCCTGCGTCACGTTGGTACCGCAAGCGAGCTGGCCGTTTTGCCAGCCCAGGAGCATGCCCTCGGTGTAGCCCGCCAGGCCTGCGGGGGCGGTCGCGGGATGCTCGTCGCGATGGCCGCCGTCGGAGCCGTCGAGTTCAAAGATGTTGGTGGCAAGCACCTGGTTGCCGCTCGAGATCTTTATGCCCACGCGAGCCGCGCGCAGCAGCTCGGCATCGACACCCTGGGGAACCAACGACTCGGCCAGATACAAGCTGACCTTACCCTTTACTTTGCTGGCGCCCGTTCCGGTAATGGTGGGGCGCAGATTGATCCAGCCGTGGTAGAACGCGGAGCCGTTGTCTTTTGCCTGCTCAAACACCGTGGCATCGCCGGCGGAGTTGTTTTGCGCGCAGGCAGCAAAGCCGTTGAGATCGAAGGTCGAGACCGGATAGAGCGTCACGGCGCCAGTCGCATTGGAAGTCAGGGAAACATCGCCCTGCTGCGACCAGCTGCCGCGATCGGCGTCGCCCAGCTCCAGCACCAGCTTGGACGTGTCGCTGTGCACGCTCACCGAATTGGTGTTGACCTTCATGTTGTTGGTAAACCAGGCGTAGGTCGCGGCGCCCAAGGTGGCGGCGAGCGCCACCATAACGAGCGCGATGTAGGCACGCGCGTGGCGAGCGTGGCGGCGGGCGGAGGCACCTTCGGGCTGCGAGCGCTCGGCGGTCGCGCCGGAGGGGACCGCGGGGCTCGTGACCTCGGTTTTGGTCTTGCGGCTATCTGCTGGCATGTGCTGCTTATCTTCCATGACGATTCGCCCCCTTATGCCTTGGCCGCGGCAAAGGCAAGCTGCAGCACCACATCGCGGGCCTGGGCCTCGTCGATGCAATTGGCGTCGCAGCCTTCCATGTACACAACGTAGCGAACGCTTGCCACCTCGTTGGCGGCCAGCGTGCAGATAGGTGTGGCACCTGCGCGCGCCGCGGGCGTGTCGCCGGTGCCGTCCATGCTGTAGGCGCTTATGGCGCGTGCGGGGTCGGCGATGTAGGTCCAGCCCGAGGCGCCCGCCGCCACGACCACGCCGTCTTGCGTGGTGGTGCGCCTGCTGGTGGCGCTCGCGGTGTTGCCCAGGTCGTCGCAGGTAAAGATATGCGTTTGCGTACCCGACTGGGTCGTAATGACCAGACCCAGGCGCAGCGCGGCCAGCAGCTGCGGATCACTCGTCACGCTCATCTGTCCCTGATACAAGTACACGTTGAGCGCGCTATCGCTGCCCTTAAGGTACAGCGTGCCCGAAAGGGCGTAGTCGTCCAGCTGCGCGGTGCAGTCGGCGTAGTCGGTCGTGATGCCGGCGGCGTTTTGGAACGTGCCGCGCCAAAAGCGGGAAAGGTCCGACGTCGAGATGGGATAGAGCGTCTTGTCGGCGGCGGCAAGCGTTGCCGTCGTGTCCCAGGGCCCGTTGGCCGAAAGGCCAATCTGCAGGTCGGAGCCTTCGTCGCTTACCGTGTGCGCCACGGGCGTCACGTTGGTGTAGCGCGAATTGCTAAACCAGGCGTAGGTGGCGGCGCTCAGGGCGGCCACCAGCACCAGCATCCATGCGGCCGCGGCAACCATGCGACGGCGCGAGCTTAGGATATCTTTGATGTTCGATGCACTCATGCCCAGCCCCCTTACGAACGCTTACCGGCAAAGCGCAGCGCCAGCGATTGCAGGCTGGTGGCGGCCAGGTTGTTGGTGCAGTCGGGGTCGCAGCCTTCCAGCCACACGTACACATCCACGCGCACGGGCGTGCTGCGATTGGCGCCCTCGGCAGCAGCAGGCAGGCTGCAGATCTTGGTGGTGGCCTCCTTGAGGCTCACGATACCGGTGTCTTCGTTGTAGTCGCAGAAGTTAGCGCTGGTAAGCTGGTCAAAATGAACCGTTGTTCCATCGGAGCGGGTGCTGTCGAGCACCAGGTGATTCTGCTCGCTCTCGCCGGCATCCTTGCCGTCGAGCGTGTTGTAGCGCGCCTGGGAATTGTGCTCGCCCGAGACCTCAAAGACATACTGGCCCACAACGGCGTCGCCCTGCCCGGGGGCATAGGCAACCAGCCCCACGCGCAGGGCGGTGGAGATGGGGTTTGCCGGGTCCTGCTCGGTAAAGTCGATACCCGACAGGTACACGTCGGTCGCGGCCGAGTTGGTGGCCAGGTACAGGGAGGTTTTGTAGTAGTCGGAATGCTCGGCGGCGCCAAACATGTTGGCAAAGAGCGAGTCCTGGGTGGTTCCGCCGGTAAAGCCCGTTACCTTTTGGAAGCCGTTGAGCACGTTGTCGGTCGAGACGGGATCGAGCAGGCCTGTAAAGCTCAGGCCGGCGTTGGTTTTGTATTCGCCGTCGTACTCGTTGGAGATGAGGAAGGTTACGCCCGTGCCCGCGGCCATCTTGACGTCGGTGATGTGGCGGTTGGCGTTGTAGATGTACCAGGCATACGTTACGGCTCCGGCAACAGCAAGGGCTACCAGCAACATGGCGAGCATGCGATTGAACTGTTTTTGCAGCGAACGCGCGTCCGACATGCCCCTCCCCCAGATGCCGTGTTGTAAACAGCCTGGACACCATTTGCCCATAA
>ERZ773165.1439-NODE-1439-length-14252-cov-3.546101_pt1 | contig 14252 bp, 15 predicted proteins | sample MGYA00581003_ERZ773165 | MGnify/ENA primary metagenome ERZ773165 (study PRJEB29015, sample SAMEA2737817) | human gut metagenome | biome: human gut; feature: human-associated habitat; material: faeces | place: China | collected 2012 ... | reverse complement strand
TAATATAAGGTTAATATTAGTTGAACTAAGAATTATATAAGGTTTATTATTAGCTTTGTATAATTCGTGCAAAGATTAATTATTGTTTAATTAATTTTTAGATAATAATTAGTCAGAGATGAGAGTATATTATTTGTATTTAAGCTGTATTTAATTTTGTTTTTGTTAATTTAATGAAAGTAGAATTTTTCTATATGGTTGAATATATAGGTAATATATTCGAAGTTAAGATTATTTTTGTATATTTTAATGATTATTATTAGTCCCTTGTGGATGAATATAGTTATTACGTGTGCACTATTAGTCGAGCAACTGATTTATATATTTGGTGCAATAGTTTATTTGTATAGTAATATACATTAGATTATAAATTAGGTATATAGGTTTTAGCTGTGAATTAATATTAGCTTTATACGATTAATAGCAGGTAAGCTTTTCTTACCTGCTATTAATTATTTATATATCCAAATTTTTAACAAATTTAGCATTTTCTTCAATAAATTTTCTTCTTGGTTCTATCTCATCACCCATTAATAATGTAAATATAGAATCCGCTTTAATTGCATCTTCCATTGTTACTTTTATTAAAATACGATGTTCTGGATCCATTGTTGTTTCCCATAATTGTTCAGGGTTCATTTCTCCTAAACCTTTATATCTTTGAATTCCAACTTGGTCTCTTGATATTCCCTTTTCTGCTAATTCTTTAAATGCATTTGCTAAATCATCATCTGTATAACAATATACGTCTTGCATTCCTTTTTTAGACAATTTATATAATGGTGGTTGAGCTAAATATACATTTCCATTTTCAATTAATGGTCTCATATACCTAAAGAAAAATGTTAATAATAATGTTCTAATATGTGCTCCATCAACATCGGCATCTGCCATTATAATTACTTTTCCATAACGAATTTTAGAAATATCAAAGTCCTTACCAATTCCTGCACCAACTGCTAAAATAACCGGTTGTAATTTATCATTATTATATATTTTATCTGCTCTTGACTTTTCTACATTAAGCATTTTTCCCCAAAGTGGAAGAATTGCTTGGAATTTCCTGTCTCTTCCTTGTTTTGCACTACCACCAGCAGAATCTCCCTCTACTATATATACTTCACATTCTTCTGGATTTTTGCTACTACAATCAGCTAATTTTCCTGGTAATGTTGATGTTTCTAATGCACTTTTTCTTCTTACAAGTTCTCTAGCTTTTCTTGCAGCTTCTCTTGCACGTGATGCATTTATACATTTTTCAAGAATCGCTTTTCCAACACCTGGGTTCTCCTCTAAAAATGTTGATAGTGCATCATTTACTAAACTTGCCACAACACCAGAAACATTGCTATTTCCTAATTTTGTTTTAGTTTGTCCTTCAAATTGAGGTTCTTTTACTTTAACAGAAACAACTGCTGTAATTCCCTCACGAATGTCTTCTCCTTGCAAATTAGGATCTTTATCTTTTAATAAGCCATGTCCTCTTGCATAATCATTAAATGCTTTTGTAAGTCCTCTTTTAAATCCTTCTAAATGAGTTCCACCCTCAATAGTATTAATGTTATTAACAAATGTGTATATATTTTCTGAGTATGCTGTTGTATATTGAAAAGCAACTTCAACTGGTACATCTCCATCTTTTTCAATATATATTGGCTTTGGATGAATTTTTTCTTTATTTTGTACTAAATATTCAACAAAAGAATTTAATCCACCTTCAAAATGAAATTCTGCTTTTTTAATATTTTCTTCATCTCTTAAATCTGAAATATTAATTTTTAACCCTTTAGTTAAAAAAGCCATTTCTCTAAATCTATTTTCAAGTGTTTCATAATCATATTCTAGAGTTTCAAAAATAGTATCATCTGCTAAAAATCTAACTTTTGTACCTGTTTTCTTTGAGTCTCCTATTCTTGTTAATGGTTCTACTGTTTTTCCTCTTTCAAATTTCATTTCAAAAATTCCGCCATCTCTTTGAATTGTAACCTCTGTCCAATTAGAAAGTGCATTAACAACAGAAGCACCTACTCCATGAAGACCTCCAGAAACTTTATATCCACTGTCTCCACCAAATTTTCCTCCCGCATGAAGTTTTGTGTAAACTGTTTCTGCTGCAGATATTTTAGTTTTTGGATGTATATCAACCGGAATTCCTCTTCCATTATCCTCTACACTAATTACATTTCCTGGTTCAATTTTTATATCTATCTCTGTACAATAACCTGCTAAAGCTTCATCAACACAGTTATCAACTATTTCATACACCAAATGATGTAATCCTCTTATAGATACACTTCCAATATACATACCAGGTCTTTTTCTTACGGCTTCAAGACCTTCCAATACTTGAATTTGTTCTGCTCCATATTCATGCTCGAATTTTTCCATTTTTTAACCTCCAAATATTTTTGTTTCTTCTTCCTTTTTCATTTGTTCATTTTATCATTATATTAAATTATTTTTTTTAATTATCTACAATTTTACCATTAGTTACATTAAATAATTTAATATTTTCTAGCTCCATTTTATCAGTACAAGTTATAATAACTTGTGTATCTTTAATATAGCTTAAAAAGCTTTTTCTTCTCTTTTCATCTAATTCAGACATAAAATCATCTAATAATAAAATTGGATATTCTCCTATTTCATCATAAATAACATATAATTCAGCCAACTTTAAAGATAAAATTGCAGTTCTATGTTGCCCTTGTGATCCATATATCTCAATTTCTTTATCATTAATAAGACATTTAAAATCATCTCTATGAATTCCCTTAGTTGTAAAACCTTTTATAATATCTAATTTTCTCCTTTGTTTTAATAAAGCTAAATAATTTTCTTTATTTTCACATTCTGTTATATAATTAATTTCTAATTTTTCTTTGTCTTCTGTAACTTCAGAATGAATTTTTTTTATTTTATTATTTAATTTTTTTATAAATTCAATTCTATATTTACAAATAATTTCTGCATATTCTGATAATTTTTCATCCCATATTTCCAACATATTTTCTGGTTTGTTTAATTCTTTTATTTGTCTTAAATAATTATTTCTTTGTTCTAATGTTTTCAAATATAAATTTAAATTATGTACATAATTTGGTCTTAATTGTCCTATCATCATATCTAAAAATCTACGTCTTTCAGCTGGACCATTTTTTAAAATTTGAATATCATCTGGTGTAAATATAACTAAATTTAAATTACCAATTAATTCACTTAACTTTTTTATTTTTACACCATTGACTTCAACTTGTTTTTTATCAGCAATTATTATTTTTATTTTTCCACTTCTGTCAGATTTATCATAAAATATATTTGTTTCTAAAAAATCTTCTCCTAATTTTATCATTTCTTTTTCCTTAGATGTTCTAAAAGATTTTCCAAAACCACTTATAAAAATTGCTTCTAATATGTTAGTTTTTCCTTGTGCATTATCACCATAAAACACATTAATATGTGGATTTAATTCTATTTCTTGTTCTGTATAGTTTCTAAAATTTTTCAATTTTATTTTGTTTATATTCATTTAATTATTCCTTCATTCTAATTGGAAGAACCATGTAAATATAATCACCATTTTCTTCTGTTGGTCTAATAATACAAGGTGAAATACTTGAACCAAAATCAATAAATACTTCTGGATCATCAATTGCACGAAGTGCATCTAGGAAATATTTTGGATTAAATCCTGCTTCTAGATTTTTACCTTCTGTTTCAACAAATATTTCTTCCTTAGCATCTCCTGTTTGATTTGTACAAGATATTGTCACTTTTCCTATTTCAACATTTACTTTAACAGGATATTTTTTTTCTTTTTCTATACTAGATGCTGATATTAAACTTACTCTCTCAAAACAATTTTGAATACTATTTTTATCAACTCTAATTCTTGTTTCCCAACTTTCTGGAATAACACTAGCATAATTTAAGAATTCCCCATCTAATAAACGAGTAACTATTTTACAATTTTCTAATTCGAATAATGCTTGATTTTTAGATACTCCTATTTTTATAGTATCAAATGAATCATTTAATATTTTATTTATTTCATTTAATGTTCTACCTGGAATTACTGCTGAAAAATCATTTGCAGCTTTTTGTAAAAATTTACTTTTCCATGCTAATCTAAACCCATCAACAGCAACAACATTTAATTTATTATTTTTTATTTCAAATAAACATCCTGTAAAAATAGGTCTGTTTTCTTCTGTACTAACTGCAAATATAGTTTTTCTAACCATATCTTTTAAACTATTTTGTTCAATTTCCACAGAATTCTCAATATCTATTTTAGGTAATTCTGGAAATTCATCTGGATTCATTGTAGCTAATTTATATAAAGAACCTTCACATTCTATTACTAATAAATTATTTTCATTAATAGTAATTTTTATTTCTGAATCTGGTAATTTACGTATAATTTCACTAAACATTATAGCATTAACTACTGTTGCTCCTTGTTCTTCTACAGAACAATTCATAATATATTCTATACCTATTTCTAAATCATAGGTTGTAAATTTAACTTCTTTATCATTTGTTTGAATTAAAATACCTTCAAGTATAGGCATTGTTGTTTTGCTAGCAACCGCTTTTGTTACGGAATTAATAGCTTTAAGGATTGTATCCTTTTCACAAACAATTTTCATTTGGCTTCGTCTCCTTTTTTATATAATATATAAATAATAATAGTAGTAGTATTAGTAGGTGTTGTGGATTGTGTGGAAAAGTTATTCAAATTTACTGTTCCCTAATGAAATTTTTGTTGATAAAGTTGTGGACAACTTAAAAAGTTATTTACAATTTCATTTTCAATTTGTGGATAGTTAGTTATCAACAAGTTTTCAACAAGAAATTCACAAGTGTTTGTGGATATCTAATGTATTAATTCCGTAAGAAGAATTACAATTTAATTTTCCAAACGAATATTTTTTCAAACATAAATTTTAAAAAACTTTTCTTTTCTTTCGGCTGAAAGCATTAGTCAGAAAACAATGAGTTTTTCACAGTTTCCACAATTAGTTTTGTATTAGTATTTTCTTTTAGTTCATTTGCAATTTTATTGCATCCATGCATTACTGTTGAATGATCTCTTTTACCAAAGGCTAGTCCTATTTTTGGTGTTGAAATATTAGCAACATCTCTACAAAAATACATTGCAATTTGTCTTGGATAAGTTATATCTGCAGATCTTCTAGATCCTTTTAAATCTTCTACAGTAACATTGAAGTATTTAGCAACAACTTCTTGGATATATTCTATAGAAAGAACTTTATTATGATGAGAAACAACATCAGAAATAGCTTTATTAGAAAGTTCAAGTGTTATTGGACTTTTTGATAAAGTTGATAATGCAATTAATTTATTTAAGGTTCCTTCTAGTTCTCTAATATTTGTAGTTATATGTGTGGCTATATTTACTAAAATGTCATCATCTATAATAATATTTTCTAATTGAGATTTCTTTTTTAATATTGCCATACGTGTTTCATAATCTGGATTTGAAATATCAGCAATAAGCCCCCATTCAAAACGAGTTCTTAAACGATCCTCTAAAGGTTGAATATCTTTTGGTGGCCTATCACTAGAAATAATTATTTGTTTTCCATTATCATGCAATGTGTTAAATGTGTGGAAAAATTCCTCTTGAATTCTTTCTTTTCCGGCTATAAATTGAATATCATCTATAAGTAAAACATCAATATTACGGTATTTATTACGGAACATTTCGTTTTTGTTGTCTTTTATTGCATTTATAAATTGATTAGTGAATTTTTCTGAACTAACATATAAGACATTTGCATTTCTATTATTTTTTAATATTTCATTTCCAATAGCATGCATTAAGTGAGTCTTACCAAGCCCAACTCCACCATATAAAAATAAAGGATTATATGAAGTTGCTGGTGCTTCAGCTACAGCTAAAGCTGCGGCATGTGCAAAAGAGTTATTATTACCAACAACAAAGCTATTGAAAGTGTATTTTGGATTTAGATTTGACGAGTTGATATAGCCTTCTTGGATAGAGCCAATTGCCTCCTCTTTTTCTAAATCTTCTTCTGAAACTACCTTTATCTCATAATTTTTGTGAGTAATAAAACTAAAAGTATTTTTTAATAAAGGTAAATATCTTGAGTCTAACATATCTTTATGAACTATATTTTGAGCAACAATAGTAATTGTAGAATCATCAACAGACAAAATTTCAATGTTTTTAATCCAGGTGTTGTATGAAATATCAGTTACTTCGGTTTTTAATAGTTCTTTAGCTTTTGTGTTTAGTTCGTTTATTTCTGCCTTTTGCATTACTCCTTCAATCCCTTCAGAATATAAGATATTAATATGCAATTTCACAATTGCAAAAACTTAAGGAAATTTAGTTTTTATATTCAAAGAAAAAATTAAGTTACTACGGAAATAGGTTTTCCACAAAGTTTTCCACAACTGTGGAAAACAAATTTTGGGCCTGTGGATAAATAAAAAAATATAAACTTATTAACATAATAAATATAAAATTTTCAAAGACCGTAAAGCGCTTATTCCCCTACGTTAGTATATAATATCAAAAATACAATTAAATAGTCAATAGAATAAAAAATAAAATGCAAAAATTGATTAAGTGTATTGACACAATGAGCTTTACTGTTGTATAATAATAAAGCTTATATTATAAATAATCCATTCGTGGTTTAAATAAAAGAAAATGTAGGAGGTGCTAAAATGAAAAGAACATATCAACCTAAAAAAAGACAAGAACAAAAAGAACATGGATTCATGAAAAGAATGAAAACTAAATCTGGAAGAAATGTATTAAAAGCAAGACGTGCAAAAGGAAGAAAAAAATTAAGTGCGTAATAAAGAAGGGTCACGTAATAAAAGGTGACCTTTTTAGTTTTATAAAAATGAGTGATTTTAATGAGAAAAATTAAGACTTTGAAAAAAAACTATGAATTTCAAAACGTTCTGACAAAAGGAAAGTTTTATATTGGAAAGCAAATAACAATATATATAGCAGAGAATAAGCGACAAATTAATCAAATTGGAATAGCTATATCAAAAAAAACGTGTAATGCAGTTAAAAGAAATCATATTAAAAGAAAAATTAGAGAGAATTATAGACTAATCCAAAACAAATTAAAGCAAGGTTATAATATTGTTTTTTTGTGGAATAAAAAAATGCCAATTGAAAAGGCTGATTTTTATATTATAAAACAAGATATAGAAAATGCATTTAAAAAGTCAGGAATATTATAAATTAAATGAAAAAGATTTTAATTTTTTTAATAAAAATATATAAAAAAACAATTTCACCTTTTTTAGGAAATTTGGGTATACATTGTAAATATTATCCGAGTTGTTCAGAATATATGATGCAAGCGATTAAAAAATATGGTTGCATAAAAGGTGTATATTTAGGAATAAAAAGATTGTTAAAGTGTCATCCTTTTGCAAAAGGAGGGTATGATCCTTTAAATTAGGAGGAATTTCATGGGTTTTATATCAGAAATATTTGGCTATTTACTTGATTGGTTATATAATGTTTTTAACAATTATGGTATAGCAATTTTGATTTTTTCTGTTATTTTAAGAGTAATCTTAATACCGATTACAATTAAACAACAAAAGTCAATGAAAAAATCAGCGAAACTTCAAGCTGAAATGTCTGAAATTCAAAAAAAATATAAAAATAATCCAGAAAAATTAAACCAAGAAACAATTGAACTATATAAACGTGAAAAAATGAGTCCATTTAGCGGATGCTTGAGTTCAATATTACAAATTATTATTATTTTTTCTGTGTTCTGGCTTGTTAGCCAACCACTTACATATATGAAAAAAATCGATAAAGATTTAATTGAAAAGTATTCAAATGAAATGAAAGAAAGTGGATACAATGCAAACAATAGTTATATACAAATAGCAACCATTGATTATGCTGAAACAAAATATCAAGAAATTGAAAAACAATTGGAGCAAGAAGATGTTGAACATAAAGAAGAATTAAAGCAAAAACAAGATGATTACAATAAACTAAGATTAAATATGGAATTTCTAGGAATTGATTTAAGCAAAGTTCCAACTCAAAGTTTAAATGACTGGAGAGTATATGTAATTCCAGTACTATATGTATTAACATCAATTGCATCAATAAAAATAACAACAGCAACACAAAAAAATAAACAAAAGAAAAGCATAGTTGTATCTGAAGATGGAGAAAATAATGAAGAAGTTGATCCAACAGAACAAATGCAACAAATGAGTAATAGTATGATGTATATGATGCCAGTAATGTCAGTTATGATTGCTATTGTAGCTCCATTAGGATTGGCTTTATATTGGCTAATGAGTAATATTTTAATGATTATAGAAAGACTTGTTATAAATAAAATTATGAAAAAAGATAATGATGAGGAGGAATCTTCTAATGGCTAAAAGTATTATTTCAGAAGGAAAAACTTCAACAGAAGCTATTGAAAATGGCTTAAAACAATTAAAAGTTTCAAAAGATAAGGTTGAAATAAAAATATTAGAGAGTGAAGAAAAAAGAAGCTTTTTTAGTATATTAGCTCCTAGAATCGTAAAAGTTGAACTTACTTTAAAAGAAGAAGAAAAAGAGAGCAATAAGGAACATAAGCCAATAAAGGAAGAAAAACAAACAGAAAAAGAAAAGAGAACTCCTTTAAACAAAGAGGAAATAGAAAAAATAAAAGAAAATTTAGAAAAATTTCTAAATGAATTTATAGCTAATATGGAAAATATGCAATATGATATTAAGTTTGAAAATGAATATGTTTATGTTACATTAAATGGCAAAGATGCAGGAAAACTTATTGGATATAGAGGAGAAACTTTAAACTCAATGCAAACAATATTATCTGCAATTGCAAATAAACAAGTTACTACAAGAGCACATGTTATACTTGATATTGAAGGATATAGAGCAAAAAGGCAAAAAGCATTAGAAGAGCTTGCTGACAAGTTAACTAGAACCGTAATAAATACTGGAAAACAAGTTACATTAGAACCAATGCCTGCTTATGAAAGAAAAATTATTCATAACAGATTGCAAGATAGTAAAAGAGTAAAAACTTATAGTATTGGTGAAGAACCATATAGAAAAGTTGTTATAACAAAAAAATAGAAAAAATCGGAAGTCAAAGTTCAGATTTTAGTTGATTTAACTAAGTATTTAGTTAAGTATCTAATTCTAACTTTGACTTCTTAATTTTTAATATAATCAGCATCTTGCGTCGCTAAAAGCACAATATACTAATTATATTAAAAATTATAATAGAAATAACTTTATTTAATAATAAGGAGGTAAAAGATGAGTACGATTGCTGCAATTTCAACAGCCCCAGCAAATGGAGGAATTGGAATTATTAGAATGAGCGGTAAAAAGTGTTTTGAAATATTAGATAAAATTTTTATACCAAAACAAAAACAAAATATAGAGGATATACCTGGATATAGTATAAAATATGGCTATATTATAGATTTTAATACAAAACAAAAAATAGATGAAGTTTTGGTATCTTTCTTCAAAACACCTAAAAGTTATACTACAGAAAATATGTGTGAAATAAATTCACATGGGGGAGTAGTAATTGAACAAAAAATATTAGAACAATGTTTATTAGCTGGAGCTGAGATGGCTGAACCAGGTGAATTTACCAAAAGGGCATTTTTAAATGGAAGAATAGATTTATCACAAGCAGAAGGAATTATTGACTTAATAAATGCTAAAACTGCCCAAGAGGCAAAAGCATCATTTAAACAGCTGGAAGGAAATTTATCAAAAAAAATTCAAGATATACGTCAGGAATTATTAAATATAATGGCAGATATTGAGGCTTCTATTGATTATCCAGAATATGATGACGTGCCTGAAATAGTAAATAAAAATTTAATAGAACAAATAAAAAAAATCGAAGACAAATTAGAAGCACTAGAAAAGAGTTTTGAAAGTGGGAAAGTTTTAAAAGAGGGAATAAAAACAGTAATATTAGGAAAGCCAAATGCAGGAAAATCATCTTTACTAAATGCTATTTTAAATGAAGAAAGAGCAATTGTGAGTCAAATAGAAGGAACAACAAGAGATACTATTGAAGAAATGGTACAAATCCAAGGAATACCACTAAAATTAATTGATACTGCAGGAATAAGAAACACAAAAGATGAGATTGAAAAAATTGGCGTTAAAAAGGCTTTAGAGCTGTCAAATGAAGCTGACCTAATAATAGGTATATTTGACAATACAAAACGGCTTAGAAGCCGAGGATTTGCGAATACTCGATATTCTTAAAAATAAGAGGTCTATTATACTACTAAATAAAATTGATGAAAAAAATGAAGGATTAGAAAATGATATTAATATTAAACAAACTAACAAACCTGTTATAAAAATTTCTGCAAAAACCAAAGAGGGAATAGAAGATTTATATGAACAGATTCTAAAAATGTTTAAGTTAAATGAAATTGAAATAAATGACGGAGAAGTAATAACTAACATAAGACATAAAAATCAAATAAGAAAAGCTATAGACGCGTTAAAACAAGCTAAACAAGGATTAAAAATCGAAATACCTATTGATATAATCGCAGTTTCTTTAAAAGAATCTATTGAGGATTTGAGTGAAATAACAGGAGAAAATGTATCTGAAGACATAATAAATAATATATTTTCTAAATTTTGCTTAGGAAAATAAAGAATTATATTACTATAAGAGTTAAAAATTAACTTATATGTTTCACAAGCAAAACTTAGAGAGTGTATAGTTTCATAAGAAAAATGTTTGTGAAACATCTTTAAAATATCATGCCAAAAAGACAATGAAGGCAAAAAATGCCGGTTAAGAATATTGAAAAATCAATACAAAAAGTTTTCGACAAAAAACGACACGACAAAAAGTTATATGGAACACTATTTTTAGTTTCATAGAAAACGGAATAAAAATCAAAAAAGAATTTAACGAGGAAGGTAAAATAAAATGAAATATGATGCAGGAAAATATGATGTGGCGGTAATAGGTGCTGGTCATGCAGGATGCGAGGCTGCTCTTGCAACAGCAAGATTAGGACTTAGAACGCTTTTATTCAGTATAAGCTTAGAAGCAGTTGCAAATATGCCATGTAATCCACATATAGGAGGAAGTTCAAAAGGACATCTAGTAATGGAAATAGATTGTTTAGGTGGAGAGATGGGAAAAAATATAGATAAAACATATACTCAACTAAGAATGTTAAACACATCAAAAGGTCCAGCTGTATATTCTTTAAGAGCACAAGCTGATAGGAAAAAATATCAAATGGAAATGAAGCATACTCTTGAGAAGCAACCAAATTTATATTTAAAACAAGCAGAAATAGTAGATATAGGTGTTGAAGGTGGAAAGGTAAAATCTGTAGAAACTAATATAGGAGCAGTATATCAAGTAGATAATGTTATATTAGCAACAGGTACATATTTAAAAGGAAAAATATATATTGGAGAAGTATCTTATGAAAGCGGACCGGATGGAGTATTTCCAGCTAATAGACTATCAGATATGTTAAGAAAAGTTGGAATAAATCTTGTAAGATTTAAAACAGGAACTCCAGCAAGGATAAACAAAAATACAATAGATTTTTCTAAAATGGAAAGACAAGATGGAGACAAAAATCCGACCGCGTTTTCATTTGAAGATAAAATAGTAGAAAAAGAAGAACAATTACCATGTTACTTGACTTATACAACGGCTGAAACACATGAAATAATAAGGAAAAACCTACATCGTTCACCTTTATATGGGGGAGAAATTAAAGGAACAGGACCAAGATATTGTCCATCAATAGAAGATAAAGTAGTTAGATTTGCTGATAAAGAAAGACATCAAATATTTGTTGAACCAATAGGAAGAGATACAGATGAGATGTATATACAAGGAATGAGTTCATCACTTCCAGAAGATGTACAAATTGCTATGTATCGTACTATACCTGGACTAGAACATGCGGAATTTACAAGACCTGCTTATGCAATTGAATATGACTGTATAGATCCATCTGAATTAAAATTATCATTAGAACATAAAAAAATAGATGGAATGTTTTTTGCAGGGCAAATAAATGGAACTTCTGGTTATGAAGAAGCAGCAGCACAAGGAATTATAGCAGGAATAAATGTAGCACAAAAAGTAAGAGGAAGAAAACCAGTAATTTTAGACCGTTCACAAGCATATATAGGAGTTTTAATTGATGATATAGTAACAAAAGGAACGAATGAACCATATAGAATGATGACTTCTAGAGCAGAATACAGACTATTACTAAGACAAGATAATACAGATTTAAGATTAACTGAAATAGGTCATGAAGTAGGATTAATATCTGAAAAAAGATATCAAGCATTTTTAATTAAGAAAAAACAAATTGAAGAAGAAATTGAAAGACTTGAAAATACTATTGTTAAGCCAACTGAAAAAGTAAACGAACTATTAAAAAATAATAATTCTTCACCACTTACAACAGGCGTAAAAATGTCTGAATTATTAAGAAGAACTGAAATGAATTATGAAATGTTAGGCGAAATCGATGAGAATAGAAAAGAATTACCTAAAGATGTGACAGAAGAGGTAGAAATAGAAGTAAAATATAAAGGTTATATAAAATTACAACAAGCACAAGTTGAAAAATTTAAAAAATTAGAAGCAAAATTATTGCCACAAGTTATAGACTATAGTACAATTAAGGGACTAAGACTAGAAGCAAGACAAAAATTAAACAAAATAAAGCCAAATTCGGTTGGACAAGCATCTAGAATATCAGGCGTATCACCAGCCGATATATCAGTATTACTTATTTATTTAGAGCAAATAAAAAAATAGAAAGAGGAAATTATGAATAAATTAGAATTTAATAATAGTCTAATAGAAAAGGCAGACTTAATTAAAGTTGAAATATCACAAAAACAAGCTGATAATTTTTATAAATATATGGAATTGCTATTAGAATGGAACAAAAAGATGAATTTGACAGCAATTACAGAGCCAGAAGAAGTGATTTTGAAACATTTTGTAGACAGTTTAACAATTATTCCATATTTAAATGAAGAAAATACAATACTAGATGTTGGCACAGGAGCAGGATTTCCTGGAATTCCATTAAAAATATTAGAAGAAGACAAGAAATTCACTTTGTTGGATTCTTTGAATAAAAGAATAATATTTTTACAAAATGTAATAGATGAATTAAATTTAAAAAATATACAAGCAGTTCATGGACGTGCAGAAGAGTATATAAGAGAAAAAAGAGAACATTATGATATAGCAACATCAAGAGCAGTAGCAAAATTGAATGTACTTCTCGAATATATGATACCATTTGTGAAGGTTGGAGGAAGATGTATTTGCATGAAATCTTTCGAAATAGATGAAGAGCTAAAAGATGCAGAAAAAGCTATTGAAATTTTAGGAGGAAAAATCGAAAAGGTAGATGAAATTACATTGCCTAATACTGATATTCAAAGAAAAATAGTGGTAATAAAGAAAATAAAATCTACACCAAATAAAAAACCTAGAAAGGCTGGAATGCCTTTAAAAGAACCAATATTGTAAAAAAATAAAAAGTAATAAAACATTAATTTTCATATTTTTGTTTTATTACTTTTTTTTGCAAATAAAAAAATGAAAATTTTCTAGAAAAAATATTATTATTTTCGGAAAATTCATTGACATATTTAATATATTTTTATATTATAAATATGTCCGATTTAATGAAATTTAATAGAAGTTTACATAAAACAACAAAGGAGGCAACTAAATTGGGAAAAATTATATCAATTGCAAACCAAAAAGGTGGAGTTGGAAAGACGGTATCGTGCGTGAATTTAGGAATCGGATTGGCACAGGAAGGGAAAAAGGTTCTTCTGATAGATGCAGATCCGCAGGGCAGTCTCACAATTAGTTTAGGGTATGAGGAACCGGATGAAATGGAGTATTCTCTTGCAACGCTGATGCTAAATATTGTGAATGATGAAAAACTGAACATGGAAAAAACAATCCTTCATCATAAGGAAGGTGTGGATCTGATACCGGCCAATATAGAATTATCAGCGATTGAGGTATCTTTGGTAAACGCAATGAGCAGGGAACTGATTATGAGGTCACTTATTGAGAGATTAAGGGAATTTTATGATTTTATCATTATAGATTGTATTCAGAAGTAGTAGATACGAATGGAAGCGGACATGGTGCATTGGCAGGAGTTCT
>ERZ773165.1429-NODE-1429-length-14315-cov-3.067181_pt1 | contig 14315 bp, 11 predicted proteins | sample MGYA00581003_ERZ773165 | MGnify/ENA primary metagenome ERZ773165 (study PRJEB29015, sample SAMEA2737817) | human gut metagenome | biome: human gut; feature: human-associated habitat; material: faeces | place: China | collected 2012 ... | reverse complement strand
GCTGGCCGCCGGACAGGCTCGAGGGCCAGGCGTCGCGCTTATCGCTTAAGCCCACCTTCGCCAGCAAGGCTTCCGCCAGGTCGACCGCCTGCTGGCGCGGCATATTGCGCAGATTCATCGGCGCCATGATCAGGTTTTCCAGCACCGTCATGTGCGGGAACAGGTTGAAGCGCTGGAACACCATGCCGACGTCACGACGGACGGCGACCGGATCCACATCCTTGTCGTACAGGTTCTTGCCTTCCAGCAGCACCTCGCCTTCGCAGTGGGCGCCCGGAATGATCTCGTGCATGCGATCGAGGGTGCGCAGCACGGTGGACTTGCCACAGCCGGAAGGTCCGATGAACGCGGTGACCTTGTTGGCTTCGATGTTGATGTTCACGTCTTCCACGGCCAGGAAGTCGCCGTAGAAGATGTTCAGATGGTTGACATCAATACGTTGTCCCATTTGTTTTCCTTATTGTTCTTATGTTTTCGACTATTCGACCGCGCTCAGCGTTCCGACTTGACGGCGAAGATCTTCGCCACGAGACGGCCGATGAGGTTGAGGATCAGCACGATGAGAATCAGCACAAGGGCTGCGGCCCAGGCGCGTTCCATCGGGATGGTGGTGACGCAGGCCGCGGAAGCGTTGGCCGGGCAGTTCGCGTTGAGCTTGGAATACTCCTGGTAGACGTACACCGGAAGCGTGGTCATCTGGCCGGAGAAGAGGTTGACGTTCGTGGAGGCGATGTAGCCTGCGGTCATCAGCAACGGAGCGGTTTCACCGATCACGCGGGCGACGGCGAGAATCGCACCCGAAACGATGCCCGGCAGGGCGGTGCGCAGCACGATCTTCGTGATCGTGCGCTGCTTCGTGACGCCCAGGGCGTACGAGGCCTCGCGCAAATCGTGCGGCACGATCTTGAGCATTTCCTCGGACGACTTGACCACGGTCGGCAGCATCAGCAGGGAAAGTGCGACGGAGCCTTCGAAACCGTTGATGGTGCCGGGGCCGATCAGAATCGTGAACATCGAGAAGGCGAACAGGCCTGCGACGATGGACGGGATGCCGCTCATCACGTCGACCAGCAGGGTGATGACCTGTGCCAGCTTGCCACGGTTGGAATATTCCACCAGGTACACGGCGCACATCAGGCCGATCGGGATGGAGATGAGCATGGCGCCGAAGGTGATTTCCAGCGTGCCGATGATGGCGTGCAGGATGCCGCCGTAGCCGCCGGACGGGGTCGGGTTGCCGCCGACCACGCCGGTCATGTTGTAGCTCAGGAAGTTGAGGTTCAGCCTCTTGACGCCGTTGATGATGGTGGTGAGCAGCACCGAGAACAGCGGGATCAACGCCACGATGAACGCGCACGAGATGAGCGCCTTCATGGCGAAGTCCTTGCGCTTGCGCGCTGAGGTGAAGGAACGGGTCGGCTTGAACTTGTCGAAGTCGATGACGGGAGCGCCGTCCATCGGCGAAGCGTCGTTATTTGCGGCGGTCATCACACACTCGCTTTCTCGGTGAGCTTACGAGCGATGAAGTTCACCACGAAGGTAATCAGGAACAGGACCAGGCCGGTGCCGATCAGCACGGAAACACCCAGATCGTTGGCTTCCGGATACTGCGCGGCGATGTTCGCGGCGATGGTCTGGTTCTGCGAGGCCTGCAGCAGCTTGACGGAGTAGTTGAGGCCCGGGGACAGGATCATGAGCACGGCCATCGTCTCGCCGAGCGCACGACCGAGGCCGAGCATGGAGGCGGACACGACGCCGGACTTGCCGAACGGCAGGACCGCGAGCTTGACCATTTCCCACTTCGTGGCGCCGAGGGCCAGAGCCGCCTCTTCCTGAAGGCGAGGGGTCTGCAGGAAGATGTCGCGGGACATGGAGGTGATGATCGGCAGGATCATGACGGCCAGCACCACGGACACGGTGGCCACGGTACGGGAGGGATTGGCGGCGGGACCGGCGAAAATCGGAATCCAGCCAAGGTATTTGGCCACCCAATTCCAGAACGGGTAGATGGCGGGCACCAGCACCAGACCGCCCCACAGACCGTAGATAACGGACGGGATGGCGGCGAGCAGATCGACCACATAGCTCAGGGCGGTGGCGAGCTTCTTCGGCGCGTAATGCGAGATGAACAGTGCGATGCCGACCGACACGAAGAAGGAAATCAGCAGTGCCAGGGCGGAAATCAGCACGGTACCGAACAGCAGCGGTCCGACGTAGCCCCAGAAGCTGGAAGCCTTGCCGCCGGTGAAGTTGCTGATGGTCGCGCTGTTGGCCTTCTGGTCACCGCCGATCAACGGCCACGCGCGGAACAGCAGGAACAGCGCGACCGCGGCGAGCACGACGAGGATCAGGATGCCGCAGGCGTAGGCCACGCCCTTGAACACCTTATCCGCGTTCTTGCCGCTCACCGGCTGCTGTGCCGTTTTGCTTTGCGAACTCACGGGTTCTCCTTTTGGTTTGCTTGCGATTGCTTTCGATTTTTCTGGTTTTGCGTATCGTCCGTAGGTATCGTTTCAGGCCGCAGCCGTTTTTTACGCGGCTGCGGCCTGAAACCTACGGTCAGTCACCGATCACCGAAAGCGATCGCCCCACTGTGATGGGCTCACTTGGTTTTGATGGCGTCGATGGACTTGACGACCTTCTGACGCAGGGTGTTGGACATCGGAGCGGAGCCGGCTGCGGAAGCGGCGGTCTGCTGGCCTTCGTCGCTGGTCACGTAGGTGAGCCAGGACTTGACGAACTTGGCGGTGTTGGCGTCCTTGTATGCCGGGCAGGCGACGTCGTAGGAGACCAGCACGATCGGGTAGGCGCCCTTCTCGGTGGTGTTGTGGTCGAGCTTGACGACCACGCGGTTGTCACCCTTGGCGGAATCGTCGAGCGGGGAGGCGTCCACGACCTTGGCGGCGGCTTCAGCGGAGAACGGGACGTAATCGTCGCCGACCTTCACGGCCACGGTGCCCAGATCGCCGGCCTGGGAGGCATCGGCGTAACCGATGGTGCCGTCAGCCTGCTGCGCGGTGGAGATCACGCCGGAAGTGCCCTTGGCGCCCTGGCCGACCTCGTTCGGCCAGTTCTCGCCGAGGTCGTAGCTCCATGCGTCGCCAGCGGCGTCCTTGACGTAGCTCAGGAAGTTCTTGGTGGTGCCGGACTTGTCGGAACGGTGCACCACGGTGATGTCGAGGTCAGGCAGATCGACCTTCGGGTTCTGCTTCTTGATGGCGTCATCGTTCCACTTGGTGATCTTGCCGTCGAAGATCTTGGCGATGGTCTCGGCGTCCATGTTCAGGGTCTTGCCCTTGCCGGACACGCCCTGCAGGTTGAAGACGACGGCGATCGGGGAAATGTAGACCGGGATGTCGAAGGCGGTGCCGGAAGCGCACACGCTCTTGGACTGCTCGACCTCGTTATCGGCGAGGGAGGCGTCGGAGCCGGCCCATGCGGTTGCACCGGTCAGGAAGGTGGACACGCCAGCGCCGGAACCGGACGGGTTGTAAGCGACCTTGGCGTCCGGGTTGGTGCCCTGGAAGCCGGCGATCCAAGCTTCGACGGCGGCCTGCTGGGAAGAAGCGCCAGCGCCGGAGAAGTTGCCGGAAACGGTTTCGGTCTTGGTATCGGACTTGGCCGAAGAATCGGTGGAAGCGGTGGTGTTGTCACCGCAAGCCGCGACGGAAGCCAGCATCACAATGCCGGACACAGCGGCGATGGAGCGTACGAGAATGGAGTTACGCATTATTCTTTTCCCTCTGTCAACGTTCAGATGGCGTGTGTTTCTGATTTTTCGATTTTCTGTTGTCGCCATCGTTCTTCATGACAATCTCCAGCCTATTGGGCGTTTCACTCGCCCCAAACCAAAAACGGTGAACGGAAGATGAACAGTCTACGACACCTTCGCCGTTCGACGTTCCTTCCGTTCACCGTTCTTTGCAAGCACGATGCGAATGCGCGCTATACCAAGCCTTTCATCATCATTCGCTTGGCGTATCAATCTTGTATCCGAGGCCGCGCACGGTGGTCAGATACTTGGGATGGCCCGGGTCCTCCTCGATTTTGGCGCGCACGCGCTTGACATGCACGTCCAGCGTCTTGGTGTCGCCGACATAGTCGGAGCCCCAGATGCGGTCGATCAGCTGGTGGCGGGTCATCACGCGGCCCTTGTTCTGCATGAGGTATTCCAGCAGTTCGAATTCCTTCAGCGGGAAGAACACGTTCTCGCCGCGGACCGTCACCTCATGCTGGCCGATTCTCATGGAAATGTCACCGCATACGAGCGGAATATCGTCGTCGGCGGCTTCTCCGGATTCGGCGACCATCTGGTTGCGGCGCAGCACCGCGCGGATGCGTGCCAGCAGCTCACGGAAGGAATACGGTTTGGTGATGTAGTCGTCCGCGCCGATTTCAAGGCCGACGACCTTGTCGATTTCCGCGCTTTTCGCGGTCAGCATGATGATCGGCACACGGCTTTGCTCGCGGATCCGACGGCACAGCGCGGTGCCGTCAAGACCGGGCAGCATCAGATCGAGCAGCACCAGATCGATACCACCCTTGGTGAACAGTTCCAATCCTTCTTCACCGGTGGCCGCGGCGGACACGTCGTACCCTTCACGGGTGAGCTGGTAGACCAGCGGCTCACGGTACGACTCTTCGTCCTCGACGATCAGAATTCGCGTCATCAGTGGTTCTCCTCATTCTCTGTTGTGGTGGAGTGGCCGGACTGTTTCTTTTCACGGGTGTTATCATTCGCCGAATCCGCCGGATGGTCGGGTTCCGCAGCGCCCGAAGCCTGCGGCATCGTGATGGTGAAGGTGGATCCCTCCCCCTCACGCGACCATACGGAGATGGTGCCGCCGCAATCCTCGACGCAATGCTTGGTGATGGCCAATCCCAGGCCGGTGCCGCCGGTTTCCCGGGAGCGCGCCGGATCGACGCGGTAGAATCGCTCGAAAATTCTGCTGAGCGACGCCGCGGGGATGCCGATGCCCTGGTCCACGACGCGAATCGCCACCTTGCCGGATTCGATGCCGATGCCGACGGCCACCGTGGTATGTTCCGGCGAATAGTTGATGGCGTTCTCCACCAGGTTCTTCACCGCAGTTTTGATGGTCTCATGGTCAGCGACCACGAACACGTCCAGGTTCTGTTCGGCTTCCTTGGCCAGTTCCTCGGCGTTCGCATGCACCAGCACCTGCCGGCCGTTCACGGACAGGACCAGGCTGATGTGCTTCGATTCGGCCTTGACCTGGTTTTCGGCGAGCGCCTCGCGTGCCACGGACAGCACGGACAGCCGTTCCGCGTTGAGCATCGCTGCCGCGCTTTGCGCTTTCTGCAGGTCGATCAGACGGTGGACCAGTTCCGTCAATCGTTCGGATTCCTTGGAGATTCGGCCGGAGAAGTATTTCACCGCGTCCGGATCGTCGGCCGCGTCGCCGATCGTTTCGGCGAGCAGAGAAATCGCGCCTGCCGGGGTTTTCAGTTCGTGCGAGACGTTGGTGACGAAATCGCGCCGCATGATTTCGAAACGGCGTTGCTCGCTCATGTCGGAAATGAAAATCGCAAATAGGTTGTCGGCGATCTGTCCGACGCGCACGTGCAGGTAGAGCGTGTCTTCGGGCAGCGGCTTGCCGGCTTCGACGCCTTTGCCGTTCGTGTTCACCACGCCCGTTCGCGTGCGGCCGTGCAGGGGGATGGTCAGTTCGCGTTCGCGCACCACGCTGTCTGTGGAGACCAGTTTCACGATGTCGCGGATTTCCGCGAGCGCCATCGCCTGGTCGTGGATGATGCCGAAGCGCCGCGCGGCCGGGGATGCGTATTGGACCGTGGCCAGCGAGTCTACGACCACCAAAGCTTCGGGCATGACGGCCACCAGCTGGCGTTCCGTGGACTGCACGGGAACGCGGGGGCCGAACAGGGACGTGTTCTTCGCAGCTCCGAACAGGCTCGGATCATTGGGGTCGACGCCGTCCTGCACATCCTGGAAGCCTCGTCTGCGGCCAAGCAGGAACGCCACGACGAACACGACCACGGCCACGACCACCAATGCCGCAACCACCGACGGCGTTGCCAGCATCTGCTCCAACGTCATGCGTTCACCTTCCGATAATCCTCAGTTCTTCCTTAAGACTAGCGGTTTCGGAGAGGCTTTCGCGTATGCGATTCTCTCACGCCACCGGAAGTTTTCCTGCCGTTCATCTTCCGAAACGCAGCATATCGGAATATGAGACGTCCCGTTTGCCGATATGACGATGCATGATGACGGGTCATGCGGCAAACGGGATGTGGAAACGGGATGTGGAAACGGCTTTTCGCAACGTTAGGCGTTTCGCAACGCCACATGAACGCTACATGCGTTTGGCGATGTTCACCGTCAGTTTCGCGGCGGTGTCCGCGTATTCGGAAATGTCGAACGTTTTGAAATCCTCGTAGTCGGTGTCCGCGTTGTCGCTCAGCGCGCGAATCACCAATGCGGGAACGTCGTTGCGGGCGGCGACATGCGCGACGGCGGCGCCTTCCATTTCCACCGCGTCCGCGCCGGTCTCACGGATCACCTGCTCGACCTTCTGCGGATCATCGACGAAATAGTTGCCGGTGGCGATGATGCCGACGATATGGTGAATGTTCAAGTCGTTCAGCGCCTGGTCGGCCAGTTCGAGCAGACGGTCGTCGCTATGGTATTCCTCGATGGGCCGGTCGGCGGTGCCGGGCTTGAACTGTCCCACCAATCGCATGTCGGTGTCGAGATAGCGCAGGGTGCCGCCGAGCACCACGTCGTTGATGTGCAGATTCGTGTTGAGATTGCCCGCGATGCCGGAGAAGATCACGGCGTCCGGCTGGTCAGCGTCGATCAGATGCTGCGTGGTGGCGGCGATGTTGACGGTGCCCATGCCGCCGACGGTCGCGGCGACGTTGACGGCGGTGCCCTTGTTGGTTTCGAGGGTGCCGCGCGTCATCTTGACGCCGGCTTCCTCGGTGACGGTGACGTTGCTCAGTGCCGTTGCGATATTGGCGACTTCCTCATCCATGGCGCCGATGATGGCGATTGCGGTCATTGCACCCTCCCTGTCTTACGTGCTGTCTTGAGTGTTGTTTTACGCGATTGCGATTCGCGTTTCCCGAATTTTCTGCAATCGCGCGGATAGTGAATCGAATCGGTCACTTCCAGCGGCGCACGGCCACCGCATGGGCAAGCTCGCGTAGCAGCTGTTCCGTGGTGTTCCAGCTCAAACATTTGTCGGTGATGGACTTGCCGTAGACGAGCTGGTCGAGCGGCGCGGCCTTCTGGTTGCCGCCTTCGATGAAGCTTTCCATCATGATGCCGGTGATGCCCTGCTCGCCTTTGGCGATACGGCCCGCGATGTCACGCACCACCTGCGCCTGACGATGCTCGTCCTTGCCGGAGTTGCCATGCGAGCAGTCGACGATCAGCCCATGTGCCGCAGCGGAATCGGCCGGCATTTCGGCGCGGATGGTGTCCATGGCCTTGGCCACCGAAGCGGCATCGTAATTCGGGCCGTGCGAGGAACCACGCAACACCACATGGCAGTCGGGATTGCCGAGCGTTTTGACCACGGCGGCGCGGCCGAGATGGTCGATGCCGAAGAACGTGTGCTGTTGTGCGGAAGCGAAGCAAGAATCGGCCGGAGCCTTGATGGAACCGTCCGTGGCGTTCTTGAAGCCGATCGGCATGGACAGGCCGGACGCCAACTGCCGGTGCACCTGGCTTTCCGTATTGCGCGCGCCGATCGCACCCCAGCTAATCGCGTCGGAAATATACTGCGGACTGGTCGGCTCCAAAAACTCCGTGGCCGCCGCCAAACCCTCGTCAAGCACGCCAAGCAGCGTGCGGCGGGCCAACAGCAAGCCCTTCCTGATATTGCAGCTGCCGTCGATATCCGGATCGTTGATCAGACCCTTCCAACCGACCGTGGTGCGCGGCTTCTCGAAATACACGCGCATGACGATCAGCAGCTCGCCATCCAACTCGCCTTTCAACGCGGACAGGCGACGCGCGTAATCGAGCGCGGCCTTCGGATCGTGAACGGAACACGGACCGACAACCACCAGCAGGCGATCGTCCTGACCGTACAGGCAGGCACGAATCTCATCACGCGAATAGGCGACGATCTCCTGCGCCTGCTCGCTCAACGGCAAGTCGCCCAACACCTGCGCCGGCGTGGGCAACACTTCGAATTCCAGCACGCGGCGGTTCACGATGCGGCTGATGCCCACCTGGTCCTCCCAGCGCGGCACGTCGGTCTCCACCAGCGGATTCTTGCCCTCATCCATGGCCTGCCTAATGGCACGTAAATCCTCAGGCGTGTTCAGCTGCTGCTGCATGATCTCGCTCTCCTTGTCGCTTCCTTTCCCAAGGATAGCAACGATGGTGCAGAAACATCAGCCAAGCTTGCGACGCGCGTCGACCGCGTCGGCAAGCGTGTGCAGCAGCTGCTCGGTACGATCCCACGGCACGCATGCGTCGGTGATCGACTTGCCGTATTCCAGCTGGTCGAGCGGCGCGGGCTTCTGATTGCCCGCCTTGAGGAAGCTTTCCATCATGATGCCGAGAATGCCCTGTTCGCCGGCCGCGACGCGTGCGGCGATTTCTTCGACCACTTCGGCCTCGCGCACCTCGTTCTTGCCGCAGTTGCCGTGCGCGGCATCGATGATCAGACCATGCTCGCTTGGTCCGGAAGCCTTGGAAGCCTTGAGATCCGCCAACGCTTGGGCCACGGAAGCGGCATCGTAGTTCGGACCATGCGAGGAGCCACGCAGCACCAGATGGCAGTCGGGATTGCCCTTGGTCTCCGCGGAAATCACACGACCATCCAGATTGATGGAGAGGAAATGATGCTCGAAAGCGGCCGCGAAACACGAATCGGCCGCCGGCTTGATGGAACCATCCGTAGCGTTCTTGAAACCGATCGGCATGGACATGCCGGACGCCAGCTCGCGGTGCACCTGGCTTTCCGTATTACGCGCGCCAATAGCGCCCCAGCTGATCAGATCGCAAATATACTGCGGGGTAATCGGATCAAGCCATTCCGTAGCGGCGGGCAAGCCGAGCCCCAGCACGTCGGTAAGCACCTTGCGAGCCATGAACATGCCCTTGCGAATATTGAACTGGCCGTCAAGATCAGGATCGTTGATCAGACCCTTCCAACCGATCGTGGTGCGCGGCTTCTCGAAATACACGCGCATGACGATGACCAGACGATCATCAAGCTCCTTCTTGACGGCGGCAAGCCTCTCCGCATACTCGTGCGCAGCCTTCGGATCATGAATCGAACACGGGCCGACGATGGCCAGCAGACGATCGTCACGGCCATGCAGCACGTCACGAATCTCCTGACGGGACTTCAACACCAGATCGCTCATCTCGTTCGTGAGCGGAAGTTCCTTCAGAAAATATCGGGGAGCGGGAATCGGGTCAAGCTGACGAATATTGACATCCACGGTCTCCGGAAACACGGCGCGCTCATCCAACAGCTGTGCATCCTTCGAACTATCCGGACCGCGAAGACCTGCCATCGCTTCTGTTCCTCCCCTGCATCATTATGCTTGCGTAGCGCGATAGCGCCACCGTCGTTACCTTAACGGATGGGGACGGAATATGGGGATGGGCGACTGCATGGTGGAATGGGTGGGGGGTGACGTAGGACGAAGAAAGCGATATAGGAAAGACCCAACGCGGACGGAGAGTCCGGGTTGGGTCTTTTTTTGGGGGAAACGTGCGTCATGGGGCCTGCCGGGCTGAGGCGATGAGGCCTGCAGCCTCGAAAACGCCTGTCGGCGTTTTCCCTCGCGGCGGAAGCCCACCGGGCTTCCGCTATTCGCTCGGCGCGTATTGGCCAGCGCGCGCTCCGCGCGCTATTTGGCCAATGCGCCCATCGGATCCCACGCGGGGAGCATGGTGGCGGGTTCTTCTAGGGCCTTGAGGTATTCGGCGGGAAGGAGGGCCTTGGGGACGGCGACCTCGTAGACGTATTCGGTGAACCAGTCGTCGCTCATGGTGAAGTAGCCCTTGTCGGCGATCTTGTCTCCCCACGAGTTCTCCACACGCCAACGGCGGGTGGTGTGGCCATCCTCATCCACATCCACACCGACGAACGCCATCGCGTGATTCATCGCGGAATCGCCGAAACGGACACGCTGTTCCTTGTCCAGATCGAAATCGACGCCATACACGCGGCCATACTCGAACAGGTCGGTGGCCCACGCGCCGTTCTCACGGTCCATCATCGGATGGCAGTCAGCGCCGAACCATACCGGAATGCCCTGTTCCTGAAGAATCTGACGCACGCAGTCCTTCATGAACTGGTTCGGCACGTTGAGGTACTCGGTCGGGTCTCCCCCGGCCACGTTGCCCAGATGCTCGATGCCGATCTTCTTGCCCTTGACGTGCTCCTGACGCGGATCGTCCACCAGGCAGACATAGCTTTCCAAATCGGCGGAACCCACATACTTCTTCCAGAACTCGACAGGCGTGATCTCGCCATCGCGGTGGAACTCGCCATCCTTGTCGGTCCACTCCCAATCGAAGCTCTTCGGCGGCTCGCCCAAGTGAATCGTCAGAATACGGTGACCGGCGGCGACCGCATCGGCGATGATCGCATCGATCGCGGACGGATCAGCGTACATATGCGCAACCGCGGTGTGCAGCATGCGGCGCAGCTGCACGTTCATCTCACCGGTGTTCTTGGAGGATTCGGTCTCCGGGAACAGATCCTTCGGCACCGCGCCATACTTCTTGTACACGTTCATGGCCATGGTCCACTGGCCGCCGTCGCCCATCACGTCGGACAGCAGATGCTGCATCAGACGCGAATCGGCAGGCTCGCCGGCCTCTACCAGAGCCGCCACGTCCTTCAGGAAGTAGTTGACGCGTTCGAGCTTGTCGTAGTACATGGCGTAGTTCTGGGAGAACTCGAACTCCTTGAGACCCATGTTCTGCTTGGCCACGAAACGGGCCACGTTCAGCGAGCTGAACAGCCAGCAACGGCCGGAACGGTCCTGATGGGTGACGGTGCCGTTGTCCACGACGGTGGAGAAACGACGCTGCATCAGACGGGCGCGATCGTAGTTGCGCGCCACCTTGTCGATGCCGGCCGCCGTGACGGCGTTCATGGCCATGCGATTGTGCTCGCTTGCTTCGAAATCGTCGACGAGCTTGTTCAGTTCATCACCGCTCAATGGCGTGATGTCGGTCATTATCCATTCCCTTTCTATGGTTTCAGTTGTTCTGCGAAGCGTCTGCGGATTCGGCGTCGCCTTCCGGCTCGGTCTCGGCTGCGGAATCGTTCTCGACGGCATCCTGCGTGTCGGCGTCTGCCGGTGCGGCGGTCTCATCGTCGTGCTGCGCGTCGTCATCAGATTGCGCGTCGGAAGGCTCGCCTTCATCGACGGCGTTGACCACGGACAGGTCGTTCATGCCGAAACCGGAGAACGCGTTGGAGAACATGGCACGCAGTTCGCTGACGCGCTGCGTGATCTGGGCCTCACGGCTCTGCAGGTCGGCGATGCGCTGCTGCACGCCGTCCAGTTCCTTCTTCGCGGCCTCACGACGCTCGTTGATCTGCTCGTCGGCGTCTTCGGTGGCCTGCTTGAGGATGCTTGCCGCATTCGCGTCCGCCTCGTCACGCTTGCTGGAAGCGTACGCCTCAGCCTCGTCACGGGTCTTCTGCGCGGAGGAAATCAACTCGCTGGCCTGCTTGTTGGCGGCCTCGCGACGCTCGTTCAGGTCGGTGAGCAGCTCATTGACCTTCTTCGTGGCCTCCTCCTGCTGGGCGGAGATGTCGGCGCGGATCTGCTCCACTTCGGCGTTGACCTGGCTGATGGTCTTGGTGCGGTGCACTTCCGCCTCATCAGTGATCTCCTGGGCCTTCGCCTTGGCGGTGTCGGTGATTTCGGCGGCACGGCGCTGCGCGTCGGTCATCATCTTGGACACCTGCTCGCGCACGTCCGCCAGCTTCTTGTTGGCTTCGGCAAGCGCGGATTCGATCTGGTCGTTGGTCTCGCTCTTCAGGCGGGAGATCTCCTCATTGGCGTTCTTGCGCTGTTCGGCGATCTTGCTGGTCGCCTCGGTGCGCATGTCGGAAATCTCACGTTCCTGCGTGGCACGTTCGGCGGCAAGACGCTTGCCGTGTTCCTCACGGGAGTTGGTCAGTTCCAGATCGACGGTCTGACGCTGCGCCACCACGGCCTTCTGGGCCTCGCTGCGCATCTGGTCGACCTCATGCTGGGCATTGGCCCTCATGGCTTCGGATTCGTCCTTGGCGTCACCGAGCACCTTGGCCGCCTTGGCGTTGGCGTCGTCCATGATGCGCTTGGCGTCGATTTTGGCGTTGTTCAGCAGTGTTTCAGCCTGCAGCTGCACCGTGGCGCGGGCCGCGGAAGCGTCCTTCTTGGCTCGTTCAAGCAGCTCGGCGCTGGTCTGTTCCGCGCTGGCGAGCATCTGCTGGGCGTTGGCGCCCAGTGACGCGAAGGACTTCGGAGCGGCCTTCTTGTTCTTTTCCTCCTGCAGCTGCGCCTGCAGCTCAAGGATGGTCTGGTCGTCGGCCTTGACCTGCTCACGCAGACGGTTCACCGTCTCCTTAGCCGAAGCGAACGCCTCGTCGACTCGATCCTTGTCGTACCCCCTCAACACGATTGGGAACTGCTCAACCATGCCCTTTTCCTTTCACGAATTCCCTACACTTTGCGCATCTGCCAGCGCGCACTCGTTCAGTACTCTATCTCAGTCAGCAGGCGGCACGCAGAACGAAATGCATTATTCTCACAGAGAGCACAGAAATCGTTCGAAAAAGTCCGTCGGGGGTATGGCGGTATGTCCGCGACCACGTGTCGAAACCGCATGACTCACATGTCGCAGAAAATCGTGCCGTAGAAAGCGGAGCCGTCCTCAGCCAAGCAGAATGTCGCTTGACGAGGGTTGCAGGAAGTATCGTACCGATTCACGCAGCACGTCATCGACCGCAGCGGTCTGCTGTTCGATCGACAGTCCACGTTCGTGCGGCCGACCGTTGACGATCGGCAGGCTGACGAACCCCGACAGAATGCGACGTTCCTGGCCCGCCGACCAGTTGAGCAGATGATAGAACAGCGAATTGCATACGAACGTACCGGCGTCGGAACTCAACGCGGCGGGAATCTCGTGTTTGGCGAAATCGTGCAGTATCGACCGCAACGGCAGGCGCGTCCAGTACGCAGCCGGACCTTCCGGGTCGATCGGGCGGCGGAGCGGAATCACGTTGTCGGCATCCGGCTTGGCCGCATCCATGAGATTTGTGGCGCATCGTTCCAGCAGAATGCCACGGGAGGTGCGCTTGAGCCCTGTGGCGATGACGATGTCCGGCTTGGCCTGTTCGATGGCTTCCAGCAGTGTGGGCCAGGCTTTGGCGAAGCTCACCGGAAGCGTGACGTTGGTGACGGTGACGGCGATGTCCTGCAGCAGTTCTTCGGAGATCGCCTGCGATTGCGCCGGATCGGCCCATTGCTTGGCTACCGCCGCCGGCACGAGCACGGCCGGATTGACGTCGATGCCTTCGTAGGGCGTGAAACCGGAGATGACGATGTTGATCTGCTGCATGGTTTCCAGTGTACGTGGTGAATGTGTTGAACGTTAAGTCTGCCGACACGTCGACGGACTTAACGTTCGATGAAAATCAACGGCTGTGCATCTGGGAGAACGCTTCGGCGAACACGGCGTGCATGCGCGCCTTGGCTTCCTCCTTGGCGTGTTCGGGGTCGAGGCTGCGGGCGATGCCTTCGGCGATCGGCATGTCGGATGGCGTGGTGATTTTGAGGTTCGTTTCGGAACCGTCCACGATGGCGACCGGCTCGTCGGGCAGGTAGTCCACCACCACGCGCGTGTCGTCGGTCGGGTGGAAGTCGGGGTCGGCGGCGGCCAGTTCGTAGGCTTTGACGATGGTGCCGAAACGGAACGCCTGCGGGGTCTGCGCGCGGAAGGTGTTCGGACGTTCCGGCACGGATTTGACCACCTTGCGATCGCCCAGATCCTCTGTGAGCAGAATCGTGTCGGTGGAGGCGTAGGCCACGGTGGCGGCGTTGAACTGGTCCAAGCTGTCGATGCAGCCGTCGATGGACCGCTCCTCGACGAACGGACGCACGCCGTCGTGGATGAGGATTTTCGCGCCGGAGGGAATGCCGGCCTGTTTGAGCAGGTCCAGGGCGGCGAGCGTGCTGTCCACGCGTTCGGCGCCGCCGGGAACGATGGCCCGCACTTTGGCGTAGCCGGCTTCGTCGATAAGCTCGTTCACCGTCTCTTCGACACGTTCGTTGACCACCACGATGATGTCGCTGAT
>ERZ773165.1426-NODE-1426-length-14318-cov-3.774381_pt1 | contig 14318 bp, 15 predicted proteins | sample MGYA00581003_ERZ773165 | MGnify/ENA primary metagenome ERZ773165 (study PRJEB29015, sample SAMEA2737817) | human gut metagenome | biome: human gut; feature: human-associated habitat; material: faeces | place: China | collected 2012 ... | reverse complement strand
GATGAGGTGTCCATGGTTGACATTCATCTTGCCTATGAATTTTTCCGGCGGGTTAGCAGACATGCCAGAGTCCTTTTAGTCGGGGATAAGAACCAGCTTCCATCCGTAGGAGCCGGGGATGTGTTCCGGCAACTGATTGCCTGCGGGCTGATTCCGGTCACGGTACTGGATCTGGTTTACCGGCAGGGCGCTTTGAGCAGCATACCTTATAATGCAAAACTGATGCAGGAGAATAAGACTAATCTGAGCTTTGGGGAGGATTTTCAGTTCATTGCCTGTAAAGGAGCAGATGAAGCGGCAGAGATTGTCCGGAGGATTTATCTGGACGAGATTGCAAAAAACGGCATGGATCAGGTACAGATCCTGACTCCGTATCGGAAACGCAGTGCTGCCGGAGTGGATGAATTGAACAAATCTCTGGAGGATTTTGTAAATCCGCCAATCGCAGGGAAGAAGGAACTGCATATCGGCAGTCAGGTGTTCCGGGTTGGCGATAAGATTTTACAGAATAAAAATACCGAGATGGCGAATAACGGCGATCTGGGCAGGATACTGGACTGTATCACGGATGAGGATGGAAATGCCAGGGCAGTGATCGGATTCCCGGATGGGCGGCAGGTGCAATATGAAGCTGACCAGATGGAAATGATCGAACATGCTAACGCAACAACCATCCATAAGGCACAGGGTTCCGAATGTCCGGTTGTCATCATCCCTTGGGTAAAAGCCTTTTATATGATGCTGAAGCGCAATATTCTCTATACCGGAGTGACCAGAGCGAAAAGCAAGGTTTATCTGGTAGGGGAATGGGCTGCAGTCTGTCAGGCAATCCATACGGATGACAGCGGGACAAGGAACACCATTCTGAGTGAGCGGATCGTACAGTATTACGATCAGTATCAGAGTGAACAGAAACCGGAAATGGAGCAGTTAAAACTTGTTGTTTAAAAATATTTTTCAATTTTTGAAATAAGCGGACTATTACTCTTATATAGGGGAACGTCTGCTTTTCTAAATGAAAGGAGCAGAGAATGAAAGAATTATTGTATAAGAAATCAGAGGCAGTTGCCGCTTTGAACCGTGTGGATGGCTTCCATCCGATGGAACTGGCAAGAAAGATTGGAGAAGAAGGGCAGGAGGAGCAGCTTTATCTGGATGTGAAATACCGGAAGCTATGGTTTCGTCTGGTCAATCCGGCAGGAAAGATCATCAGCCGGATTATCACTTTCACAGAGAACATGGCAGTTGTGGAAGCACGTATCTATCTGGATAAATGTGATCAGGAAGACAATTATGTAGCCAATTCCTTTTCGCAGAAATTCCGGAGCGATGACCCGAAGTTTGGAGACAAATTTCTGGAAATGGCAGAAACAGCAGCCGTAGGAAGGGCATTATCGGATGCCGGATATGGTGTGCAGTTTGCGGATGTGGGAGAGGAAAATGATCCTGCACAGGTAGATGCCGGAATTCCATATCAGAATCCACAGATGCCGGATTCAGGTGCCATGGAAAATGCAGCCATGCCGGATTCGGGTGTCATGCCAAATGCCCCTATGCCAACTTATGGAGAGATGCCAGGTCAGCCGGAATATGCAGGCCAGCAGATGATGAATCAGTTCTATCAGCAGGCACAGGCGGCGGGAAGCACCATTTACCATGGCAGTGGACAAATGCCTGGCTACGGTTCCGCTCCGGCTGCCTCTACGCCGCCAAAGACCGGACAGATGCTGCAGGGAGCATTACAGAATCTGGATACGTCCCTTCCGGTAGAAGAACTGATGAAACACATGAACTATGAAATGGCAGTCGGGACTGTGATTCCGGGAAAGGGAAAATACGGCGGAAAGACCATGGGACAGGTGGCAGTTGAAAGCCCGTCAACGATCCAGTGGTTTGCCGAGCAATATTCCGGACCGAACAATCTGGTTCCGGCGGCAGCAAAGGTAATTTTACAAAAAGCAATGCCGATGGCTGGTTAAGGAAGAACCCCGCAGAGAGCTTTTTTCTGCGGGGGAAAGGAGGAAGAGACCGGGATGTATTATGATATGTCTGGGTTTGATTATGGAATACTGGATGTGGTGCAGGTGCTGCATCTCAGAAAGCGGCGGGGAAACTATTATGACTGCCCGTTTTGTGGAGAGACGCATGGAAAACTGAATATCAATGTGGAAAAGAATGTATTCCGGTGCAACCGCTGTGATGCGTCCGGGGGGATGCTGAAGCTTTATGCGGATTTGCACAATGTTACACTCTCCGAAGCAAATCAGCAGATCCGGGAAGCATTAGGAAAAGGAGAATACCGGACGGATTATATCAAAGCAACGCCGGTACAGGAAGAAAAGGCAACGGCAGAGCTTGCACCCATAGAGGAAATCCACCGGACGTATCAGAGAATGCTGTCCATGCTCACGCTTAACAGGAAGCATCAGGAGGATCTGCAAAGACGAGGATTAAAACCGGAACAGATCGAAGCACAGCGTTACCGGAGTGTCCCGCTGTTTGGAATGAAGAAGCTGGTCAAAAGGCTGGCAGAAGAAGGATATATGGTGAAAGGCGTGCCGGGATTCTACCGGGATACAGACGGAAACTGGACGATTAACTTCAAAGCAGAAAACTCAGGAATCCTGATTCCCATAGTTTCTTTGGACGGGTTCATCCAGGGTTTTCAGATCCGGGTAGATCATGTGACTGACACGAAAAAATATATCTGGCTGTCCAGTGTCAATTATGACCAGGGAGTTTCCTCCGGAAGTCCGGTACATGTGATCGGTGATCTTGCCGCAGAACGTGTCTATCTGACCGAAGGAGCCTTAAAAGGGACCATAGCCCATTATCTGTCCGGCGCTACCTTTGTGTGCGTTGCCGGAGTGAACCAGTACCGGAATCTGAAACCGGTGCTGGAGCGGATGAAAGGATATGGGATGAAACAGCTTTTGGAGGCGTATGACATGGATAAGAAGATGAAAGTAGCCTGCAATAAGCATGACAGTAAGTGTGCGGTCTGTTTTGAGCGTTCCCCTGTTATCTGCCAGCATAAGGCGGAGAAACGGAGGATTATCCAGAACGGCTGCAATAAGGTCTATGAAATCTGCCGGGAGCTTTCCCTGCCGATGAACCGGATGGTCTGGGATATGGACGAGAGCGGGGAGTGGAACGGGAAACACAAGGGGATTGATGACTATTTAGCCGCCATCAAACAGAAGGAAGGAACCGGGGCACAGACTTCGGCTCTTCCGAAAGGAGAACAATCATGAGAAAAAAAGGAAATACGGTTCTTGCAGGACTCATTATCTGCCTGTTGCTTGTTTTTCTCGCAGCGGCAGGAAAACTCTTTGGTGCTTATCTGAAGTATCAGAAAGGGGACGTAAGTTACGAGAAACTGCAGGAATATGTTCAGGAACCAGAGGAAGAAGAATCACCGGAGTCTGAGAAAGAAAAGGAGGAACCTAAGAATAGGTATCTAGAAATTGATTTTGCAGGTTTAAAAGCGGTTAATCCGGATGTCATAGCGTGGATTCAGATTCCGGCACTGGATATTAGTTATCCGGTGGTACAGGGGAAAGATAATGCATATTATCTTCATCACCTTTTTTCGGGAGAATCCAATATCAACGGGAGCATCTTTGTGGACTGCCATAATCAGCCGGACTTTACGGATCAGAATACGATCGTGTACGGGCATAATATGAAAAACGGGAGCATGTTCGGAACTCTGGATAAGTACCAAGACAAAGAGCTATTTGAACAACATCCGGAGTTTTATCTCTATTTGCCGGACAAGATCCTCAAGTATCGTATCTTTTCCTGCTATGCGGGAAGAACCGGAAGTGAGGGATATAGGTATCATTTCCCGGAAGCGGAAGATTTTCAGACGTTTCTGGATACGGTGTCTTCTTATAGGGATTATGATACCGGCACCGAGCTGTCGGCAACGGATCGGATAGTTACGCTGTCTACCTGTGTCAATTCCAGACGGAATTATCGCTATCTGGTACATGGAAAATTAAGCAGTGAGATCATCACAGAGGAATAAAAGAATCGTGCTGGTGTGAGAAGAAATTTCTTATGCCAGCTTTTATTATGGGAGGAAATGTAATGGGAACAGCATTGGTTATGGAACATGCAAACGCACTGGCACAGATGATAGTCAGTGAAAAGGACAAGTTATTTGATGAAAGAGTGGAGGCTCTTGTAAAACTTTATAGAAGGGCGGAATTTTATCTGAAGCAGGGATTTCTGGAGAGCATCGTCTGCGAGTTCCATCGGAAGAAAGTGGAAATGATTATGCAGGCGGAAACAAAAGGAGAGATTACGGAAATACTGAAGTTATCAAAACCGCATTTTGACGGGAAAAAATTTGTCTATACCTCTCCGTATGCTGTGGAAGAGGAAGAGCTTCTCCTTTGGTCTCTGACATCACTGCAAGGTCCACTCCGGGATGAAGGGTATCGAAGATATCGGGAATTATTTGAGAAGTGCCTGCCGGAGATGGCAGAAAAGATTCCGGCGTAGAACAATGGCATAACAAAGGAACGAAAAAACTATCTTTTATTTTACTGTAATTTCACTCTTTATTGAATCTGCAATACTTTACAAAGTTTTTTACGGAAAAATGCTTCGGATTAATATACTTAACACCAGTATCTATCAGCTTAAATTTTGAATAACCAAACACCAGTGTTTCATTATTCACAAAAATCGTCATCTATCCAGAAAGCAGGTAAAATATGTTCACAATAATCAGAGTATTTTCTGCATTCAATACATTCTTCATCTAAAGAATCTACGCCGACATAATGAATATGATAATCTACAGTATCGTTTACAAATCTTTCAAGGAAGATGTTCAAAACAAAGGCTACTCTATCATCACAATAAACATAACCAATTAAATTCTTATGAATGATACAGTAAACGAGATAAACACAGCGTGTATCAACGATGCAGTTGAAATTGTATCCAGATTAAAGCCTATTTATACTTTAAAGCATGCACGGAGACAGCAAGAAGACCTATTCCTGTACGGAAGAGGTCTTCCCGTCCTTATACTAAAGTTAATTGGTATGCTGAAGTCCCGCAAAAGCAACATTTAATTTACCTCCAGATTACCGCTTTTAAGAGATAGATAATCGGAACTTCCGCTAAGCAGATAGAAAAAATATTCCCCTTTTTCATCTGGTGAGAAACTATATTTTCCACTCAGTTCATCGAACACTTCTCCTTCATACATTATCCCGTCTTTTACATAACCGATAATCAAATCTTGGGATACTGTAATGTCTGATTTATATTTATCAAACGAAATGACTATATTATCTTTATCAGTTAGTTCCCATCCCTTTCCATTGTCTTGTGTAAGTACACAAAGTGAATTGTTGATTAGAATTATTTCTGGAATGATATACATTTCATCTGATTTATCAGTAGGAATCTCTACTATTGATGATGGTATGAAATTAGGCATCAGACTGCTTTTAACAATTCTGCTTTCAGGAAATTCTGATGAAGATTTGGCTAATTCCTCAATATCAACAACTTTCCCATTTTCATTGGTATATACACCGTCTTTTAATATGATGTAGCTTCTATCATTGGTTTCTGTCCCGATTAAATGTCGATTGCTGTCATCAATTAAAGCCGATGTTAACAGATGACTGATTGCAGCATATACAGGCATACACAAAAACACTGAAACCACAGTTACAATAATTGCAGTTCTATAAGTGAACTTTAAAGGCTTATGTTTTGAAGCTGTTTTACAAAATACATTTTGACGTATCTTTTGTTTGGAATATTTTTTCAGTATTTTATTGCAATCATGAAAATACACTTCCTCAATAAAAGATTCATCAATTTCACTCATTAACTCATTCAAAGAAAATTTTACAGTCTTCATATCTAAATCCCTTCTTTTCCATTTTTAGTTTTAATTTTTTACGTCCGCGTAACAGTTTGGATTTTACTGTAGATTCTTTTAATCCGGTTTCTTCTGCTATTACAGCGATTGTCTTAGTGTAATAGTAGTACGAGATAAAACATTTTCTTTCGTCAACTGATAGTTCATATATGCTTTCTTTTAAGCATTTGATTACTTCTTCTTTTAACGGCCCGTATTCAATATGTTCGTTCGTTCCAACCTGAAACGCATCTTCGTAATTTTCAAAATGCATCTTAGAGGTTTTTCGTAATGCGTTTTTTGCCATGTTTCTTGCGATTGTTCCTAAATAGGGTTTGAATGTGCTGTAGTTATCTGTATCTCATTCCTTTAGATAACTATAAAACAACGAAGCCCGTTAGCCCTTGTGGTTAGCGGGTTTTCGCTGTTCTGTACTTGTTGCAAAATCCGCTTCGGTCAAATCTCGGTCAAATAATTTTCTAAAGAAATGTTGCACCTTTTCTATTCTCTTTCTTATTCTTGTTCTGATTATATGATTTCCTTATACAAATTCTGTAATTTATCCATTTCCGATTTTGCTTTATCATCTGTGACGTGCGTATACAAATCCAGTGTGATTGCTATGGAATAATGTCCGAGGAATCCTTGTACTACCTTTGCGTCAATCCCGGCTTCAAAACAACGCGTTGCAAAAGTATGACGAAGTGCATGTGGATAAAAATGCGGAATCGGTATAAACACTGTCTTGTTTTTCTCTGCCTGCTTTTTTCGTTCCTTATTGATAGATTTTTCTATCCAGTCTAACGTCACTTGAAAGGTGTGTTCTGTAATCGGTTTTCCGTTCTTTCCAACAAACACAAGATTTTCAAATCCCTCTAATGGTTGCCATTCACTAGCTGACAACTGCATTTCTTTCAACTGAATCCACTGACGTTTTAAAGCCTTATACACACTGTCCTGCATGGGAATCGTCCGTATACTGTTCTTTGTCTTTGGTGTCTGGTACTTGAATACATACTTCTTTGTTTCCTTATCTTTGATATACACCAACGTTTTATTTACAGAAATTTCCCGTTTCCGAAAATCTACATCATCCCATGTAAGCCCAAGCAGTTCTCCGCCACGCATTCCCGTTCCGAGTGCTACCTGTATGAGATTCTCGTGTATTCTCTCCTTTGCGTGTTCCAATACTTCCCGTTGTTCTTTCACAGTCAGTACCCGTATCTGTTTTGTCTTTGTTTTGGGAACTTCCACTCCTGCACATGGGTTGAATGTAAGAATCCTGTTATGCACTGCATATTTGAACATAGCATTGAGAATATTATACACATCCCGTATAGTCTTTGTGCTGTAATCATCATCTGCCATATTCTGAAGCAGACGTTCCAAAATAATCGGATTAAAATCTGCCACACGTTGTTTTCCTATCTGCTTCTTTATGTAACGTCTGTAAAAATCATCATAACGTACTTGTGTACTCTCCTTGATAGTCCGCTTCTTATGGGTATTCAGCCAGATATCAAACCATGTATCCAGAGTGATATTATCGCCCTTTCCTTTCAACCCATGCTTGACTTCATAGCGTAAATCTTCCATTTCTTGAACTAACTTTTTTAAGTCCGCATTATCTTTTGTATACGTTTCTCCTTTGTAATAAAACCGCCCTCTGTAAATTCCGCTTTTTCTCTGCATAATTCCCGGCGGTAATGGATTTCCTTTTAAGTCCTTGCCCAATCTGCACGCTCCTTTCCGTGCAAGGACTATCAGAACTGGTCTGACAGTATTATATGCTTATTTGTGTTTATACTGCAATTACTTCATATTTATTTTTCAGATTATGCCCTTCGTTTTTCTTCAAAAACTGGTCTAAAACCTCAGAGCGTATAAGAATCTTATTTCCAATCCTTATGACCGGAATCTTCTGCCATGTAATCAGCTTTCGCAGATTATTTCTTCCAATTCCCGTATACTCTGACGCTTCATTCACTGTAAGGGCTTTCTTTGTCTGTATCGTTTTCTGTGTATGTTCTGTCAAAGATTCTCCTTTCTTCTTCCCTCAAAAGGAAAGATTTTTTATAGTCCTCATATATGCGTTGTTGTTCTTCGTTCATCTGCCCCCGTTCTATTAGCTGGCGGATATAATCTCTGTTATCCAGTTTTCCGATTTTATCCATTAGCTTTAAAGAGGGCGAAACTGCTACGTTCAGCCACTGCCATGTTCGTTCCAGTGTCTTTTTCTCTGGATTCATGGTCAACTTTATCTTCCCTACATCCTGCATGAGTTCTTCCCACGGGGGATAAGTAGGATAAAGCCGTTTTCTTGTAACCGTGCTGTTTTCCGGCTTCTGTAAAAACCGCACTTTCTCGTTTAATACAGACAACGCAATCCGTGCCACATCCCTGTCTTTCAGAAGTTCTTCTACTAATCTGACCGCTTTTTTGTGCCGGAATCGAAGTTCATATCTGTTCCAGTCCGGGTTGAGTTCTTTTCCGAACTTTTCTGCCTGTTCATATCCCTTTTCATAGAATGTAATCCGAAAATCACTGTGTTTACTGCCGAGATATAGTGTTTTTCCCTGCGCTTCTATTTCATCCTCTTTCAGTCTATCAGAACGATTCTCTGCTGTATCACGCAACTGACTAGATATCAGCCCCTCGTTTTTCAGACGAATCAATTCCGGGATAGACAGATAAGGCTTTGTATCGTCGATTGCCAAGTCTATCCTCGGAAAATTCACCGGGTATCTGCAAACTCTTTCCAGAAAATCAAACCATGTTTCCTTATTCATCATAAGGAAATTTTCATAATTCCTGCACCCCGAACCACTCATAAGAATCTGAAATCCCTCATACTGTGCATTTCCTGTCGGTTTCAGAATCTTGATATTGTCAAATCTTGCTATCAGTTCGTGTCCAGCAATTCCTTTTTCCTTACCATGCAGTTCCATAAAACTCAGTGGAATCCGCAAGATATCTTCTATGATTATGAACACGTCTACACCTTTGACAGTAATCTGACACCAGTCAATCAGTGCTGTCAAATCTTCTTTCTGACGAGTTACCCCCCTGTTAGTATAGGGGGGTTCTGAAATTTTCATTACCTCTGTTATCATCATCCCTGCCTTTCGTAGTATGCCGTGGCTTTCGCCACGTTCCCGGAACTTCCTCTACTCCCTTTGCTCCTTTCACGCTGTACGGAGCAGTCCGCAGAGAATTTCCGGGAACAGTCTCTACACGTTTCCTTTTCCGGTAACAACACGGATACCCTTGCAGGAGATTCTGTCCACCAATACCGGGAAGTTTCCTCTCTGCACATAAGGGGCATATACCGCTTCTTCTAGTTCTACCACTGTGTAAGGCTCTACCTTTGGAAGTTCTGTTGCTTCCAGACGGATATCTACGCTGTTTCCAAGTTTCATGCTTCCGAGGTGAAGTTTCAATGCTTCCACTTCCTCGGTTTTCTTCCGGGTTTCCTTATCATACTTGTAGCAGTAGTCTGCTCCCATGTAACGGAGTTCCCCGAACGCTTCTCTGACCTGTTCTTTTGTCAATGTAATCTGCATGCTACATTTCTCCTTTTTTGAAATCATGGTGAATGAGTGTCTGGTAAGTGTGACAAGTCCTTTTCATATCCACGTCTATATTTATTTCATTACTTTTCTCCTTACCTCTTAACCTCATCATAGACCTGTTTTTTCTTCTTGTCAACAATTATTTTACTTTTTCCCTTACTTTTTATTTTTGTATTTCAAACGCTTAACTATATCTTTTTATAACTTATTATAATTTTACCCTTACATTTATCCTTATCTTGTGTTATGATGAAAACAGAAACGAGGTGTGCATATGTTTGTGAATAAAGAAGCAGTAGGAAAACGAATTTTACAGATACGCAAGAAATACGGTTACAGTATGCAGAAGTTTGGGGAAATCATAGATAATGCCCCGAAAGGCTCTGTAAACAGTTGGGAAAAGGGTGTGAATCTTCCCAATGAGAAACGCTTGAAGCAGATTGCCACGTTGGGCAATATGACGCTGAATGAACTTCTGTATGGTTCATTTAAAGAATATGTAGATATGCTTATCACAGAAAAACTGGGGATTGAACTGCCGGAAGAATTTACCAGAACTTTCTATTCTCTTTTAGAGCAGAACGGATTTACCTACGGGGATGATATCGAGATTGTCCGGCTTGTAAACGGCTTTCTGACTTATCATAACCTTACAACAAAAGAAACCGCCATTTTCTATCAGCCAACTGCATACTCCGGCGATTATTTTGACGGTATCATACAAAAAGAGGATTCTTCCGTTCTGGTCTGCCGGGCATATGCAGATAAGGCAAACAACACCTTACATATCATTCCGGCTTTTGAGAATGGACAGACTGAGGAAGTAGCAGACTTCTTTCATGCACTGAAAAGCATAACCGCTCCACACAACAACAATTATTTCACTTCCGGCTTTCTGACACTCGGACTGGCATTGAGAGATTCCAAAGTAATTATCTATGGAATTGATGAAAAACAGGGAACAGCACAGGTAATCCCTTACGAATATGATTGCGAATCAGACGCTTATATCCAGAATGAACATCTGTCATATACCAGACAGGATAGCTTTTTCCGAGAAGCCACGAAAGAAGCGGTCTATCGGAAAATGCAATCCGACAGAAGTAACCCATAAGATAAACAAGAGGACTTGCAAGGTTTGTGACCTTTCAAGTCCTCTTATGTATCATGATGGTATTGGCTGTGTCCGTTCCGTAAAGGACTGCCCTACGGCGTCTCGGCTTCGCCTTGTTCCTTTACCTCACTAATAATAATGTTCTGATAGCAGAACTCTTACTTATACTTTTATCTTACTATTCTTTCAATTTTTACCGTTTCACCATCAATATTATACTTAAAAAAATAAAATTTAATAACATTTCCTTCTGATACTTGTTCTAGATCACCTTTACACTTAGTACAATCTAAACTAACTTTTGTCGTATCAAAAAATAGACTACTTTCTTCCTTCTCATTTAGTTCTATTAAAAGTGTATCAAAAGTTTTCTCTACAACAACCCCACTCAAATGAAACCAATGAGAATTATCATCTCCACTAGAACGCAACTCCATATTTTGACGATTCTCCTTAAAAACATTTCCTTTTACGCCAAGCACAATTAATACTATTGCAAGCAAAAGTATGATTAACAAAATCAATCGTTTCTTATCCATTAAATGTAGTCCCCGATATGTCTGTCCAACTATCAAAATCAAAATTCAAATAACGTACTGTATCCCCCCATCCATCAAATACCATCAATGTATGTACTGTATTTCCAGAATTATATGCTCGCAAAGTTGCATATCCCTCTGCTGCCATTGAATGCCCCGCACGTTCTCCAGTATCACTGCTAATTATACCACAATGGACAACTGCTATATCTCCTCTATCAATGCAATTAGTGAAAAAATTATAATTGGGACTATAGTCAGTATTTTGTGTTACAGAAACATTCTTTCCAGCACAAAAGTCCACAAATCCAGGTCCAATATTGCCAATAGTTGTTGAACCATATGTTATTCCTCCACTCTCCGATGAAACTGTCGTTCCTGTTGAATCCCAAATATCCATATAATCACCTGCAATATCTGTATAATCAACAGCATTATAATATGCACCACATGCTAATAATGCACTAACTGCACATGCATAATGTCCTGTTACACTTTCTATATACGGCTCATTAAAGGAAATAAATTCTTGAAGATGATTTGTTGAAACAAGCGTGTAGTTTTCATAAACTTCATCAATATCTAGCAAAACCTCATCCCAAGTAGCTGGGTCTTTTCCCCTACTCTCATTCAAGGACAGTACTGTTTTTTCTAATGTTTCACCATAATTCGTTCTAATCTTTCCCAAATTATCAACAATACCATATTCAAACGGAGCTATTTTATATATTTCAGAGGTATTTGCTTTTTCACTAAATACATTTGCTTCACTTTGATAAATCACCTCATATGGATTTGCTCAATTATTACCAAATGAGTATTCTGATATCAAAGATTCACACGTAGTATCAAAAACTACATATCCATATGGTTTGTTTTCTAAATTGTAATTTACAATATATCCAATAGCTTGACCTGTTGTATCATAAAATTTTCTCGGATTATTAGCAACAATATTGCTATTTTCTCCTATTCCCTTTGCAAAACGTTCTGCCATCTGTATCGCCAAATCATCCGTAACATTTACAACAGAAGTATTCTCCGATGCATGGACAGGAACTATTGACATAATAGTCAATATAAAGATTGTCAAAAGTGAAGCAAATCGTTTAAAAATTTTTCTCATAAATATCCTTCCTCCTTAGATTATATATTTACTTTAATATTATATCTTATTCCCTATTTTGTCTATATTTTTTTATGTTTATTTCAAATATTTCATTCTATTTTATTTTTATCAAACTATTTTCAAACAAATCCAAACAAAGAATCTCGGGGCAAATTTCGGTCAAATCAGGATAAATAAATATAACACTTTATATGTAAGTCAATTTTAAAAAAGCCTGTAATTCCGGGCTTTACAACACTTTGTAACACAATATAAACCAGTTCGATAATCCCTAAATCTGCACTGTAATTCCATAGAGCTACAAAAACATTAGACACGACCTCCTCCTTGTCTTCATATGGCAAAGCACTTCCAATAATATTCTCGACTATGTATACAACATATCTGTAGTATTTGTTCATACATATTTTTAAAGCGCGCTCATCTTTATTTTTTAGTTCGAGCATCAGTTGTTTCTCATCTATGTTAAATAACATGCTTCTACCTCATAAATTCAGTGAATACTATAGCAGTGGTTTAATAATGGGAATGTGTATTTTCAAAAAAGGGAACCGAGAAACCAAGTTAAAAAGCTTCAATTAAAATCAGGATAAGTACTCACCAGCACTTGAAATATTTTCCACTATTAAAATGTAATAGAAAATGATTTGATTGTAAAGGCATCAGAGGACAGATTAGTTACCATGCCGTAATAGTAATCTGTTGCCTGTGTCGTAAATCCTGAACGCAAACCACTTGCTGTAATCTCACGCACAAATTCTGATGAAGGTCCAGCTACGTATGCGCGTACTCTTGAACGATGAAAAGCAGAACGGCTCAAAGTGTAATTTATAGTTATGTATCTGCCGCTATTACAATAAAGTCCCATACTGTTATTTGATGGTGTTAATATGGCGACTTCGCCATTTTTCAATGTGATTCCGCGCCAAGTATATCGGGCATATGCATTTGGAATAACACCTTCTTCAACAACTTTCTGCAGGCTTTCGTCAGCAAACACAGTGTACTTCCATTCAATCATATTAGGGTCATCTGTAAGCGGCTCTGCTGCAAAAACATTAACACTTAGCGACAGCATCATAACGAGTGTTAGGATAAAACTGATTATTTTTTTATAAGCCTTCATATATGTACACGACTCCTTTCCAAGGTTCCCTTTGTAATAAGATACACAGTAAATATTGTAACGGTTGCATTTATTTAAAAAATTAAAAAAGATAATTTTTAATTTTTGTTTTTTGAATTTTTTGATTGGTAAAATAAGAAAATGGATTATAAAGAGTTGCACTCTAGGCACCTCCTACGTACAGAATAAGTATCAAATACAAAGGAGTGAAATCATTATGATTAAAAAATTAAGAGTAGCCGTGGATCACGGGAACCGGAACATGAAAACCTGTCATTTTATCTTTACCACAGGACTGACGGAACAGGATAAAAAGCCTGCCAGGGGAGAGAAGTATCTGAAATATCAGGGAAAGTATTATACCCTTAGTGAGAAGCGGATTCCGTACCAGAGGGACAAGACGCAGGACAGCCGGAACCGATTCTGGATTCTGACCTTATTTGCCATTGCAATGGAGCTGGAGCAGAAAAGCCAGATCCAGCCGGAGGATGTCATTCAGGTGGAACTTCCGATTGGGCTTCCGCCGAAGCATTTTGCAGAGCTTTGTGAGAGATATGAACGCTATTTCAAAGGGGACGGGAAGGTGCAGGAACTGTGCTTCAACGATAAAGTCTATCACCTCTGTATACAGAATGTAATGGCGTTTCCGCAGGATTATGCAGCCATGATGACGAGGATGATGGAAATCCGTGAGATTCCGAAAGTCGTAGGGATTGATATTGGCGGATTTACTTCTGATTATCTTCTGATGAGAAGTGGCAGACCGGATATGGATTATTGTGATTCTCTGGAAAAAGGTGTGATTACCATGTATAACGATATCATTTCCAGTATTAACAGTGAATATGACATGCTTCTGGAGGAGGCAGATATCGACAGTATCATCAAGGGAAAAACGCAGTATTATGAGGAAGCTGTTGTACAGGCAGTAGAAACCATGGT
>ERZ773165.1417-NODE-1417-length-14389-cov-3.204758_pt1 | contig 14389 bp, 14 predicted proteins | sample MGYA00581003_ERZ773165 | MGnify/ENA primary metagenome ERZ773165 (study PRJEB29015, sample SAMEA2737817) | human gut metagenome | biome: human gut; feature: human-associated habitat; material: faeces | place: China | collected 2012 ... | reverse complement strand
ATCGGTGAACCCGGTGTCGGCAAAACGGCAATTGCCGAGGGAATTGCTTTGCGGATCCACTCCGGAAACGTTCCCATGCATCTGAAAGATAAGCAGGTATACCTGCTGGATCTGACTTCGCTGGTTGCCGGTACCCAGTTCCGCGGACAGTTTGAAAGCCGTGTCAAGGGCTTGCTGGCAGAGGTGAAGCAGGAAGGCAACATCATTCTCTTTATTGATGAATTGCACAACTTGGTTGGAGCAGGCAACTCCGAGGGGTCTATGAATGCTGCGAACATCTTGAAGCCAGCGTTGTCCCGTGGCGAAGTGCAGGTAATCGGTGCAACCACGTTTGAAGAATATCGGAAGTATATTGAAAAAGATGCTGCACTGGAACGGCGTTTCCAGCCAGTTACCGTTAAAGAACCGACAGTAGAAGATACCATTGAGGTTTTGAACGGCATTAAAAAGTATTATGAACAGCACCACCGTGTGCATATTTCAGATGCAATGGTACGGCTGTGTGCAAGACTGGCAGAACGGTATATCACAGACCGATTCTTGCCGGATAAAGCGATTGACCTGATGGATGAAAGCTGTGCTTGCACTTGTCTGCGGTCGCCAGAAATTTCGGAATACGACACCGAAAAGGCAAATCTGGAACAGCTGGAAGTCAAGGAAAAGCAGATGGAAGAACAGACGGAAGAAGTGGATTATGAAGCACTTGCAAAGCTCAAGGGCGATATGATTCGTGCAAAAGACCGTCTTGCAGAGCTGCAAAAGAAGGTTGACCAAGTACAGGTAACAGAAGCAGACCTTGCAAAGGTGATTGCTCTCTGGACAGGAATCCCAGCCAGCAAGATTCAGGAAACCGAATATACCAAGCTGATTGCACTGGAAGACCACTTGAAAGCCCGTGTTATTGGACAGGATGAAGCGGTTTCTGCTCTGGCAAAGGCAATTAAGCGGACACGGGTACAGCTGACGAATAAACGCCGTCCGGCATCGTTCATCTTTGTAGGACCGACTGGTGTCGGAAAAACCGAACTGGTAAAAGTCCTGTCAGAAGAATTATTCGATGACAACGACCCATTGATTCGGTTGGATATGACAGAATTTATGGAAAAGCATGCGGTTGCAAGAATGATTGGTTCGCCTCCGGGATATGTTGGTTATGATGAAGCTGGACAGTTGACTGAAAAGGTACGGAGAAAGCCGTATTCTGTCATTTTGTTCGATGAAATCGAAAAGGCACATCCGGATGTCATGAATATCCTGATGCAGATTTTGGATGAAGGAAAGATTGACGATGCACAGGGAAGAACCGTCAGCTTTGCAAATACGATTATCTGCATGACTTCCAACGCTGGTTCTACAGATAAGAGCATTGGGGTTGGATTTAACCGGACAGAAGAGGAAGTTACCAAGGAACGGGCAATGAAAGCCCTGCGGGAATTCCTGCGGCCGGAATTCATTGGACGAATTGATGAAATCATTGTATTCAACAAGCTGACGAAGGATAATTATGCAAAGATTGCCGGCTTGATGCTGAATGAAATGAAAGAACCGCTGCTGGAGAAGCAGATTACCTTGAACGTAACAGAAGATGCTTGCAAGCTGATTGCAGAAAAGGCATATGGCAAGACTTACGGAGCAAGAGAAATCCGCCGTGTGATTCGGCAGGAAGTCGAAGACCAGATTGCAGAATGCATCATTCACAACGCCAACACGCTGCGTGCATTGACGATTACTGCAAAAGATGGAAAATTAGTGGTACAGGATGAAGAAGTAACTGCCTGACCGCAAAAAACAAAATAAAAAAGAAAACCGCTGAACAGATTGATTTCTGTTCAGCGGTTTTTGATTAACAGGACGCTGTTTATTCTATTTCCCATGCTGCATAGGCAACAAAGTTCGTGGCATTCGTACTGTACCAAGTATGCTTATCTTTTTTATATTGATAAGCAGGTTGGTGATAATAATAGTAATCATCTTCTACATATACAATACACAATTCCATTTTAGAAATATCATCTTCTTTTAAGATGTCTTCTACCCGTCGGTCAATATATTCCGAGTACTGATGTGTTTTGGTCGTATCTCCATACTTTTTTATGGAATCACAGTGTGGATAGTTATCTATTTCATATTTCAATTCGTGTTTCATAGATTCCTTTAACTGCTTTTTTGAAATGTTATAGTCTTTCAGAATTTGTTTCAAAACTTCATCCGGAACTAAATCTAAAATGTCATCGACATCCTCATGATAAACAGCGACCAAATAAGCTCCGGCAGCTTCGCTGCTGGATTTCATGCCATTTTTGCTTCGATTGCAGAATGCGATTATAATGACAATCAAAATCACAATTCCAACACCAACGATAATCAGTGGAATCAGATTCTTTTTCGTTTTTACAGCGGTGCTCTGTGCAGTCGGTGAAAATGATGGATTTTGTTGTGGAGCGAAATTGTTGGGCTGGGGGGCGAAATTATTGGGTTGTTGGGCGAAATTGCTGGGTTGTGGGGAAATTGGTGGTGGCGTGTTTGCTGTTCCACATTTGGGACAGAATTTTGCAGTGTCTTTCATTTGAAATCCGCAGTTTTTACAAAACATAGTATCCTTCTTTCTACAAAAAATGGTGGAAATTATCGTCATTTCCATTTTACTAGAAATTGGATAGAAAGTCAAGAGAAATAAGAAATTCTTTTTTGATTTCTATCAACCTGACAATTATTTTTGGAAATACTTATGGATAGTATACAAAAAATGGAACGCTTTGATGAGATGATAACTTATGAATGATGCATTTCTGTATCCGAAAATTTTTCTGCATCCAGCATTTTTATGACTTTTGCAGGATTTCCAACGACAACCGCATAGTCTGGGACATCTTTTGTGACAACTGCACCTGCTCCGACAATTGCATGCTTTCCGACGGAAACACCGGCAAGAATCACAGCGTTTGCACCAATCCAAGCACCTTTTTGAATCCGAATCGGTTTGCAAGTCAGCACCATACGGTCATAAGGGTCGTGATTGTTGGAGAGCAGGGACACGTTTCCAGCAATTTGGACATCATCTTCAATTGTGATTCCACCTCTTGCCATAGCAAGAAGATTGCTATTGATAAAGACATGATTGCCGATTTTCATTTGGTCGATGGCTGCACCGCTCAAAGGCGGAGCAATATGCGAACCTGTTCCAATTTGTTCCCCGAAAATTTTCTTGAGAACAGTTGCATATTCCGTGCTCATTGGCATGGTATGGTTCAGCTGAAACAATTGTTCTGTAAGCCGTTTTCCATTTTCGTGTTCTTCTGCGGAAGTGTTCCGCATATCATACCGCATTTCGTCGCATTCCATGATGTATCACTCCCGATTCTCATTTTGTAATGGGGTTTCTGCTTGAAATTCCTCCATTTTTTTGAAAAACCTCTTGACTGAAAGTGCACTTTAAGTTGTATAATAGATACAAGCTTTAAGAACATTATACAACAGCTTGCATTTCTTGTCAAGCAATCTTCAAAAAATGAGGAGGAATCTACATGAAAAAACCGTATACCATTTGTCACATGATGACTTCTGTCGATGGTAGAATTGACTGTGCCATGACGGAACATTTGCCGAAGGTGCAGGAATATTATGACACTTTGGATTCGCTGCAAACACCGAGCCGAGTTAGCAGACGTGTAACTGCACAACTGGAAATGGCGTTGGAAGGCACGTTTCAGCCAACCAAATAAGAACCGCTCGGAACAGAATCATTTTCTAAAGCAGTCGATGCTGAAGAATATGAAATTGTCATGGATACCAAAGGAACGCTGCTCTGGGCAGATGATACCGATGCAGAACGTCTGCTGCTGATTGTAACCAGTGAAGCGGTTAATCAGAAGTACCTGCAATATCTGGACAGCAAGCACATTTCTTGGATTGCTTGCGGGAAGGAACGCATTGATTTAAAGCAAGTTTGTGCAATTTTGGCGGAACAGTTTGGCGTAGAACGAATCGCAGTCGTTGGTGGTGGACATATCAATGCTGGTTTTTGGAAGCAGACCTGCTAGACGAAATCAGCATTTTAATTGGAGCAGGCATTGATGGAAGAGGCGGTATGGCAGCGGTATTTGATGGCTTGCGATGGAACGCCCCGTGATACCATTAAAGTTGACCAATGTACAGCAGTTTTCAAGCGGTGCAGTTTGGCTGCGATATGCTGTAAAGTGAATGGAGGAATGAAAAATGATTTTACAGGAACATAATACCCTTGCAAATGGAATGACCATTCCAAAGCTGGGGCTTGGAACATGGTTCATTGAGGACGAAAAGGCAGCAGAAGCGGTTCGTTTTGCGGTTGCAATGGGCTATCGGTTGATTGATACTGCACAGGCATACGGAAATGAACGTGGTGTGGGCGAAGGCGTTCGCACTTGTGAAGTACCGAGAGAATCCCTGTTTGTTGCCAGCAAAGTGGCAGCAGAGTTGAAAACCTATGAAGCAGCAGCGAAATCAATCGATGAAACCTTGAAGAAAATGGGACTATCTGGATCAGATGATTATTCATTCTCCGCAGCCGTGGAAGGAATTTCGTGGAGAAAAGTGGTATTTTGCAGAGAATAGGGAAGTTTGGCGTGCCTTGGAAGATGCACAGGCAGCAGGCAAAGTACGGGTGATTGGCGTTTCCAATTTCCCGATAGACGATTTGGAAAGTCTGATGCAGGATTGTCGGGTAAAGCCGATGGTAAACCAGATTCTGTTGCATATAATATTTTCCCTGTATTCAGCGGAAAACCGTTGGCATAAATGAATTAAGAAAAAAGAATCAGAGAAAAAGCAGGCAGTGTGTTCCAAATAAGGAAACACTGCCTGCTTTTTTGTCAAGAGAAAACAGTTCCGAAAAATCAAAAAAATTTCGGAACTGTTTGACGTTTACTTATCAGAGCATCTATGATATTCTATTTTCAGGAGGTGAGAATGATGTTCATGAATGGTGAGTATGTAAAGACAATCGAAGATTTAAAGCGTTGTTTGAGTTTGGAAGAACTGGTCTACAATTACTACAGTGGGGAACTGGAAATCTGGCTTCGGAAAATTGGGGAAACCGAAAAGGCAGAGCAATTGTGTCATATTCCAAAAAATAATGCCTATCTTCTCGTTCAGCTTTACACGATATTTGGATGGAATCCAGAACTTTCAGAGGAAGACCTTCATAAGATTCAATAAAAATTAAAATCTTGAAAATTTTTGTGCGAATGTAACAAAAAAATATGCTTGATGGGGTTGACAAACAAAAACTATAGGGGTATAATAAAGAAGACAAAAGCTGTTGCTTTTAAAATCCTTTATTTTTTAGAAATCACGGATAAGTGAAGATGATTATAAAAAATGAGGACTTTTAAAAATAATTTATCAAACTTTTTTGCGAATCGCAAAATACATTTTAATTTGAAAGGATGACGGATTATGTCAAGAACATGTGGAGATTGCGTATACTGTGGTTGTAATTGGAGATGGGAGAATGCGGAGCACTGTCAGAAAACGAACAGAGATGTTACGTATGAAACACCAGCTTGTGGTTATTTCAAGTCTGATTCTGATGGATGTTGCTACGATTGCGACTACTTCAAGAGCGGTGTTTTTTCCGGTGGGAAATGTACCTTACATGGAAGAAGCGTATCATGTCCAAGCAGCTATGTCTGTTCGGATTTCAGTGACTAAAGCGATGACAACATGATGGAGGAATGGAAAGATGGGCTTTTTTAGCAAAGCAAAGGACAATTTTGAAAATCGTCAGAAAATCAATGATTACAACTATCGGGCAAAAGAGTATATTCAAAGTGGTAACGAGTCTTATGAAAAGGCATATGATGATTTAATCTATGCTTGCTCTAAGGTGCAGGATAAAATCAGAGCATTTTATGAGTATAAGGGCGGCGTTGCCAAGGAAATCAATCGTACGCTTGAGAACATTGGTGCAGAAGGAAACTTAAAAGTAAGCACGAATATGCCTACTTTTGACTATGAAGCAAGTCGTGTATCTGTAGAGTCTTGGGAAAAGCTGACGTTGGTTGATAAATTTTTAGACACATGGACCGTTCCATCCCTGATGGACTTTGTGCGAGATGTGGATACCAGCGATGTCTTTGAAGCAAAAATGAATATGAACAACGCAAAGCGTTATAGAGATATGATGAAAATCAAAAAGCAGCAGTTGCGGGATGCAAAATATGCAGTGAATGAACTGCCAGGGTTTATGAGTGATGAGAAAAGTAAGATTGAGAATCTTATGAGTAAATTCAAGAAAGCTGCGAGTCTTGTAAAAACAGAGCAGGATACGGAGCAGATTGAAGCCTTAAAACAAATTTCACAGCTTTTGGCAGATTCTCTTGTAACAGAATTTATTGATAACAATTATCAGGTAACGAGCCAGTATCAGACCATTCACAACAGAATGGCAGAACTGAATAGTAGTTTGGACAATGTATCTTGGCTGATTGAGGGATAAGCATGATGTTTCAAAGGGCACAGCAGAAAATGATGGATGCCACACTTGCTATGCAAACAGAAGCAACGAGTCGTGTTGCACAAGAACAATACAAAGCGGCGGTAGAAGTTTATCTGAAGCAAATCCAGATGAATCAAGAGCTTGCACATCAGTTTTTACAAAATCATCAGGAAGAACAGAAACAAATTTTTGACCAGGCGATGACGATAATTGATATCGGAATTGACGGAAAAAATCCAGAATTAGTTCGGTATGCTTTGATTTTAATCAAAACCATGCGGCAAAATGAACCGGAATTTTTCAATCAATATTATAAGATTAGATTTGGGAGATTGTTATGAGTCAAAAAAATTATATTGATGTTGACTTTACAGAGGTAAAGGAAAAACCAGAAAAACAGGAGAATAAGGATATCACAATCTGTGCAGATCCAGTATCAACATTTTTTAATGGTGCTTTTAGAATGGTAAACACATTGACTTCTTCTGTGAAAGAGTATAATATGTGTCGGCAGCAGGAGCAAACAAAACGGGCTGCCATTAAGGCACAGATGAAAGTGCAAATAGAAGACATTCAGGCGAGAAAAGAAGTGTATTTGCAGGCTCTTCAAGATCAGCATCAAATCCAAATGGCACAGATTGAAATGTTCCATCAGCAAACAATGGCATGCTTGGAAAGTATTCGACTTAGTATAGAAACTGCATCAAAAAATGGTGATCATGACCTGCTCCTTTCTTTGATTCAGGCACAGACGACGTTTGTTGAAATAAACAATCAATCACAAATGAAATTGATGGAGCATATGAACCATTCTGCTGTGGCTTTGCCAGAACAGAAGACACCAGCTGGATACATAGAATAATCTAAAAAACAGATTGGGTGTGATTATAATGATGTGTGCTTATTATTTAAACGGAAACAAAAATAAACGCTGTGCGTTTTGCAAGTATTGGTATGACCCAACGAATCAGTATATTCAGCCGCAAAATCCAAAAAATGGGATCTGGAAGTTTGAACAAACCGCAAAATGTGTCTGTCTGAAAACAAATCTAAAAATGGGTGCGGGAATGCAGTGCAGCAAATTTGAAAACAAGATTCTATAAAAATTAAATTCTTTTCAGAATGTCAATCAATCCGTTATGAAAAGAGCTGACTTCGTTTTCGGATGAAGTTGGCTCTTTTTATAGATTGACAAAAAATGACGTTGATTGTATAATAAAGAAAAAGCTTTCAGCGTAATATTTTGAAATTATTTTTCCAATTATAGTGAAAAGATTAGAATTTAAATGAAATAGGAGAAAATCACCATGAACAAACCAGAAAAATCCTATCAAACTACCACCATCCGGCAGCTAAAAAGCTATCCAACCTATCAATTTCATGCCTTTTCCAATGCAAAATGCAGTCCAGAAGATACGTTTCTGATTTGCGTTCTTGAAACACTCAAATGGCTGCATGCCCGCATGAAAAATTGTGAACAGCTGCCGGAAGAATTAAATGTACCATTGCCAGAAGATTATCAAACATTTGACCGGAGCAAGCTGCATTCTTTCAGCATTGATTTGGGCTTTCAAATTGAAGTTGTGTATATCCAGAAAAAAGGAATCTGGTCGTTTCGGATTATTGAAATTGATGCCGGTGCAAATTTGGGAACACCAACCGAACGAAAGCCAGTACAGGGCAGAACCTTCAGCACAGAAATCGCTTATTATCTGCATAAAGACTGTGTGGAAGTCGGGGTTCGGACAATCTGTTCCGAACCGTCTGACACAACAGAAAACTGCGAAGTGTTCCGTCCGGCACTGGTCAAAGCCCTTGCATCGAATCCCAATGTGAAATTGAAGTATAAATATCCGCTAGATGGTTCTGTGATAACGCTTTCATCCAATGATAATGTTTCTTATCTGTTGGATATTATAAAAGACCCAAAGTTTGACCTGCCGATTATTCTTGTTGCAGAATCTGGCAATCAGGCAGAAGAAAAACCAATCCTGCCGGAGAAAAAAGATCTTGCCGATTTACATACCATGGTTGGCGGATTGCCACAGTTTAGTTTTAATTTAGGATTTCAGCAGCCATCTGCTGTGAATCTTCAAGTGGATTTATCAAAAGCAACGGGCATTGAACCGCTGAAGCCGGGAGTTCAATGCCGTGTTCAGAAAGTCAAACAAAAGAAAAAGCCGGAAATGGCTGCAAAAGTGGCAGAAAAACAGCAGCTTCCTGCCATTGCGATGGAAACACTGGCTGCGAAAGAAGTTGGGTTTGGCATTGTCGTTTCTGTGAAGCAAAAATACTTTGAAAAAATCCGAAAAGAGCTTTGCCCGGAATTTGATTTTGGAATGATTTTGATTTTGCATCATCGCAATCTAGTTGCACAATATCCATATCGTTCCTATCAAAAAGAGATCGAGACTTTTCATCGGACATTGCGAAAAGAAATTCATGTGCTGCCAAAACGCAGTACCTATTCTTTTGGCAGCATCAAATTTATTTCCGAAGCAAGATTGGCAGAATTACAGGACAAGAATGAAAGCAATTTGAGCAGTCAAGAGAAAATCGAACTGCTTTCGATGGAAAATACAGAACTGAAACGGCAGCTTCATGAGGAACAAAACCGAACTATGGATGCCAGTATTTCCGAAGAAACAAATCGCTTGAATCAGAAGAAAATCCGGCAATTGCAAGAAAAAACAGAGGAACTTTTCAAAAAATTGCAGGATATGACGGAACATTACCAGCAGATTCAAGAATCTTACGGAAAAGCGTCCGAAGTCATTGCATTCTATCAGTTAAAATCAGTGGTAGCAGCGAAATTTCCAACGGAAATGGCAAGTGTTTGTGACTGGCTGGAGGAGCAGTTTTCTGAATATTTGCTGGTTTCTTCTAAAGCGAGAAATCTCATGAAAAAATATTCTGGAGAACTGGACGTGGCATTGCTCTGTGATGGACTGCTGTATCTTTCCGGTTATGCTCGATATAAGCGAAAAGAAATTGATGAGGAAGTATTGGAACGATATGCAGAAATGAACCACTGGTTTGTAGAACCTTGTGGGGCAGAATGTCTGAAATTTTTTGCAGAATCGTATTCCTGTATGATTGGAACAAAAAAATATCAGCTAGACTATCACATTAAATATGGAATCAAGTCCGAACAGTTGATACGAATCTATTTTTGCTGGGATGATAAGCTGAAAAAAATCATTATTGGCAGTATGCCAGAACATCTGCCCGTGATGAAACAAAAAACATAATGATAGGTAGAAAAGCAATAGCAACTTTGATTGTCTATTGCTTTTTTTCTGGGATTGTACATTATTTTTTGGATTGAGAATGAAATTAAGACTTTCTTGACAATTTGAAGAATAAATTGTATACTGTAAAAATAAGAACGGCTGTGAAACAAGCACTTTTACAATTGCTGGGTTGCCAAAAATGGCTCAATAGAATAATCATGAAGAATAAAGAAGGTTGATTGCTTGAAACTGAAAATTGCGTTAGTAGATGATGTGGAATCTGATTTACTTCTGCTTGAAACGGATCTTATGTGTGCTGCAAAGGGCAGACATCAGATTACATTTTTGAAATATAAGAGTGGAGATTTACTGCTATCAGATGATATTACAAATTTTGATATTATTTTTCTAGATATTTGTATGGATGGATTAAATGGAATTGACACTGCGATACAGATTCGTAAAAAAATGCCAGCAACGCCAATTATATTTGTGACATCTTCGGCGGAATATGTTTGGAATTCCTTTTCCGTTCATCCCTTTGATTATCTTCTGAAACCCTATGAGGATACACGTGTGATAAAATTATTTTCTGACTTAATGAAAATTCTGGAGGAAAAAGAACCAGAATTGGAAATCAGTGTTTCCAGACAACGCATGAAAATTCCATTTGGAAAAATTCATTCTGTGACATCGCAGAATCATTCTGTCAATCTCACAACGGAAGATGGTGTCTATCATTCTGCTGCAACATTTTCCAGTATGCAAACTTGTCTTTGTGAGGATGCCAGATTTCTGGTATGTAATCGTGGAATTATTGTAAATATGGATTTTATTTTGAAGTTTGACAAAGATTGCATAAAGATGCTGAATGGTACTGTTTTTCCAGTCAGACAGAAAGATAAATCAAAGCTTTTTGTAGAATTTACACAATATCAATTTCGCAAAATGCGAGATGATATTTGAAAGGAGCAGCTTATGGAAAAGAATCTCTATCTTCGATGGTTTCTTGATTTTGCTTCGATTTATCCAGCAGCAGTTCTTTGTTTTGCTCCGGTATTAAAATTGATGAAGAAGCCAATCCGTACTATTTTGGTTTGTTTTATCGGTATTACGTTTGTTTGTTTGGGCTCTGCGGCATTGTGTATGCGATTTTCCCTGTCGTCAAATGGATTGCTGCTGCCAATTACAAATCTTTCCTTTGTGCTTTATTTTATCCTGCTTCGGAAGCAAATTTCTCTTCCAAAAGCAGCCTTTTTATTTTTAATGGCAACGCTATTGACAGCAGTGTCCGTTTTGCTTTCTTTTATATTCAACGCAAGGAGAGAAACCGAAAACCCCGAAATAGTTTGTCTTGCATCTACTTCAGCAATTGCGTTAACCGTGGAAATGATTATTTGTATTGTTTACAGTGTGTTTTTTTCAAAATACATCCGATGGTTGATTTTAGAGTTGGATTCCAAAAGTGTTTGGCGTTCTGTATGGATGATACCAGCAGTATTCACGATTTTTTACATTTTTGTAATGCCGATAGACCCTTCTACTGTTTTAATCAATCGGTTGCCAAAGATTTCAGTGTTAGCGGTACTTGCTTCGCTGAGTTTGTATTTTATGTTTATGTATTTATTTTATCGAATTGCAAAAGAATGCAAAATAAATATTGCATTAATCAATGAAAATCAGTTGCTTGCCTATGAAGCCAAACGATATGAAGAATTACAGGAACGCATGGAAAAGACACGCCACCAACGGCATGATTTCCGGCAACATCTTCGTGTGATTTCCGGTCTGACTGCTTCTGGAAAATTGGAGGAATTGAAAAAATATCTTGCTCAATATGATATGCAATTAGAGGACGAAGGAATGCCCATATGTGCGAATGCAGCAATGGATGCTATCATTGGATACTATAGAATGGAATTGCAAGGCAGTGACATTAATGCCCATTGGCGGATTGAGCTTCCTGAAAAATTACCGCTTTCTGAATCAGATTTGTGCGTTGTGATGGGAAATTTGTTGGAAAATGCAGTGCGATGTGTGCGTTCCGAAAAGGCAGGGAATCGAAGCATAACTGTATATTGCCGTATGGTTACCCCGGCAATTCTTGGAATTGTGATAGAAAATACCTATGATGGAAAACTAGATTGTCGGAATGGCGTTTTTTATTCTACAAGCCATGATGGGAGAGGGACAGGACTCCTTTCAGTAGAAACCATTGCAAAAAAATACAACGGTGATTTCAAGGTGGAAACAGAAAATGGCGTATTTCGAGCAAATGTGTTATTGAATGTATAATGTTATTCACGTAGTTTCAACCGTCATTCACGCAGATAAACTTGATTTTTTCTTTCCAAAATGATAAAATGTATAAAAGCAATTCGATATTTTTTCAAAAAAATGTCGAATATTTAAAAATGATTGCTAATTCTGTTTAAATGTACATAACAATATAATCGAAACGAATTACCAATTTTAACAACATTTTATCAAAAGATGATGGAGGGAAAATATGAAAAAGCGAATTGCTACTGCTATTTTTTTAACGATGCTACTGACACTTGCAGGTGGCTGCACAGATTCCAAGGATACTGCTACCAGCAGCAGTACTTTGCAAACAGAACAGCAAACAACAGAACCAGCAACAGAAGCTGCAACTGTGTCATCTACAGAAGCAGTAGAAACAGAGCAACCACAAGCGGAAATTACTGCACTTGAACCAAAGCCATTGAATGCAAAGTCCATTGACAAGAATCCATATATGTCCTCGGGAGATATCAATGTTCATCATGATTGCTATAATACAGATTCAACGGATTCTGTGCTGCCAGTGGGGATTAATCCGGAAGTCCATTATGCATTGGAAAAACAGAATGCAAATGCAGCACCTGCGATTTTCTTTGACAGCTATGGAAATGCAGTTGTACCGCTGCTCGGTGGAATTGCAATCCGGGATTTGAATGGGGAAGAATGTCAGACACTTGGGTGTTTTTCACCGAAAAAGCATGATGGCGGCGGGTATGTTATTCAAAGTTCCTATTCTTTTATTGATGAAAGTAATCGCATTGTCTGCCCGACGAGCAATAATCATGTTCTCATGCTCAAGGCAACGGATGAAAATGGTGTTCCGCTTGCAGAATTTGAAAAAGTATTGGATATTGATATCAAGGCAGCTGCGGAAAAGGCACTTGGAAAAACACTGGATCAGAATTTGTTGTCCGTTGTGTTTGACTATGACGGCAATCTTTGGTTTGCAACAGGTGGATTTCGGATTTATCCAGATAGAAAGCAAACAGGAGCAATTGGCTATATCGCAAGAACTGCCATTGATGAGATTCTTGCCGGAAAAAATCCTGACCTTGACAATGCTGTATTTGTACAGGAATTAGAAGCCGGAGAAGGGGCTGAAAACGGAATCGCTTCTTCCAAAGATGGTGCAGTTATTTTAACCAATCAAGCATGTTATCTTTTGACTGCGGAAAATGGTGTGACTGTAAAGTGGCGTACCGAATATGAAAGTGCTGGAGCAAAGGACAGTCAGGAAGATGCAGCAACAACTGGTGGAGGGCTTGCATGGGGCAGTGGCTGTTCCCCATCCCTCACAAAAGATTTGGTATTCTTTACCGATAATCTTGATCCAGTGAATCTGCTTGCTCTGGATATGAAAACAGGGGAAAAAGTTGCCTCTCAGCCTGTCATAGATGACCTGCCGGAAGATATGCCTGTATCGGTTGATAATTCAGCGATTGTTTATGATAACGGAGAAGGTACGGTTAGCACCATTGTTTGCAACTGGTTTGGAGCAGGAAGTCCGAATCTTGCAAAGCCAGATAATGACTCTTCCATTCAGAGTTATGAGAATATTTATGATTCCAACTGGATTACCAAGGGAAATGTTATGATTATGCCAGGTGTTGAACGTGTTGACACCGTAAAGACCGATCATGGTTATGAAATGAAATCGGTGTGGTGTCGGGATGATATTCGAGATACCTCTATGATGAAACTTTCAACTGCAACCGGATATATTTATGGATATGTTCAGGATATTGAAAGTGGCATGTGGCAGTATATCGTTCTTGATTTTGAAACGGGAGAGACCAAACTTGCCATAGATGTTGCTTCCAAGCCGGGTTATAACAATATGGCAATCGGCATGTATGCAGGGGATAATGGAAATGCACTCTATTGTCCAACTGGATATCTGGAACTGCTCAAATTACAAGACCGATTTGTTTCTCTTCCGGAGATGCCATATCGAAAAGTAGATTTGGATCAAACATCCCGCAAAGTCATGAAAGCGGAAACATTCAAAGAAAATGGTGGAGTGGGAACACCTGCAAGCTGGCTGCACAGCGTTTCGATTGAAAATGTGCATCCGAAAACAACCGTTGTCTTGAAAATGAATGGACTTTCAGAAGATGTTTCAGATTATAAGCTTTATGCCTATGGAAAGGATGGAAAACTGGTAGAAGTTGCAGCAGATGCATGGTCATTTGTGGATGCAGAAGGAAAATGTGAGCCATCCAATGTTTATGATATTTCTATCACCGTTGACGATGATGGAACATATGATTGTAACGAAGCGTCCCGTGAAATATCCATTTCAGTCATTCTTGCAAAGTAATTGTAAGTAAAATTATAGAAATCACACCTAAATAATAATATTCTATATACTATA
>ERZ773165.1413-NODE-1413-length-14421-cov-3.634763_pt1 | contig 14421 bp, 10 predicted proteins | sample MGYA00581003_ERZ773165 | MGnify/ENA primary metagenome ERZ773165 (study PRJEB29015, sample SAMEA2737817) | human gut metagenome | biome: human gut; feature: human-associated habitat; material: faeces | place: China | collected 2012 ... | reverse complement strand
CTCCGATACCTGCAGTAAATGCAATCGCATCCACACCATTCATTGCTGCCACATATGCACCGATATATTTTGCAACACGGTATTTGTAAGTATCCATTGCAAGCTGTGCTCTTTCGTTTCCGTCAGCAGCTGCCTGTCTTACATCACGGAAGTCAGAAGACACACCGCTGATTCCAAGAAGTCCTGACTTTTTGTTCAGGATATTCAGCATCTCATCTACGCTGATATCTTCATGATTGCAGATGAACTGAAGAACTGCAGGATCAACATCTCCACTACGTGTTCCCATAACAAGTCCTTCCAAAGGAGTAAGTCCCATACTTGTGTCTACGCATTTTCCACCGATAGATGCGGAGATACTTGCACCATTACCAATGTGGCATACAATAACCTTTGCATCTTCTTTTCCAAGAAGTTTTACAGTTTCACCAGATACGAACATATGGCTTGTTCCGTGGAAACCATATCTTCTGATGCTGTATTTCTCATAATATTCATGAGGCAGACCGTAAAGGTATGCTTTCTTAGGCATTGTCTGATGGAAAGCAGTATCAAATACACCAACCATAGGCACGTTTGGCATTAATTCCTGGCAGGCACGGATTCCGATCAGGTTTGCAGGATTGTGAAGTGGTGCAAGATCGTTACACTCTTCGATCTGAGCCAGAACTTCCTCTGTCAGAACAACAGAACTTGCAAATTTCTCTCCGCCATGTACGACACGGTGTCCGACAGCATCTACCTCTGCAAGGCTCTTTAAAGCACCTGTCTTAGGATTTACGATAGCATCCAGTACCATCTGGATTGCTTGTTTGTGTGTTGGCATAGCTGCTTCTGTAATCTCTTTGTCGAGACCTGTTTTCTGGTAAACTAATCTTCCGTCGATTCCGATTCTCTCGCAGAGACCTTTTGCCAATACTGCTTCTGTTTCTGAATCAATGAGCTGGTATTTCAGTGATGAACTACCACAGTTAATTACTAATACGTTCATGATTTTTCTCCTCTATCAACTATATTGTGCCTTATGGCATTTTCTACTTTTTCGGGTCTTCTCAGACAGACCACATATGGTTTTAGTATACGCCTTTCTTTTCTGTGCGACAAGCCACTTTTTGCCATATTTCGTGTATTTAATACGAAACATCTTGTCAATTTTTTAACGATTCTACTTACCGTTTCATAATAGAAAACTACGCTGTCACGGCCAATTTCTTATCATCCGCATTACAATCACGAAACACGGTTCAACAGTCACTTGATTTTTCTTATAAAAATGGTTATGTTACTACTAAGTCATTTTGAGACAGCCAGGAAAGGATCATCCCATGAAAATTACAGGCATTATTGCAGAATACAATCCATTTCACAATGGACATGCTTATCAGATAGCAAAAATAAAAGAGGAAACAGACAGCGATTATGTCATTGTCGCCATGAGCGGAGATTTTGTGCAGCGGGGAGAACCTGCCATCACAGACAAATACGAACGCGCCAGAATGGCACTCTCCTGCGGTGCGGATCTTGTGCTGGAACTCCCTGCTCTTTTTGCCTGCGCTTCTGCAGAATATTTTGCCAGAGCAGGTGTCGCGCTCTTTACACGGATGGGCTGTATCGACTACCTGTGTTTTGGCGCTGAAAATGCAGACCTTTCCCAGTTAAATAAAATCGCAGGCATTCTTGTCGATGAGCCTCGTTCCTATCAGGATGCCCTGAATATTTATTTAAAAGAAGGGAAAAATTTTCCTGCCGCCAGGATTCTGGCATTAAAATCTTATCTCAGTGCTGAATCTTCCGACGCTGCCTTGCAGACAGAGCAGCTTACCCGCCTCTTATCCACACCAAATAATATTCTTGGCATCGAATACCTGAAAGCATTAAAAACCTGCGGATCACAGATTACACCTTATCCGATTCTGCGGGAAGGCGCCGGATATCATGACACCGATATTCTCTTAAAAAATGCCTCTGCTTCTGCCATCCGGCAGACTTTAAAACAGGCTGGCTCTTCCGGCAGTTCTTCCGGCTCTGCCCCGGATTTTGCATCTTTTTCTGCTGCCATGCCACAGGAAGCTTTCCGGATTTTTTCAGAATATCTCGCCTCCTCCACTTATCTGGAAGCGGATGATTTTTCCGGTATTTTAAATTATCTGCTGCTTTTTTATCCGGCAGAAGCACTTGCCTGCTTTGCCGACTGTAATATTGAAATTGCGAACCGCCTGAAAAAGAACCGCAGTGCATTTTCCTCTTTCACGCAGTTTGCTGCCTTAAATCAGAGCCGCGACATTACTTACGCACGCATGAGCCGTATTTTTACGCATATTCTGCTGCATATGACAGCCGAAGATTATAAGCAGGCAAAACAGCTTGGTTATGTCCCTTACCTGCGCCCGCTTGGATTCAAAAAATCGTCTTCTGACGTACTTGGCGAGATCAAAAAACACACGGATATTCCACTGATAGGGAAGCTTGCAAATGCCAGACAGACGCTTTCTGACGATGCCTTCCGGCTTCTTGAAAAAGATATTTTTGCGGCTGATCTCTATGAACAGATACTTGCGCAAAAAAACAGAACAATCCCACGAAATGAATACTCCCGTGAAATTGTTCTGCTGTAATGATTCAGATTGTTTTTATCACTTCTGTGACCAGTTGTTTGAATTGTCTGGATACCCGGTCTGCTGTCTCCTGCACTTCTTTGTGATCCAGCTTTTGTTTTGACATGCCGGCTGCAAGGTTGGTAATACAGGAAATACCGCAGACTTTCATTCCCATATGATTGGCTGCCACCGCCTCACATGCGGTGCTCATTCCTGCTGCATCGCCTCCCCATGTCCTGCACATGCGGATCTCTGCCGGTGTCTCATAGCTTGGTCCGGTAAACTGCATGTAAACGCCCTCCTGCAGTGGTATCTGAAGTTTTTCTGCCGCCTTTCTCACTTTTTCCTGTAATTCCGGTGCATACACCCCACTCATATCCGGAAATCTCGTTCCGAGTTCGTCAATATTTTCTCCGATCAGGGGATTCGGGACCGCAGTTGTGATATGATCTGTGATGAGCATAAAATCTCCCGGTTTGAAGTTATAATTCACACCGCCTGCCGCGTTGGTCAGAATGATCTTTTTTGCTCCGAGAAGTCCCATAAGGCGTGTCGGAAGCACCACATCCGACATCGGATATCCCTCATAATAGTGCACGCGTCCCTGCATGATCACCATGGGCACACCCTCTACATGTGCGAACACAAATCTTCCCTTATGTCCTTTCACCGTGGATACCGGAAAACCTTCGATATCCGCGTAATTGATCGATGCCTCAATTTTTAAATCATCTGCGTAATCCCCAAGTCCGGAACCTAAAATAAGTGCCGTCTCCGGGACGAAATCTGTTTTCTCCCGGACACTTTTATAGCATTTCATTAATTTTTCATATACTTCGCTCATGGAATGTTCCTCCTTTTGCAAAAATAATATTATAATTAATGATGGAATAAGCGGATTCCGGTGAATGCCATGGCAATGCCATATTTGTTACAGGTTGCAATGACATGATCGTCACGGATGGAACCGCCTGGCTGGGCGATGTATTTCACTCCGCTCTTATGAGCACGTTCCACATTATCTCCAAATGGGAAGAATGCATCGGAACCAAGCGCAACGTCAGTGTTTTTATCTAACCATGCGCGTTTTTCCTCCCTTGTAAACACTTCCGGTTTTACTTTAAAAATATTCTCCCATGCGCCATCTGCAAGCACATCCATATAGTCCTCACCGATGTAGAGATCGATCGCATTATCTCTGTCTGCACGTCCAATCTTATCTAAAAACTGAAGTCCGAGCACCTGTGGAGACTGGCGTAACCACCAGTTATCTGCCTTAGAGCCGGCCAGTCTGGTACAGTGAATTCTGGACTGCTGTCCGGCACCGATACCGATTGCCTGTCCACCTTTGACATAGCATACGGAATTGGACTGTGTGTATTTTAATGTGATCATGGAAATGGCAAGATCCATTTTTGCAGAATCCGGGATTTCCTTATTCTCTGTCACGATGTTGTCAAAGAAATGCTCATCGATCACAAGTTCATTTCTTCCCTGTTCAAATGTGATTCCAAACACTTCTTTATGTTCGATCGGATCCGGCACATAATTCGGATCGATCTCGATCACATTGTAGTTTCCTTTTTTCTTTGCCTTTAAAATCTCAAGTGCCTCATCTGTATAGCCCGGTGCGATCACACCATCAGACACCTCTCGTTTGATTACAAGTGCTGTCTCTTTGTCACAGACATCGGATAAGGAAATGAAATCGCCGAAAGAAGACATTCTGTCCGCGCCTCTGGCTCTGATATAGGCGTTTGCAAGCGGTGTGAACTCTACGTCCATATCGTCTACCCAATAGATTTTGCGCTCTACCTCAGACAATGGAAGTCCAACTGCTGCTCCAGCCGGAGATACATGTTTAAAAGAGGTTGCTGCCGGAAGTCCGGTTGCTTTCTTTAATTCACTTACCAGCTGCCAGCCGTTAAATGCATCTAAAAAGTTGATATAACCTGGTTTTCCGTTTAACACTTTGATTGGAAGCTCGCCGTTTTCCATATAAATTCTGGATGGTTTCTGGTTTGGATTACATCCGTATTTTAACTCTAATTCTTTCATCTTAATCTCCGCTCCTGCTTATCTTTGATTTTCTAAAAAATTTATGGTCTTTACTTATTTTTATTTACAATTCTTGTCTCGTATTTTCCGGTTTCAATGTCAATGTAACGTACAAATAAGGAAACTTTGTTCTCCTCATTAAGATTTTCCCATACCAGACTGGTAAAGGTATCAATGTCTCCTTCCAGACCAACAAGCTTTGGTTCTCCCTCAAAACTTGGAAGCGGGTTTCCGTCTCCCATATAAGTGTGGATAAAATGTGCTTCTCCGGCAACCGGATTCTGATATGCAAATGTGTAACGGTTACATGAATCCGGATTTCCATTATTGCTCTTTAAAATAGACATTGCATAATTGTAAGTTCCATTGTCAATGTGCATAATTCCGGAAATTCTTGGTGTATAGTTTGGAGCATCCGGCTCAAACTCTCTGGTTCTTAATGCCTGCTCAAACGTCTGCTGTTTATCCATCAACTCATAAATCGTGTCTGTCTGATCCCCATTGGTAACAATTGTTTTATTGCCAAGTACACGAACCGGAGCATAAATAATCAGGCTTGGATCACTTAATTTCGAAGGATCAAATGCCTGTGTACGGATTCCTTCCCCATCCTCCACAAACACACGGTTGCGGCTGTTCTCACTTCTACCCATAATAAAGTAAGCAGTTACTGCATATTTACCATCTGCGGATTTTCCGATGACGATTCCACGTCCTGGATAAGAATTTCCTGCAAGTTCATTTGCTAATGAGATTGATTTCATAAATCCTCCTACTCTCCTCTGTTCTACAAAGTTCATTTATCTGTGTAATGATTCAATACCTTTTTATATTAGCATTGCAGTTTTATTTTTACAATGGATTGGCTCTTATTAGTGTCATGAATTTATTTACTAAGTTATATAAGTTGTATTAATATATAATAAAACTCACTCTTTTCTCGGATAACCGTTGCTGACGGATGAACCATAACGAAAAAAACTGCCCACAAAAGTGAGCAGTCCTGAATTCTAGTTTTTAAAGCTATGGATCGGTGCCGGAATTCTTCCGCCACGGTTGATGAAATCATCACAGGAAAATTTATTTACCGGCATGATCGGCGCATAACCGAACAGTCCACCGAATTCTACCTGTTCGCCAACACCTTTTCCTATGACTGGAATCAGACGGCAGGCTGTTGTTTTCTGATTGATCATACCGAGCGCCATCTCATCTGCGATCATACCGGAGATCGTAGTTGCTTTCGTATCACCCGGAATTGCGATCATGTCAAGACCAACGGAGCATACGCAGGTCATCGCCTCTAATTTTTCCAGAGTGATGGCACCAGCCTGAACTGCATTGATCATTCCCTGGTCTTCACTGACCGGAATGAATGCACCACTCAGACCACCGACATAAGAGGATGCCATGACGCCACCTTTTTTCACCTGATCATTTAACAGTGCCAAAGCTGCTGTCGTTCCCGGTGCTCCTGCATACTCTAAGCCGATCTCGCAGAGAATGTCTGCCACACTGTCACCGATTGCCGGTGTTGGTGCCAGAGACAGATCGACGATACCAAATGGAATATTTAAAAGTCTTGATGCCTCCTGTGCGACAAGCTGTCCGACACGTGTTACTTTAAACGCTGTCTTTTTGATCGTCTCGCAGAGCACTTCAAAATTCTCGCCGCGCACTTTTTCAAGAGCTGTCTTAACAACGCCCGGTCCACTGACTCCGACATTGATGATCGCATCCGCCTCTGTCACACCGTGGAAAGCTCCTGCCATAAACGGATTATCATCCGGCGCATTGCAGAACACTACAAGCTTCATACAGTCCACGGAATCACGGTCTTTCGACTGTTCCGCCACCTCTAATAAAATCTCACCCATTAATTTGACTGCGTCCATGTTGATACCTGTCTTTGTAGACGCAAGATTGACCGAACTGCACACACGGTTCGTTCTGCCAAGTGCTATCGGAATAGACCGGATCAGCATCTCGTCTGCTGTTGTCATTCCCTTGGAAACCAGTGCAGAATATCCGCCGATCAGGTTTGCTCCCACTTTTTCAGCGGCGCGGTCTAAAGTGTCGGCGATCGTTGCAAAATCTTCCGGTGTCTTACATGCAGAACCACCTACCAATGCGATCGGTGTCACGGAAATCCGTTTGTTCACGATCGGAATTCCAAATTCATGCTCGATTTTCTCGCCCACTGCGGCAAGATCTTTTGCAACAGTTGTGATGCGGTTATAAATATTTTCATTTAATTTATCCAGATTGGAATCAATACACTCTAAGAGACTGATACCAATGGTAATGGTACGGACATCAAGATTTTCCTGTTCGACCATTTTATTTGTCTCATTTACCTCAAAGAAATTAATCATTTACTGCTTTCCTCCCTAGATTCTGTGCATCATATCGAAGATCTCTGCTTTCTGGCACTTGATCGATACGCCGATCTCCTCGCCCAATACGTCCAGATCTTTCTGGCAGTCTGCAAAAGCTTTTGCAGCCTTTGTCATGTCAACGATCATCATCATATTGAAGTATCCAGATACGATGGTCTGGGAAATATCTAAAACATTTACTCCATTTTCTGACAGATAAGTACAGACTTTTGCAATGATACCTACTGTATCTTTTCCTACTACTGTAATAATGGTTTTATTTGCATTATGTTCCATGGTTCATGCCTCCTCACTGTATTCTGCCCGGTTCCGTCAGATTTTTCTCACGTTACCAAGATAAATTTTAATTATGTTCCATATTAGCATACTCTTTTTATTATTTCCACTACTTAAGCTCTTTTTATTTATTAAATCATCTAATAAATGTTATTAGAATACTATTTTTTGCGATACTTCGTCACGCTTCGCCACAAACATTGGGAAATCATCGCCCTTATAAGGGTTATCTCCCAGCTCCACTTCCAGACGCACCGTCTCATAGGCAAGCTCCGGATAATTATTTTCTTTGCTCAGATGTCCTAACACGATATGTTTCAAATGATCGTGGAGCACTTTTCCTAACAATTGTCCACTCCGCTCGTTCGACAAATGTCCTTTATCCCCAAGGATACGCTGTTTCAGAGGATATGGATATGCTCCTGCCTGAAGCATGCGCACGTCATGGTTGGCTTCTAAGAGCAGCACGTCCACATTCTGCAGCTTCTCCACAATATGGTCGTCATAGGTTCCAAGGTCTGTCATGACTGCCACGTTCTTTTCCTGCTGTCTGATCTTGTAGGCAACCGGATCTGCCGCATCATGGGAGATGGACACCGGTTCGATCGTAAGATCACCGATTGTAAACTCCCTTTCCGACTCGATCACCTGAAAAAGTGCCTCGTCTATTTTTCCAACGGTTTTTGTATGTAAAATAGCATCAACGGTTTCCCCTGTTGCATACATCGGAATGCCATATCTTCTTGCAATCACTCCGAGTCCTGCGATATGGTCGATATGCTCATGTGTGATGAGGATTCCCTGCATATCTGCAGTCTTTAGATCAATACTGTTTAAACCGTTCTCAATCCTTTTTCCACTGATTCCCGCATCGATCAGCACATGACAGTCATCTGAGCCGACACAGATACAATTTCCGCTGCTTCCGCTTGCAATACTGCATAATTCCATAAATCTATTTCTCTTTCCAAGCCAGTTCGATCACATCACCATCTTTTAATTCTGCGGTGTACTGTGCATTCTGGCCATTTAATTTTGTAATGATCGCTCTTCCTGCAGAGGCAGAAAGGTCAAATTCGTAAAATTCAAAGAGATCCACAAACATATAGGACTCTCTTCCTGTCAGCGTGACCGGTGTGCCATTGATGATAACTTCCACAGAATGCGTTTCCTTCTCTTTGGCTTCCTCCGAAGTTTCGTTATCTGCCGGACTTTCCTCCGCCGTCTGCGTTTCTTCATCCGTTGTCACAGATGCATCATCCGCTGGTACGCTGTCTTCTGTCTCACCTGCCGTTCCGCTGTCTGAAACATTCTCCTCCGGTGCCTCTGCCGTATCTGCTATTTCTTCAATGCCTTCAGCGGCCATCTCCTCTATTGTATCAGACACATGTGTGCGGAAGGACAGGATCGTCCACTCAATATTAAAGTTCTCATAGACAAAATAATTCAGGTCGACCACCCGGTTATTCACAATGATCTCTTTTTCCGTGTCGATCTCCACATCCATAAATTCTGCGATCTGCTCGACGGTATAATAAGCCCTCGTCTCAATTTCGTCTCCCTCTTTGATCAGGTAAGAGGCTGGTTCTAATTTACCATTTACCTCAACAAAACGCGGGCATACGATTTTCCTGCCGTTGACAATAAATGTTATGGTGGATGTATGGTACTCCTCTAACTGCTCGATGGTGATCATGGCATCCGCTCCCGCAGTGGATGGGCAGATCTCGATCTCTGAATTCGGTTCTAACTTAGTATTGATGCCTGCCGGTTTTCCATTCATAGTGATCACAGCAGATTCCCCTGGCAGACCCCTCTCCACTTTTGCCACACCATTGACGGTATAGTTCACTTCTTTTCCACGTTTTGGAAACAGATCTTCATTGGCTACTCCCGCCTGTAATGCGGCATCCATGATCAGAAGCTTGCTGTTGTCATACATCTTGATCCGTTCACCGTTCAAATGTACCATGATGAAACTGTTTTTCTGGTCATAATAATTCAGACAGATACCGATCGGAGTTACGATGAGCGGATCTTTTTCGATATCCGGCTGTTCAAAGGTTACTTCCTGCAGTACTTCCTCACCGCGGAGAGCAACACGCTCCTGTGGAAGTCCAAGTTTATCTGCCAGCATCTCGGTAAAACCGTGGATTTTTCCGCCTCCACCAACGACAAATGTAGCGCTGACACTCTGTCCGCCATTTAACTCTTTGATTTTCTCTGCCACTGCTGTTGTCATTTTATCTGTCACCGGCTCTACCAGTTCCCACACTTCCTTCGCCGGAATGGAGTGCTCGATCATCATGATATCTTTGTATGTGATCATCTCCCCGGTCGTACTTGCAAGTTTGATGCGCTCTGCGGTCTGGAAATCGACCAGATAATGCTGCACGATCAGTTCTGTCAGTTCATCCCCCGCAAGTGGAATCATGCCATAGGCGATGATACTTCCATCTTTCGTGACAGAAATATCCGATGTTCCGGCTCCGACATCGACCAGTGCGATATTCAGCATACGGAATGTTTCCGGGATTGCAACATCGATCGCCGCAATAGGCTCCAATGTCATATTGGCGACGTCAAGACCTGCCTGCGCCACTGCAGAATACAGTCCGTCCACAACATCCTCCGGCAGGAATGTCACGATGATATCCTCGCTGATCACCTCTGCCTTATGTCCCTCGATGTTGGAATAAGCCTCCTCGTTCAGATAATACTTCACAACCGAATATCCCACGCAGTAGAACTTGTATCTTGTATCATTTTTTTCTTTTAATATGGACTGTGCCTTTTCAATTCCAAGCAGATCCAGCGTATGGATATCTTCCCTTGTAACAACAGTCTCTTCCGGATATTCATATTCTACATTTGTCGTTACAGTCTTTAACACACGACCGGCTGCTGCGATACACACTTCGGTCAACGGACATTCAATCTGTTTCTCCAATTCCTCTTTTACCGTCCGGATCACACTTCCCACACGTCCAATGTCGTGGATCTGTCCATCGATCATCGCCCTTGTCTCATGCTGCATGATATACTGTGCCACAACGACAAATTCATTTCCTTCCTTATATCCAACCGTACCTACTACATTTCGTGTTCCAATGTCCAGTCCAAATACATATGGCTGTTCGAATGTCTGTGTTTCATTCATCTGTAGTGTCCTCTCACTTACCTTTTCTTTGTAATTCCCTGATCCGTTCCAATTGTCTGCAAAATCCGTCAGATAGCGCACACTGCCGCATCGATCTGTCTCTGCATTTCCTCTAACCCTTCATTGTTGTCGATCACAACACTGCAATGTTTCCGGTACTCTGCTTCCTTCAACTGACTCGAAAAAATCTGCTGTACCTTCTCTCTGGAATACCCACGGGATTCCATCAGTCTTGCCTCGCGGATTTCCTCTCTGGTATAAATATACCAGAGTTCATCACAAATTTCATCATAATGTTCTTCAATTAAAAGTGCCGCTTCCAAAACAAGCAGTGCAAGCTTTCCTTCCTGTCTCTCTCTTTTCGCTTCTGCTATCACATATGCTTTCACTGCCGGATGTACGATCCCGTTCATCCTGGCACGCCTGTTTCCATCTGAAAAGATCACCTTCGCCAGTTTTATCCGGTCAAAATGTCCATCTTCCTTATAAATATCATGCTCCGGAAAAGCCTGTCTGATCTGCTCATAACAGTCCGTTCCCGGTTCCATAAGTTCATGTGCAATCTCATCCGCCAGCATGACACGCACACCAGGTTTCGTTGCCATATAATCTAAAACTGCTGATTTTCCGGCTCCTACACCACCTGTGATCCCTATAAATTTCATATTTTCCGTCCACCTTTATCTTCTTTCGTACTGTCCATTTCTGACACAAAGCTATTTTGCCTCGTACCAGTTCTTTCCGGTGTGAAGGTCAATTGCCAGAGCCACCTTCAGATCTGCTGCCTGCTGCATACCTTCCGTCAGGATTTCTTTTACTCTATCAATCTCATCCTCTGCTGTCTCAATTAAAAGTTCATCATGCACCGTGATGATCAGTCTTGATTTCAAATGTTCCTCCAACAGCCTGTCATGCACACGTATCATAGCAATCTTGATAATGTCTGCGGCTGTTCCCTGAATTGGCGCATTCATTGCCACACGCTCTCCAAAAGAACGCTGCATAAAGTTACTGCTGGAAAGTTCCGGAACCGGACGCCTTCTTCCAAACATGGTTGTCACGTATCCGTTCTTTTTGGCATCCTCCACAAGTCCGTCTAAAAATGTCTTGATCTTTGGATATGTTTCAAAATACCGTTCGATATACTCTGCTGCCTCTTTTTTACTGATACTTAAATCCTGGCTTAATCCAAAGGAACTGATTCCATATACGATTCCAAAGTTTACCGCTTTGGCATTTCTTCGCTGTAAATCTGTCACCTCATCAAATGGAATGTGGAATACCTGTGATGCAGTGATTCTGTGGATATCCTGTGCCTCTCTGTACGCCTCGATCAGTTTTTCATCCCCGGACATGTGCGCTAACACACGAAGCTCGATCTGCGAATAATCGGCGTCCATGAACACACATCCCTTTGCCGGTAAAAATGCTTTTCGTATCAATCTGCCAAGTTCAATCCTCATCGGGATATTCTGGAGATTCGGCTCTGTACTGCTCAGCCTTCCGGTAACCGTGATCGTCTGGTTAAAGGAAGTATGGATTCTTCCATCCTCCTTAATATAATTGGCAAGTCCATCTGCATAAGTGGATTTTAACTTGGTAAGCTGGCGGTATTCCAAAATATCTGCAACAATTGGATACTCTGGTGCAAGTTTGTCTAACACATCTGCGGCTGTCGAATATCCGGTCTTTGTCTTCTTTCCGTAAGGCATTTCGAGTTTTTCAAACAGGATCACACCTAACTGTTTTGGAGAATTGATATTAAACTCTTCCCCTGCTTCCTGATAAATCCGGGTTTCTAACTCTTTGATGCGGACTGCAAGTTTCTCCCCATACTCTTTCAGATTAACTGCATCAATGGCAATTCCTGTGTGTTCCATGTCTGCAAGGGTAAACACTAACGGCATCTCAATGGTTTCATAGAGCTGTTCCATTCCGGTTGCCTTCAGCTCTTCCATCATTGCTTTTTTGCTGGAAAATGCAGTGTACGCCATAAAGCAGACTGTCTTTAAAAATCCTTCCGGTTTCTCATCCATTGCCAGATCATAGCTTAACTTTCCAAGCAGATCCACTCTCGATGGGATCATCAGGCTGCAGTAATCCTTTGCGATGTCTTCATACGGATATTCATTTTTTAACGGATTCAGCAGATATGCTGCAATGACGTTATCAAAAATATTTTTCTGGTTCAGACATCCGTTCTCTCTCTGCTCGATCATATGGAGCAGTCCAAGCTGCGGTTTTAAATCCAGTGTCATGTATCCTGCCGCCTCAGAGTGTGTGAGGAGGTCTGACAACACGCTGCTTGTCAGTTCTTCCCCAGCCTTGAAAAAGTAGGTATCCTCCTCCCCAAAGCAGACTGCCATTCCAAGAAATTCATTCGTCTGCGGTGCTGCAAAAAGATTCATCTGCCCCCCCGCATCCATGTTCGCATCCTTTTTTTCCTCCATCGGAATGATCTGAAATGCACATTCTATGCCTTTGATCTTTGCAAAAATCTTTTCGGCTTCCTTCTTCTCTGTCACAAGCTTAAAATGTTCTTCCGCCTGATTCTTTGGTGCATCCACCTCAAATCTGCCAAGCATATTCTTAAACTCCAGACGTTTGCACAAAAGATATGCTTCCTCTGTATACAGATCTTTGATCTGCTCTAATCTTGCACTCTGCAGATCATAGTCAATATCTGCATGGATCTCGATTGTCGCTAATGTCTTACTCATCTGTGCAAGCTCATAATTTTCCTTTAAATTCTTGCTTGCCCGCGGTGGTTTGATCTCATCCACATGCGCATAACAGTTTTCAATGCTGCCGTACTGCGCAATGAGAGCTGTTGCTGTCTTTTCTCCGATTCCCGGAACACCCGGGATATTATCCGAAGTATCGCCCATCAATGCTTTCACATCGATAAACTCGATCGGCGTCACATGATATTTGTCCAAAACTTCCTTCGTATTATAATCCTCGATCTCGGTTCCGGTGCGCTTTGTTTTCGGAATACGGATTTTAATATGGTCGGTAGCAAGCTGCAATAAATCCCTGTCTCCTGACACAACGGATACTTCAAGTCCCTCTGCTTCGCTGCGTTTTGCAATGGTCCCCAAAATATCATCCGCCTCATACCCACCTTTTTCCACGATGGTCACACCCATGGCTTTTAACATTTCCTTCATCAGAGGCACCTGTTCGCGAAGTTCCTCCGCCATCGGCTTTCTGGTTCCCTTGTATTCTGCATACATCTTATGACGAAAAGTTGGCTGTGATACATCAAAGGCAACCGTCAGATAATTTGGCTGTTCCTCCTCTAAAATCTTAAATAAAATATTTAAAAATCCATAGACCGCATTGGTATGAAGTCCCTCGGAATTGGTCAGATCCGGGATTCCGAAAAATGCCCGGTTTAAAATGCTGTGTCCATCGATCAGTACCAGCTTTTCACTCATAAACTTTGTGTCTCCTTCTTATTTTTTCACTGCTCATAAAAAAGCAGTAAAGGGGCTGCCGCATGCGGCAGTCCCATCCTGTGACAAATTAAATTGCGCGGGTATACTTCTTCAGCCATTCGTTCTCTTCCTCTGTCATGTAAGGAGAGAGCACTTCATATACCTTCTTATGATAATCATTTAACATCTGCTTCTCACGTGGGCTCATCTGCTCCGGATCGATTCCATCCAGATCGATCGGTGCGTAAGTGATGTTCTCAAATTCCATAAACTGACCATATTCATTCTTCTCTGCTTTGCGGCAGACCAGTTCATTCTCCGTGCGGATACCATACTTTCCTTCCAGATATACACCCGGTTCATCGGTTGTGATCATACCCTCTTCCAGCACACCGCTGTCATGGCGTTCCGGTACGATCTTCCAGCGGAAACCGTTTGGTCCTTCATGTACATTTAAGATATAACCGACACCGTGTCCTGTACCACATTTG
>ERZ773165.1395-NODE-1395-length-14565-cov-21.381116_pt1 | contig 14565 bp, 6 predicted proteins | sample MGYA00581003_ERZ773165 | MGnify/ENA primary metagenome ERZ773165 (study PRJEB29015, sample SAMEA2737817) | human gut metagenome | biome: human gut; feature: human-associated habitat; material: faeces | place: China | collected 2012 ... | reverse complement strand
CACCCTGTAGGTCCAAGAACCAATGCTTTTGGAAAGTGTACACATTCTCCTCTGAGTCTGTGTAGGTGGCCTGTGCCATAGCAGCTGTGCTCATACCCATCAAAGCAGCAGCCAATAAAACTTTAGACTTTTTCATAACTGTTTAATTGTTTTATTATGTAATACTTACTGTTTCTCTTCTAGCTGCGAGCAGCTAGAAGACTTTCTATATTTACTTCTTAACAACCTTCTTGCCGTTGACGATGTAGATGCCAGGGCGAGACATGTTTTGTACTCGACGACCCATCAAGTCGTAGATGACAGTCTCCTTGTTTGAGTCAGAAGTGATTTCCTTGATGCCTGTTGATTTATCATTTATATACGTGCCATACTGAATTTGGTTGACATGGCATTGAGATGCGGAAATACCACTTTCTCCATTGATGTATCTATTAAAATAGCTATCACCGAATGTAGCAGGTTGCATGACGAAATTGTATGTCTCACCTTCTCTTAAATCACCTTCTTTTATAGGTTCGTCTAAAACGAGTTTGTAAGCGGTTTTACAATCTTCGATAGTAGGGAATGTATCAATCTTTTGGAAATGTCCTGTTCTGATAGTTCTGTTTGCATCAAGTTGCTTCAATTCGACTTTTATAGTTGTATCAACGAAGAAATTATCATCTTCTCCACAGATGCAGAAATTATTGAAATCATTGTAACTAATTCTTATCGTTTGTGGATAGTAGATATAACCATCAAAGTCATGGTTGAAAGCTTTGTTGTCTCCATGCTGGCCAGGTTTGTCTGGATTCTCTGGTTGGTCAGGGGTTTCACTTGACTTGTTTACCTCAAATGACATAGCCATAGCCTTGTTGATATATGTATTTCCATTGGCAGAATATTTGAATGTTCCTTCTGGCAAAACAATCTGGTACTTAGCATTCTGGAGACCTTCGACAGAAGTCTTGAAGACATTCTTGTCACTTTCATCTGCAAAGAAGGTGATCCCCACCATGCGCTTGCCCTCTTCATTGGCTAAGTATGCAGCGGTGTTGTCATTTATTTCCAGGTTCTCCTCTGTTGCAAATTGTATCTCTAAGACCCCATTGTCTTCAGTCAAAACAGTAGGAGACAATGTGCTGGCTAATTCTACAACAATTGGCTTTTCTGATGGCTTGCTCGTTTCTGTGAATGAATATGCACTAGAATATTTTGTGTTGAATACTGGAGCAGTGTCATGGTCATCAGTGGAAATCTGATTCTCAAAACTGTTTACAGAAGCAAAAGCGTTCAGTACATCACCAGACTTTGTGGTTTCGTAATAACCATATACAGAGAAATATCCAAATGTCTTTTGGAAATCCACATCCTTTACATTTAATTTGGCAAGGGTCAAACTCTTATTCTCTGCATTGTCTTCTATGCTTGCAGTGAACAAATATTTATTGTTGATGGTTTTAAACAACATAGGTTCCACAACTTCAAAAGGAGTCGCCTCCGACTTCTTGGTGGTCAAGCCAAGTGTATTGTCTTTGACTGTGATATAAGAAGCGATGCCAGTAGTGCTTATATTTGAGATATAATACCACTTGCCGATGGATGGTAATTCTACGTTTGTCTCTGCATAGAATGCATTGATGGCAGATTGTAAGCTCTCATCTGTAGGAACATCTTCTGAGTTAGTCAGTGTAAGAAGTGCTTTTCTACTGTCGCTTTCAGCAGTAGGGTAGCCTACGCCAGTCTTTGCAACCAATGCCATAGCCGTTTTCATCGTTTCAGTATATACAGGTGCAGGCTTGTAGCCCACCTTGTAAGTAAGAGTAAACTCAGGGTTATGAGTTTTTTCTAAATTATCATAAATGACACCTTCTGGAACCTTGATAGTATAGATTCCCTTTTCAGTAATGACCTCTGGTATATCAACAAAAGATATGTTCACTTCTTTGTAATTAGTAGAACTCTTTTCTAAGGTTACATAAGCAAAATCAACACCATCTTTTTGCATCATCAATTTCTCAGAGGAAAGTTTGAGATAAGTGTCGTATGTGAGGGTTATCGGGCTAGTCAACTTTTCAGTTTCTTCCGTTACTGGATTTACACTGACATAGTTGAGAGTATTCTTAGGGGTTGAAATCACTATGGTATAATTGAGAGCCTTGTTGCGATAGCCTTCTGAGTTCTGGAAATATCCAGCAGGAATGCTGATGGTATAAGTGCCATCTGTTGCTATGGTCTCTGCTGTGCTTAAAACAATCTCTGAATTTTTGATGTCAACAGAAAGAGGGTATGACTTCGTTCCATTTTTGATGCTAAGATTGGAAGCACCGACTCTTGTCATGTTTGATGAAAAAGCAAGTGTCAAATCTTTGAAAGAAGCGACTTCGTATTGTGGGGTAACACGAGTTGGTTCCAATATATTGATGGGTTCAGTGTAATTAACTTGAATTTTTGTGATATTTGAATTGTCGCCATTATTATCAAACGTAACACTTGTGATGTCGGAATCGTTGTTTTTGGTCCATTGCTTCCTACTTGCAGGGTCAAGTAATCCAGGCTGCCCAGGGGTGAGGTCGAAATCACCAATGTGACTTGAAGAAAAAACTATAGATTCGATGGTCGCTCCATTTCTTACTTTTATAGTCATGCTTGATGACTTTGTGAGTGCCAAAAAGTATGAAACAGGGTTCCCTTGTAAATCTGTCTGGGTGGTTAAAGCTACTCCCGTTCTCTGTGAACCACGTTCAAAAGAGATAGTTGCCAGTCCATCCGTAAAGGTTTTGTCCGTAACATCCACGGTAATACCGCTTGATGCAGGAGTTACGCTTGGATTAAGAGAGGATGGGCTGGCAAAATTAAATTCTGCATGTCCCTGTTTCTGTCCAAAGGCAGAGACAGTGGCAAGCAAAAAGAATAGAAATAAATATTTTCTCATAACTCAATCATTTTTTAAAACCTAGTCTTGTCAATTTCCTCGTCAGCGGTCTTGACGCATAATTTCCATTCACCATTGATTTTGACAGGATTAAACATAAAGGCGGTTTTTGCAGGCTGTCCTGTACCAGTTTGTTCTGCTGTCGCAAATGTCACCTCATACTTTACATCGTTGCATCCTTCCAGTTGGAAAGAATAATATTTTCTTTCGTATTCCATGACAGGAAATATCTGGAATTGGTTGCGATATTTCTTTTTGAGTTCTTCACTGAGAGGCTTCAAATCTTCTGTAGAGTCTGTGTATTCATACAAAGATGCCAATACTTTGTCTATGTTCTTAGCCTTTAGTTCCTTCATGGCATCATCACATAGTTTCAGCATGGTTGCTGTATCTTCTGCTGTCAATTCTGCTCTAAACTCAGCCACTCTTTCTTCACGAGTTTCTTTTTTCTTGTCTTTGCAAGAAATGAAATTGAATGAAATGATAGCTAAGCAAATAAAAATAATAATTTTCTTCATGTCTTTAACTGTTTATATTAAAAGAGGGTGTGCCTGCTCTATAGACACACCCTCAAATTAGAGCTTTATATTGAGTTTAACCTCAACAAAGAGATTAGTTACCCAAAGATCTTGTAACGTGGATGGTTACATTTGTAGTAAACTCACCCCATTCGTATGTGATGGTTACAGGTACCTTCAAGTCGAAGTCTTCAACGTTGTCACCATTGTTGGTATAGAAGATATAACCGTAAGCAGCCTTGGTGCCCTCGTTAGTCATTCTTGTCTTCAAAACGTTGTTGTAAGCGCCAGAAGCAGCATAACGACGCAAGTCAAATGTGAACTCACCGACACCCTTGTTAGATGGGTTGCCTGTTGCTGGATCAATTGTGTACAAAGACAACTCGTTAGGAGATACTTGGCTGAGCTTTCTCCAACCCTGGTTGCCAAGTGTTGTCTCAACGTTAGCAGGAGTTACGTCAATAGAAACCTTCTGTACATTGTAGTAGCCCCAGTACCAAGTGTGGTCATTCCAAGCGTAACCAGCAGTTTCACCACGCCAGTCAAACATCTTCAAGAAGTCTGTAGCGTAGATGTAGTTACCATTGTCCTTAGCATCGATAGCTGGCTGAGCAGAAGTCTCAATGTTGATTGGACGCTCCCAACTTACGATGAACTCACCGTCAGCTACTGTCTCTGCTACATCGCAACCATTAGCAGCTACAACACCAACCCATGAACGCATCTGAGTGTCAAGGTTTGCATGAGCAGGAGCATAACCAATTGCATTCAAGATTTCCTCGCAAGACTTAGTGTGAATCAAGTTGATTTCACCTGTTGTAGGATTCATATATGCGATAGGCTCGATAGATGCACCATGCTTAGCAAACAGATATTCGTTAGCAAATGCACCCTTGTTATAGTCCACTGCACAAGTCTTTACAGTCTCAGCAAATGTATTCCAAGCGTGCTCATCATTTGTAGGAACCTTGTGCTGCTCACCAACACGAGCAGGATTCTCATTGAAGTCACCGCACTTGCTAGAAGTACCATTTACATAGTTGTATTTGCAAATCAACTTGTCTCCCTTAGACTGATCGATAGTTTTAGCGACGGTTGCTACATCTGTTGCACTAGGGATGGCACGGTTGATAGTCTTGTAAGATGCAACCTTGCCTACAGGAGTGATAGTGTATTCTGTACCGTTCTGAGACTTGATCTTAATCTCCTTAGGCTCGAAGTAATACTTGTGAGCCTTGCCAGCTGCAAATGTATTCTCAGTGTTGCCTTCCAATGTACTTGTGATAGTACGGTTGATAGGTCTGATGTTTCCATTGTCTGTTGGTCTGTGTGCATTGAATACGATGCCATAGAAGCCATCGTCATTTCCATCCTTTGCAAACCAATAGTTAGGATCCTTTGTTCCGAACTTATTATCAGAGTTGACCTTGCGAGTGATGGTTGTAGTCATCTTAACGTAGATGTAAGGATACTTAGCATTGCTCTTTGTTGCCTTGAATCTGACGTAGCGTGTTTTTGTTACAGAAGTTTCGTGATGCAACAAGTCCTCCATCTGATCCTCGTCGATTTCCCAACGCCATGTGTGGTTGGTGCTACCATTAGCATTGCCACGATACAATACGTGACCAAGAGATGTATTGTTGTTCTCTGCTGTAGCATCACCCTTTAGAGGTGCAGAATCAAAGATCTTCATCAAGTATAATGGATCATCTGTTGTACCATAGTTTGTATTGGAAACCAAATCTGGCTCATACTGATAGTCGAACAAATCCTTAGTCATCTTCTCATCGAAGTACTCCTTGGTTGTCAAGATGTAATCGTTGAACTCACTCCAAGTTGTCTGGAATACTGAAGTGACATCGCACTGGTCGAATTCTGCATTCTGACCTGCCCACTTGTCAACTACGAGGTTGTCATCAGCTTGCTTTGTGATATGGATAAGGATATAGCCATCCATAACAACCTCACCCTTATTGTTGGTTACGTAAACCTGTACCAATGGCTCACGGTCAATAGCTGCTGTGGCAGACTCGTTCTGTGGATTGGCATCCCACTTAACGTTCCAAGCACGGAACTGACCATCAGTATCATCGTCAGCGTTGATCTTCTTCAAGTACTTGCTTTCTGATGTTACGTTGGTGTCCAAGGTGTACATCATTCTCTTGTAGTGGAATGTAAGACCATATTGCTTAGCGTCTTCTGGGGTAAGATAGAGGTAATCCTTCTCCTGCTTCAACTCGTTGTCGGTATCGAAAGCCAAGCAAACGCCTACGTAGTCAGCAAGATTGATACCTGCCTGAGAGTCCCAATACAACTCCAATGCTGCACCACGGTTGTCTTGCAAAGCCTCCTTTGCAGTATCCCATACGTGGTTCTTTATGTTTGTTACTGGGCATTTCTCATCACCAGTCTGTGTCTTTGCATTGCCATTAGCGTCCTTGTCAGCTGCGTATGTTGGAGCCTTGTACCAAATCATGCCACAAGTATTCAACTTAGTAGGTGTAACAAGAGCGTAATCAGAAACGATGTTGTTGCCTTCATCATTCTTCACCTGCAAAGCAACAGTATTTACATCATTCTTGATTTTCTTTGTAGGATGAGGATTCAAAGCATTAGGCTTTTGAATCTGCAAACCTACTTGGAGAACACCGTCATTACCCATCTTGAACAAAGACAAGCCATTGCCTTCGGCTGTACCGAATGCCTTAGCTGGCGAACTTACTTTACCTAATTTCTCGACTGCTGCTCTTGTAGTATGTGGCTCAGTGTAATAAGCAGTAGGATTCAAGACGTTGAAACCATTCAAGTCATTTTCCTCTACATTCGAGTTTACAGGGTTTGCGTGATACTTAACAGGCCAAGCTGGACCATAAACGAAAGTCTCGTCATTAAACTTGTAATCGTAAACATCTGCATCCTTTTCAAGTTCCTTCTCGTCCCACTTAACCTGCTTCTTTTGACTTTCACGATTCTTGAAAGTAGGGAAGTTTGTGTCAGCAGTTTGGAGTTTACCATTCAACCACTTATACTCGATAGTCTCGATACCATCCATGTAAATCTCAGGCATGAATACCAAGCTGGTCAAGTCACCACTCAAAGAAATGACAACCTTGTTGTTCTCACCCTCTCCACCTTCAACACCGAAGAGTGTCAAAGTCTTGGAAATATCATTCTTAATAGCAGTGATACCACCAGAAACTGTAGTGTTGCTCAAGTAAGAAATGGTAGTTGACTCCAAGAGCTTTCCATCCTGATAGATGTCGAAGCAACCAGTTTTCTCGTTTGGTACATAGTACTTTCCGTTAGCACCATCTTTACCTGGTTGGGCAGTGCCGCCGGTGTTGTCTTTGCCATCTTCGCCATCTTTGCCGATAGCCTTGTAGGATGTCTTTTCACCATCCTTGTACCAATAGCCATCCTCACCAATGGTCCATTGTGCAGCATCTTGACCTTTCTCACCAAGAGCTTTGTAAGATGTCTTCACGCCATCCTTTACCCAATAGCCATCTTCACTGATTGTCCAAGCAGTACCTGGAGTGCCAGGTTCGCCATTAACACCATCCTTGCCATCCTTACCATTGTTGATGGTGAAAGTGTCTCCGTTGCTAAGCTTTACAGTTACACCACTTGAAGCTTTCTCTACGTTAGTGATGACGCTACCAGACTTGATCAACTCACTAATCTTTTCAAGAGTTGATTTGTTGGCATCGATTTGCTGTTGCAAATTCTGGATGTCATCATCGTAGTCTTTACAAGAAGTAAAGGTACTTACAGATGCAACTGTCAATGCACCCATAAGCAGCGCGCTAAAATACTTTCTTTTCATACGATAAAATTTAATTAAAATATTAATTTGTTAACTTAACGTTCTATGCTTAAAACTCTAATCTCCTGCGGGGAGATAGTATCAAAAACAAGGTGTTTTGTAAAGAAAATAGAAGGAATACCGCTCTATATATAATAAGGTGTAGAAAAAAGAGAGTGTACAAGGGCTAAAAATGCATGAAAATAGTGATTTGAGCAGACCCCATGAGCCAATTTTATTAAAAACTAAAGAAAATAAGGGGTTTTTCGAAAAAAAAAGGTTAAATATTTGCGAGTGTGAATAAAAATGTCTATATTTGCACCGTAAAAAGAATATCTCCCCGCAGGAGATAGTACAGAGAAAGTTTAGAACTTAAAGTTAACAATTAATATTTTTAATTAAATTTTATCGTATGAAAAGAAAGTATTTTAGCGCGCTGCTTATGGGTGCATTAACTGTTGCATCTGTAAGTACCTTTACTTCTTGTAAAGACTACGATGACGACATCCAGAATCTGCAAACACAGATTGATGCCAACAAATCAGCTATTGAGGAAATCAGTAAGTTGATTAAGGCAGGTAGTGTTATCACAAGCGTAGACAAGGCTACAAGCGGTGTAACTGTAAAGCTTAGTAACGGCGAGACTTTCACTATCAACAATGGTGAGAAGGGTGCTGACGGTACTCCTGGTACAGCTTGGACCATCGGTGAAGATGGCTACTGGGTAAAGGACGGAGTTAAGACAAATTATTATGCTCTTGGCACTAAGGGAGACAAAGGTGACAAGGGTGATAAAGGTGACAAAGGCGACAAGGGTGATAAAGGCGACAAGGGCGACACAGGTGCTCAGGGTCCAAAGGGCGACACAGGTGCAGCTGGCACAGATGGTACATCAAGCTCTTACGAGTACTATGTTCCTAACGCAGAGACTGGTTACTTCGACATCTGGAAGGATGGCAAGTTCGTTAAGTCAACAAATATCAGTTTCTTGAACACTGGTATCATCACAGCCGTTAAGGACAACGAGACTTTGAAACTCTATGGTGTTGCAGGTGGTACAGGTCAGAATAAGGAGGTTACAATCTCATTGTCTGGTACTTTGAGCAGCCTCACTTTCCGTCCATACCTCTATCTTGATGGTATTGAGACAGTAGAGTATCCTTGGTTGTCAGGTGACGCCATGAAGCCAACAGCCGCTGAAGCTGACAAGAACCACAATGGCAAGACTGTTAAGAATATCGGTAATGATTATATCACAGATGCTATTGCACCATTCGTTTATGGTCCAGCTTGGGCTGTAGATTACGATGCTAGCCCATGGAACTCTATCATTGCTGAGGAAGACTTGGCTGGCTACAATGTATTGAACCCAACAGCAATTTATCAGAAGACACGTGCTGCTGTTTCTGAGTTGGGTGCAGTTACTTCTCCTGCATACGCATTCCCAGGCAAGGACAAGGGTGGCAAGAAGTTGTTCGCAATGGACAATGCTACCGGTGTCTTGACAGCAGGTTTGCAAATTCAGCATCCTGACAAGTTGAACGACGCTCCTACTTCTCTTACATCAAATGACAACAACACTGTTGCCTTGAGAGTTAAAAACAACGAGGGTAAGGAAGTTGTTTCTGACTACGCTTTGCTTCAGCCAGAGAAGACAATTATCGATGGTTTGGTTTGGGCTCAGAACCCAGAATATCCAAACGCAGGTAAGGACGCAGTTCGTACAGGTGACGAGAGTTGCAAGTATTCAACTGTAAAGAAGCACGTTTGGGATGAGCCAATGGAGGCTTTGAAGGACGACCGTGGTGCATCATTGAGCATCTTCTACTCTGACGCTAATGGTATTAACTTGAACGACTACGTAGCTGTTCGTTTGGTTAAGACTACAAACGTTAAGAAGGGCACAACAAACGAATTGATTACAGTAACTCCAGCAGAGGCTAAGCAGTGGGGCTTGACCTTCCACTACAAGAAGGTAATGTACACTGTTGATACCAACACTACATCTGATAGTGAGTTCTTGAAGGCTTTGAACGCTTCTGACGATACAGATGGTAAGTTCCGTGCTTGGAACGTCAAGGTTGACGAGCCTATCAAGGGTGCTGAGGGCGACAAGGCTTCTGTAGGCCGTGAGCCATTGGTACAGGTAACTGTTACCAACCATCAGGGTAAGGTTGTATTGGATGGTTATATCCTCCTTTACATCTCAGCTCAGGCTAAGGACAACCACAAGAACGAGTTGTGGGGTACTCAGACAGTTAAGTACGACCCATGTAATGTGCTTGAGGCATTCAAGACCACATGGCAGGAGTTCAACGACTATGTTCTTACTCAGGATATGAAGATGTCTAAGGACGAATTCGATCATCAATACAAGGCAGATTTGACATCTACTGAGGAGTATGGTGAGCCAGGTTCTGGCGTATATCTCATGAAGCAGTTTGCTGAGTTCGCTGACAAGGGCGAAGGCAAGGTTAATGAGAAACCAGTTGGTCGCGTACTTTACAGACCAAACACTGACGGTACAACTAACCACACATGGCGTTGGGAAATCGATCAGGACGAGGTTGAGAAGTTGTTGCACCACCAGGCATCTGTAACTTTGACAACTTGGGTACGTTACGTGGCTATCGATAAGGTTTCTTCTACATATCCTTACGTATATATCAAGTTGACAACAACTATCAATAACAAGGATACCAAGACTTACGCATTCGGTGACAAGAACAATAACTATTGGTTCGGTAAGGACAATAACGTTGTTGTATTCGATGTTGTAAACCCATACGATGGTGGTGACATCGAGAAGATTAACCGTAGCGTTCGCTCTACATTGCTTAAGAACATTGAGAGCTTCAATGCTCCAATGCACAAGTACTATTTCGTACCACAGAACATCGAGATTACAGCTCAGAACGGTACAAAATATACTATCACTCCTAAGAATGTAATAGAGCAGCCTAACTTCGACAAGGTTATCTGCAAGTATGTAAAATCTCCAGTTGAAGACAAGCACGATTACTCTACACTTGCTACAGCTATGAAGACTTGCGCTCTCGACATCAATGCTGGTGCATTCAACAACAGGAACCTCTATGCAATTGCAAATGGTGTATCAGCTAAGATTGCTACAATCGACCCTGAGACTGGTGAAATCAAGTTGATTAACAACAAGGCTTGTCAGGACATCTTGAATGCTGTTGGTTACGAGGCTAACCACGCTAACATTCTCAAGGAAATGCGTGCTAACGTTGGTATCGCTACTGCAAACGTTTGCGGTGTTGTTGAGGAAACAACAAACGACAAGTTCGTTGCTAGCTGGCAGCGTCCTATCAACTTGAAGGATATCGACAACAACGTAATGCTTGACGCTAATACCAATGGTAACAAGATTAACGTTATCGACTTCTTGAAGTTGTTCGACTGGCGTGGTGAGACCGCAGGTTACATGTGGGGTGACAATACTTGGTTCTGGGCTTACTATGGCATCAACAGCATCACTATCGACGCTGATCCTGCTCACGTAATGACCAACATGCACAATGGTACCAAGTTCGTTCCTTTCAAGGACGTTACAGAAAAGGCAGAATTGTATGTTTTGGATGCAGACAACAAGACTTACAAGACAGCTAAGACATTTAGATTCGACCTCTCTGCTTACAATGCAGCAGACATGAATGCAGACTTGTTGACCTACATGAAGGGTCATGCTGCTGACTTCGGTCGCTTGTACTACACCAACAATGGTGACAACGTTAAGGAATTTGACGTAATTATCCCTATCACTATTGGTTACACATGGGGTAGCTTCGAGACAGAGGTTAAGATCCACATCAACGCTACAGCAGGTAACGTAAGTGCAAAGTAAAAATTAGTTTCGACTAATATAAGCTCTAATTTGAGGGTGTGCCTATAGAGCAGGCATACCCTCTTTTACTTTAAAAAGGATATGAAAGAGGAAAAGATTATGAAGAAAATTACTTTTTATCTGATGATACTTGCCTTCTCCTGGGGAATGACAGCTTGCAACTCCAAGAAAGAACCTAGAGAACAGCAAGTACAAGAATTTCGCTCTCAATTGACAGCGGAAGACACCGCAACCATGCTCAAGTTGTGTGATGATGCCATGGCAGAACTCAAGGCTAGAAAAATAGACAAAGTTTTGGCATCATTATATGAATATACAGACTCAACACAGGATTTAAGACCATTGAGCAAGGAAACCGAAAAAAGATATCGTCGTCAGTTTACCATGTTCCCAGTCTTAGCGTATGAAAGAAAATATTATTCTTTCCAACTGGAAGGATGCAATGATGTAAAATATGAGGTGACATTTGCTACTGCAGAACAAGCTGGTACAGAAGAACCAGCAAAGACCGCATATATGTTCAACCCTGTCAAGATTGATGGAGAATGGAAGCTTTGCGTCAAGACCGCTGACGAGGAAATTGACAAAACGATGCATTAACGTCTAACTATTAATTACAATACAATGAAACAATTATTATTGCTTCTTACGTTGTTCATTTCTCTGTCTGCATTTGGACAGAAACAGAATACCGTAACATTTGATTTCGCCTCTCCATCTTCATTGGGGTTGCCTACGGATAATGATACGGAAGTCACAGATGAAACCTTTGCCCTAGGTAAAGTAAAAATGTCATTTTCTGCAGGTGCTATACTCGGTGGTGTACGCTACATTAAGTTAAACGATACCTATTCTTTGAAAATTGGCAATAGTAGTCGTTTGATTCTAAATGCAACAGAGGGAGCGGTACTCACTTCTGTAAAGTTCAACTTCGACACAAATGGAGACTTCGGTATAGTTAAGGGGCAAAAAGGAACCTGGGATGACGACAATCATCTATGGACTTGTTCAAGTAATGATAATGCTCAAAGTGTTGCATTCAAAGTATCAGGTGTTCCTTCTATTATCAAGTCTGTCACTGTAACTTACATAGAGCCAACTCAAATTTTGGAACCTTCTGTAAGTGAATCTGCTTTACAAGTTTCATCCCTCAAGGATTTCACACTGACTTTTGCATCAAAAATGACAAAGGTGGGCACTCAAAGTTTGGCTTTGACAAATGGAAATACATCATATCCTCTGACAGTCACAGTCAACAATACCACTGTTGTTTTATCCACAGCAGAAGCTATCTCTACTGATGGAACCTACACATTGAATATTCCTGCAGGCTATTTTCAGGATGCCAATGGTTACTCCAATAAAGCTCTCTCATATGCAATAGCAGTAAGCACCCCAAAGAATACACTTAATTACATCAGCATCAGTCCTGAAGCTGGCGAGGGAGGTGAGATTGATATATTGAATAGTCCTATCAAACTCACATACGATACTTATCTTAAGCTTTCCCCTAAGGAATTGATGATGCAAAAAGATGGTGTGGATTTTGCTAAAGTAAACTTGGAAAAGAGCGACTACAAAGAAGTTTCTATTTCTTTCCTTGACATACCAAAAGTTATTGCAGATAAGGGAATCTATACCATCAAGGTGCCAGAAGGTGTTATTTATGATAATTTGGAAAGGTATCACAACCCTGAGTTTACCATTACCTATAAAGTGGGCTATAAACCTGCACCAGTCTATTCAGAAACCATGAAGGCTGCCATAGACTTGATTTCTAAGACTGGCGTTGGCTATCCAACAGCGGATAGTGACAGCCGAAAAGCACTCGTTGCTTTGACTACAGCAGAAGAAGTTCCATCTGATGAGACATTGCAACAAGCCATTGAGGCGTTCTACAAAGAAACAAATGTAGAAATGCCAGTAGAGGGAAAATGGTATTATATCTCAAACATCAATACTGAGAATACACCTCTTTATATTACAGCAAAGAACGGAGTTGTTGGCGTCACCGCAAAGAAATCTGAGGCTACTGCCTTCGAAATGTGCAATCCTACGGCTTTCAAGACAAAGGATGGAAAATATCTTTATACTGCAGGATTGGAAGAAAATACTGACAAGAAGAATTTGAAAATGGAAAAATTCCTTGTATCAGGCACTGATGCCAAGAAATTGCTCGGTTGCCTCTCTATCTACGGATATTTTGAGACTACAAAGAAAGGAGATGTTTTGAATGCTTTTGCGTCAGTTGACCATGAGAATAAAGCCATCGCCACAGATGACCATGATACTGCGCCTATGTTTGGCGAGACTTATTCTGGAGCCTTCATGTTGGCTGAAACTGTAGAGCCAAGCGATGAGCCAAACACAGTTGACATGAACTGTACGGTATCTCCATCTACGGTTACTGATGATACAGGCAAGTTGACATTGACCTTTACAGACTCCAACGTCATCACAATCGCAGAAAATGCAGAAGCTGAGCTTTGCACAGAGGAAGGTGAGAAGATTCAAAATGTTTCTTTGTTGGCAGACAAGACCAAGACAGATGTAGCCATTGTTATCGCTGGTAATTTGCAAGATGGCAAGTACAAGTTGGTAATCCCTGCAGGAAGCATCGGATTTGTCAAGGAGGAAAAACAATACACCAACAATGAACTTACAGTTTTGTTCGAAGTGAAGAAGGGGGCTGTTAATCCACCTACACCAACTCCTTCCGAGGATTTCAACGATTCTTATGCGGGCATCTTGTACTATCCTGTTGCAAGTATCATCAAGGATGTCGATTTGAATGAATTTACCATTGGTAATTCTCACTACAATTATCCTAACAAGCCACAAGGTTTGGTGGTAGATGAGACAAAGACTGTTATCTTGAAACAAGTAGATACTGTAAGAGAAATTCGCAAAGGACACTTCGAGAGAGTATCATCTATGCCAACAGACCCTAGCTGTCCAGATGCCTATAAGATTGTATTTGACAGTCCTATCGCTGAAGGTGAACTCAAGGCTGACACATATACTTTTATTATCGCACCTGCAACATTTGGCGACAACAACTTTGGCAAATATTTGGCAGACAAGACTTCCATTAAGGCTTCTCTTTGCTATGTGAACTCTTTGATACAATTCCCATACAAGGTCGATAACAGCCAGGCTACAAGCATCAAAGAAATCACTTCTGACTCAAGCAAGGAGGCTGTCATCTACGACTTGATGGGGCGCCGAGTTCAGAGCATGTCTCGTCCTGGCATCTACATCGTCAACGGCAAGAAGGTTGTTAAGAAATAAATTATAGTACAAAACATAATCATTCAAAAAGTTATGAAAAAATCTAATGTATTATTGGCAGCGGCCCTGATGGGTGTCAGCTCTGCTGCAATGGCTCAGGCCACTTACACTGATTCAGAGGAGAATGTGTACACTTTCCAAAAGCATTGGTTCTTGGACCTACAGGGTG
>ERZ773165.1380-NODE-1380-length-14709-cov-14.295073_pt1 | contig 14709 bp, 6 predicted proteins | sample MGYA00581003_ERZ773165 | MGnify/ENA primary metagenome ERZ773165 (study PRJEB29015, sample SAMEA2737817) | human gut metagenome | biome: human gut; feature: human-associated habitat; material: faeces | place: China | collected 2012 ... | reverse complement strand
CTTGGTACAATACGGTATGGGCGTGGTGCATCTATCTGCTCATCATCTGCGGAGCCGGAGTGCTCTACTACCGTTCATGGAGAAGAAACTTCGAACTGAACCAGCAGATTGCTTTGGAGAAACAGATGTCTGACTTCCGAATCAACTTCTTCACCCACATCTCTCATGAGTTCCGTACCCCGCTCGCCATCATCCAGAGTGCCGTAGAGAAGATGATGACCAAGGGAGAAGGCTATGCTTCCAAGAACAATATCTATACCCTCTCCAGAGGAACCAAGCGACTGCAGCGACTCATCAACCAGCTGATGGAGTTCCGCAAGATCAATACGGGCAATATGAAGCTGAATGTGGAAAAGGGCGAAATCATCGGTTTCGTGCGAAGCATCTGCAATGATTTCTATACCATAGCCAAGCAGAAGGACGTCAGCATGAGTTTCACTCCGTGGACCAGCAGGCATGAGATGCTCTTCGACCAGGAAAAGGTGGAAACCATCGTCTATAACCTGCTGAGCAACGCCGTGAAATATACCCCGGACAGGGGCATCATCAGCGTAAGACTCTATCTGGAGAACGACATCGTATTCTTCTCGGTAGAAGATAACGGTCCGGGCATCAAGCCGGAAAGAGAGGCTGACCTCTTCAAGCCATTCATGCACGGCTATGCTTCCAAGGGCGGTATGGGCATCGGTCTCTTTACAGCGCATCAGATGGCAGAAATCCACAAAGGTTCGCTCACCTATCAGCGTTCCCGGAATCTCGGAGGCTGCCGCTTCTGCCTTGCCCTGCCAGACGATGCCGGCAAGTATCAGCCGGAGGATATCATCGAGAAGAAGGCGCTGGACGGCCACAGCATCGACAAGGACGAGATAGACATGATCGTGAAGGAGATGACTCCGAAAGCCATCAACAACGTTACCGTGATGGTGATAGAAGACGATCCGGACATGCTGGAGCAGATCAAGTCGGAGTTGTCGGTCTATTTCCATGTAGAAACATTCATGAACGGAAAGACGGGTTACGAGAACATCCGGAAGATTAAGCCAGCCCTGCTCATCAGCGACATCCAGCTGCCGGAAATGAGCGGCTACGAGATTGTAAGCAACATGAAGGCGGATCCGGAAACGCAGAATATTCCGGTCATCATGCTGACCGCCTTTGATGATACCAGCCATATACTGAAGGCATACAAGAACTTCGTAGATGACTATATGGTGAAGCCTTGCAACTTCAAGCTCCTCATCGCCCGAGCCCTGCAGTTTGTGGCTATGGACCTGAAGGCGAAGCAGCAGGCTGAAGAGAAGGCGAAGCTCCAGGAAAAGGCCCTGCAGGAGAATGCTCCGCAAGAGAACCCAGAGCAGACGTCAGGCGGAGAAGCCATCCTGATCAAGCCTGTGAAGGAGCTCAAGAAGAATGAGCCAACCCTCCTGATGTCAACCCTCGACAAGAAGTTCAAGGACAAGCTGGAGGCAATCGTGGCACAGCATATCAGCGACAACAACTTCAATGTAGACCGCCTTGCCGAGCTGCTCTGCATGGGCAGAACCACGGTATATAACCGCACGAAGAGTATCATGGGTGTTTCGCCAAACATCTATATCCAGAACGAGCGCCTGCGCATTGCCGCCAAGCTCCTGCTGGAAGGCGAATACACGGTAAGCGAGATTAGCGAGAAGGTTGGTTTCTCCGATTCCACCTATTTCTATAAGTGCTTCAAGAACAAGTATGGAATAGCGCCTAGCAAGTATGGCAAGTAAAGATTGCCTGCCAAATAGATTACAAAAAAAACTCGTTGGCTTCTTTACCAACGAGTTTTTTTTATTCTTATAATCATAAATTACCAGCCTGGATTCTGCTCCCACTTGGCACCATATTTTTCGTGCTTCAGCATCACGTCGTTAGGGATTGGGAAGAGATACATCTTGTCATCCCACTGGCGCTGTACGGTTTCACGGGTATAGGTGAAGGAACCATCATCATTCTTGGTAATCTTCATCTCCTGAATGTTCTTGAAGAACTTGTCAGCCTCCTTCCAGCGACGTACATCCCAGAAGCGATGACCCTCGAAGGCAAGCTCTACCATGCGCTCATTCTGATACTTGCTCCACCACTCCTCATTGCTCAACGAAGTAGGGAAATCCGGCATTCCGGCACGCTGGCGAATCTTGTCCACAGCCTCATCTGCCGACATAGGGAGATCGGCACTCGTAGCAGTGGCGCTGCCCAAATACTTGAATACAGCCTCAGCATAGTTGAGATAGAACTCACCCAGACGATAGGTAACCCAGGTATGATAGTCGCCCTGCTTCTTGGTCTTTGAAGTAAGGTCGATATCACCATGCAGCAACTTCTTCAGATAGTAACCCGTAGGAGTAGCACCCACCAATGGCTCGGCATTCACGCCGCCATAATAGGTCTGCAGCTTAGCCTTGTTATATCGGGCTGCAGTAGGCCATACATCACCATTTTTGGCGATAGTCAACTCGAAACGAGGGTCACGACCAGCGTATGGATTCTGCTCATCATAGCCGCTGCCAGCCTCATTGATACCCTTACCCGTAGCCTTCATCTCGTAGGCATCCACCAGGTTCTGGGATGGGCAGTTTCTACCGGAAGCTGAGTAACTTGCCTTAGCCATATCGATACCGAACGGATAGTTGTAGCTCTCTACCATATTATCCTTAGGATCGGTAGCTGAAATCTTGCTACCATAGATACGGCGACCGAAGATGATCTCGCACTTCTTGTCGGCATCCTTGTAATTATTGGTTGACCAGAGATCAGCATACTTGGCAGCAAGCTTCATGCCTCTTGCCTGGCAGGCATCCAGCAATTCCTTGGTATAGAGAGCAGCCTTGTGGTAACGCTCCTTATCGCCTGAAGGATTGAAGAGCGGACTTGCCCAATAGAGCGCAGCACGAGCCTTGAGGGCAAGAACGGTCAGGTTGTTGGCACGTCCATCCTCAGCTGTACTCAGAGCCATGCTTCCCAGGTCAGAGTAATCCTTGATGATGCTGTCCTTTACGGCGTCACATTCATCGAAGATGTACTGGAACACCTCGTCAGATGACTTGCGAGGCTGATTGTTGACATCAGCTGCCGCCATCTCAGGGTCGATGACAGGCACACCACCATACTGGCGAACGAGATTGAAATAGAAGTAAGCACGCCAGAAGCGGGCCTCCCACTTATAGTTCTCGTAACGGAACATCTGCTGCTGATAGTCGGCATTGAGCTCGAAATCCTCGAACTTCAAGTCCTGGAAATCCTTCAACACTACATTGCAGGTCTTGATGCCCTTATACATATTGCTCCAGAGCGAGCCCTGGGCGTTGGATGGGCTCCAGCTGCCGTTATAGAAGGTCTCGATGCTGGTACCGCTCACGGAGTAAACACTCTCGTCGGTGGCAGAGGCAAGCATGCCTCCACCAAAGTTCTGACCATAATCATAGTCTGCATAATTGTAGATATCGGTCATGAAACCACCCACCTTCTCAAAGGTCTGAATCACATAATCCTTATCCTTGACTACCGTCTCGCTGTAATCCATCTTATCGCTGCAAGATGCCAGCGCCAAGAGTCCGAACAGACCATATACTAATTTATTTGTTTTCATTATTGTTCTACTTTAAGATAATTAGAATGTTACTGACAAACCAGCCACGATGCTGCGATTCAGAGGATTGGTTGCACCGAATACCTCAGGATCTGACTCATCGAGATGGTCGAAGCTAAACAAATCTACACCACGTACATACAACTTGGCTGCATTCAGGAGCTTGGTCTTGGCGAGCATCGCCTTAGGGAAGTTGTAATAAACCTCGATGTTGCGAAGCTTGAAGAATGAGCGGTCAAACATCCAGAGGGTGTTTGTATTGTAGTTGTTGGCATTGCTGGTTGAGCTCAGCGCCGGGAACTTGGCTGTGCCGGCTGTCTCAGGAGTCCAGCGGTTGTCGTAGTAGTACTGAGAGATGGTGGTGTTGCCCACCAGTGGCTTGTACATACTCTTGGTAGAAAGCACGCCGCTATAACGACCTGTACCCTGGAACATCGCATCTACGCCCAGTCCCTTCCACTCTACTCCCAAATGGATATTGTAGTAGATTTCTGGAGCCACGGTAGAATATCCGATGGCAGTCTTGTCGTTGGTATCAATCTGTCCGTCACCGTTTACATCCTCGTACTTGATGTCGCCAGGACGAGGAGTGCTGCCCAGAAGCTGTGGCTTGGAAGCATCGATGTCTGCCTGGTCCTTGAAGAAGCCGATAGCCTTGTAGCCGAAGAGCTGGCTTACGCGATGGCCGGTGCTTACCAGGTTAGGATAGAGCTTAGGAGCCTCATCCTGCTCCTTGATCTGGCTGCGATAGTAATCGATGTTGGCACCGATGTTGAACTTCACGTCACCAATCTGCTTGTTGTAGTCGAGACTTGCCTCCCAACCCCAGCTGTCCACGATACCATCACCTTCGTATGGAGCATCCACACCCAGCTCTGAAGAATACTTGCCTGCGGTAGATACCCAGATGTTGGAACGGCGCTGGTAGAAACCATCAAAGCTGAAATCGAGACCGCCAAACAGGGTGGCATCTACACCGGCATTGAACTTGGCTGCCTTCTCACGGGTCAGACCGGAAGTAGCAATGGCATCAAGATAGGTTCTGCCGAAATCGCTCTGGAAACCGCTGTTGAACGGATAGGTACCACCAGTTGTCTGATACTGCTGCATATAGTACATCCATCCGCTCTCAGGCAGGATGTCGGTCTGGATAATGCCGTAGGAAGCACGGAGCTTGAGGAAATCCACCCAGTTGAGATTCTTCATGAAGTTCTCCTTGGAGAGTACCCAGGCTGCTGATACCGTAGGCGACAATGCCCACTTGCTGCCAGGAGCCAGACGGTTTGAACCGGATTCTACCAGGGCAAGGTCGAGGAAGTAGCGGTCGAGCAGACCATAGTGGGTGTACCAGCTGATGTTCTGGCGATAGAGCGTACTGTTGATGGCAAATTCATCGCTGAACTCGTAATCGTACTTCAACTGGCTGTAGATGCTGTGGGCGCCGAAGGTATTCTGATAGTCGGCACTGGCATCGGCATGGAAACGGCGGGTGAAGCTGTTGGTGGAGATAGAGGCACCGAGATCGCTCTCAGAACCACCCGTGAAAGCCTTGCCCAACTGAGGTTCGCCATCCAGCCAGTCGGCTACCGTAGGACTTCCATATACGTATGTCTTGCTGTAATTCTCGTAGATGTTGGAGAAATGGTCGTAGGCGATGCGGCCCTGAACAGCCAGTCCCTTCAATACCGCAGGAAGTTCCTGGCGGATAGTGAGGTCGGTATAGATACCACGGTTGTGATTTCTGGAGTAACCGGCATCCTGCGACTGTGCCACAGGGTTAACGGTACCAGCCCAGGTAGAATTACCACCCCACTTGCCATCCTCGCCCTTCACGGCGAAGGCAGCAGAAGGCAGGCTATAGACCATGTCCCACAAACTGGCAGAATTGCCTGGAGCATTCGACTCGGCGAGCACACCCAGGAGGTTCACCTTCATGGTAGTATTCTTCGAGAGAATCATATCCATATTCATGCGCAGGTTGCCCTTCACATATTTATTATTGGTAGAATATCCCTCGTGGGTATCCGGATTCTTCACGAAACCATTGTCATACTGCAGGTCGAGCAAGGCATAGTACTTGAACTTCTCGCCACCGCCCGTAAACGAAGCGTTGAGCATATTGGTAACGCTGTGGTTGCGGAAGGTTTCATCCACCCAGTTAACGTTAGGATAGAGATAAGGATATTTGCCTGATCCGAAGGCATCCACCTCTTCCTGGGTATATCTAGGATTCTCGAAGCCGTCGTTGGCATAAGCCTCGTTCATCGCCTTGGCATAGGTCTGCGCATCCACGAACTTAGGTTTGTGAGCCATGAAGTTGATGGCATGGTCCAGATTCACCTTGATTTCCTTGGAATTGAACTTACCGCGCTTGGTAGTGATGAGCACCACGCCGTTGGCACCCTTGTAGCCATAGAGTGCGGTGGCAGCAGCATCCTTCAATACGGATACGCTCTCTACTTCCTCGGCAGAGATATACTGGATATCACGCTCGATACCATCTACCACGAAGAGAGGGGTGTTGCCATCCAGACTCTGCATGCCGCGGATGTAGAAGGTAGGATTGATGCCGGCATAGTTGCCGGAATTCTGCAGCGAAATCAGACCGGAACCCTGTCCCAGGATAGAGTTGCCGATATTCTTGGCGCTGCGCTTGTTGGTACTCTCGCTGGTGATGACAGACACTGCTGAAGTTGACTGCTCGCGGGAGAAGTTCGCATTGGCGCCCACATCGATGCTCTGAGCCGCATAGCGATGAGGAGCAATGGAATCTATTTTGACTTGTGCTGAAGCTGGCAGGCTCAGGAGAGCCATCGCCATCAGTACAGCATTCTTATTATTTTTCATCGAATTTACTTTTTTAATCTGTAACTTTAATCAAGTAACCTTTACTCAAGAGATAACCTCCGGCGGGATTACCAGCCTGGGTTCTGAACGAGATAACCCTTCAATACCTCGGTCTGTGGGAATGGGAACAGATACCACTTTACATCGAATCCATTCCACCATGCACGGGCTCCCGTGGTGATAGGCAGGCGCTCATACTCAAAATGAGATGGCTCATACCAGGCATCATTGTCCTTATTCAGCTTCTTGTTGGTTCTGTCGCCATTATACCATTTGTTGGTAGTGGTCTCCCACTTGCCCGTAGCATCATCCTTCACCTTGCGGTGGATAACCAGACGATGGAGCGTGCGGCTGAAGAGGTCGGCTCTCTTATAGCGCTTCATATCGAAGAAGCGGGTGTTCTCAAATCCCAGCTCGCAGGCACGCTCGCGCAGCAACTCTTCCAGGAGATTATCCTTGTTGGTGGTAAGATTCTCTGATGGGTTACATTCCGCAAGTCCCTTCAAACCTACACGGGCACGAATCTTGTCGATATATTCCAAAGCCTTGACATTGTTGCCGTCTGCCTGAAGCAGAGCCTCTGCATAGATGAGATAGAGGTCGGAAAGACGCATCTCTACCCAGTGCGGCTTCTCGCGCTCGTAGGCAGAACCGGTGATTCCGTCGGCAATGTACTTGTTGTGGAAATAGCCTGTAGCAAAAGCACCCACACAATTTTTTGAACTTGTACCGGCATTGGTACCGCCCACATACAACTCTACATTCTGACCGGTTGACTTGCCGTCGCCCACATTCACCTTGTCGCGCTGTCCGTTCACACTTACTGTTTCGTAAAGACGAGGGTCGCGGGTATATTTCACGTTCTGCAGTTCCTGCTTGCCTACCACTCTATCACCCTTGATAAACATGTGGTCCAATTCGCCAGCCTTCTCGGTCTCCTCCCAGTTGAATGGCTTGCCATCAGCCCAAGGGAACATCTCTACGAACTCCTGGGTAGGGCAATAAGCCTGGCGGTCGAGGGTACGCATATACTGACGTGCCGCCCAGCAATACTTGGAGTTGTGGTTGTTGTCGGTAACGCGGGTCTCGAAGATGACCTCCGGACTAGCCTGGCTGATATACGCAAAGCGATAGGCAAAGCGATAAGCCTCGGTAGTCTGGGCTGTAGGCTCTACGAGATGGTAAGGATTGCCGTTGTTGGCATTCTCATTGAAGAAGTCTTCACATGCCTTCTTGCACTGCTGCCACAACTCAGGCTTCTTGCCACCCATCCAAGCCAGACTGTCCTGACTCGCATTCTCCATGGAATACTTGCCGCTGTAATATGGCTGGTCGTCGTTGAACAATGGAGAAGCAGCAAACTGCAGTACACGGCACTTCATCGCCATGGCAGCTGCCTTGGTCCAGTGTGCCTTCATGGTAGTGACATCATCATCAGAATAAGCAAAAGGAAGGGCTCCTGAATTGATAGCCTCATCATAAAGCTTGAGAATGAAATCGAGTGTCTTCTCTACCGAAGCACGTGGCGCATCCAGCTTATCTCCGTTTACATCGTATGAGTGAGTAACCAGAGGCAGACCGCCGTACATGCGGAAGAGGTTGAAGTAGGAAGATGCAATCAGGCACTTCGCCTCAGCCACATACTGCTTTTTGGTAGCCTCGTCCATATCAGGCACACGGTCGATATTCTCCATCAGGAGGTAGCAGGCATGCACCATCTCCCAGATATTCTCCTTGTCAAAACCATAGATGGAATTGCTGCTGGCAGCTGTCATGTAATCAGTATACACCAGTTTATAGATACCAACAGAAGATGTAGGATTGTGCCAGCAATCTGACATCGCCTCTATCTGACCACTGAAGTAACTGTGGGAGTTGCCGTCACCTGCCTTGAAAGGCAGACCGTAGTACTGATTCTTATAAATACTGGTCAAGAACTGCTGGGTATATTCTGCACTATTGAAGATGGTATCAATGGTAACATCGCCACCCGGAGTCTTTTCGATGAAGGAATCTCCAAACTTGATCTGCTCTGTACAACCCGTCACCGCAGAACCGATAACGGCAGTAAGAACGATTCCTCTGAATATATTGTTAAGTTTCATTGTATTTACCTTATTTATATATATTAATGTGTAATATATTAGAAGCCCACCTTCAAAGACAGCATGTAGGTACGCTGCAATGGATAGGATGGTGACGTGGTAGCACGTGCCTCAGGATCACCCCAGATATAAGGAGTGAAGGTAAGGAGGTTGTAACCGCTGAATGCCAGCTGCAACTGGTTCATACCCATGCGCTTCATGAACGGAGCGTTGAAATCGTAGGAAATCTGCAGGGTCTTCAGGCGCAGATACTTCGCATCCTTCTCATAGAGGGTAGAAGTGGCGTAGTTGTTGTCCCAGGCATCCAATGATACACGTGGATACTTCGCACTCTGGGATGGATTATCGGCTGTCCAGCTGTTCTCCACCACATACTTCAGAAGTCCACCCATCTCGTGAGAGGTCTTGTTGTAGAATGGTGAGCGGAACACACCATCCAGCATACGGCTTACGTTCCAGGCACCCGTCCACTGGGTATTGACAGACCATCCCTTGTAGCTGAATCCGAGGTTCAGACCAATCATATACTCAGGATCATCGGTATAGCCCAGGTCGCGGGTCATATCGTTCTGGTCTATCTTTCCATCGTGGTTCAAATCCACATACACAGCATCACCAGGCTGGATGTTCTCTACCAGCTGGGTAGGGAATTTCTCACCGAAGGTCTGCTCATAGAGTGCCGGTGTCTGCTCGTCGTAATAACGCCAGAACTGATACATGCTGCGGGCACCCAGACGATGATTCTTTGCCATCTGATAAGCCTCCGGCTGCAGAGCCTCACCATTGTTGATCAGCTCATTCTGGTTGTAAGAGAGGTTGACACCTGCCCAATATCTGAAGTTCTTGCCAATCTTGTCCTGCCACTTCAGGGATGCTTCCCATCCCCAACTGTTCACCTCACCATCGTTGGTGTAAGGCATCTTGAAACCGATGATGGTAGGTACATTGTAGTCAATCATCATGATGTCAGTACGGTGCTCGTAGTAGTAATCGAAGTTACCACGGAGCTTATCCTTCAGGAAGTTGATGTCGAAACCATAGTCCTGCTTGTAGGCGTGCTCCCAGGTGATGTCGGCATTGTGGCGCGCCATCTCGTAGGCTCCCTTCCATACGGTGGTGTTGTTGACGCCGAAGATATATCCGTATCCATCGCGAGTAGAAACAGAGCCATTATTGATGGCGAAAGGATCGGCGGTGTACATAAAGCGGTTGCCATTCAGATTGGCATTACCTACCAGACCGTAGCTGGCACGGAGCTTCAGGAAGCTTACTACCTTGGTAAGTGGCTTGAAGAATGGTTCATCGCTCACTACCCAACCCACAGACATAGCCGGGAAAGTACCGTAACGCTTACCCGGAGCAAAGTTCTCGGAACCATTGTAACCCACATTGAACTCTGCCATATAGCGGTTGTTCCAGTCGTAGGTAACACGACCTACCAGACCTACCTGGCGGTGAGGCACATTGGTATAGGTGCTCGGATAATAGCTGCTGTCCTGATTGTAGAGCAGGATGGCACCCACATTGTTCAAACCGAAGGAACGGTTGTAGTTAAGACCTGCCTCGAAATACCAGTAACGGCTGCGACCGGTCTTCTCTTCATACTTCAACTGCTCCTCGTTACCATATTTCTTATATTTATAGGTACCGTCGTCCTGGAGTACAGGGGTATAGGTAGCCTTTTTGGCGTAAGCATTCTTATTGATGGCGTAGGCACCATTGTATGAAGCCTTCATCTTGAAAGAAAGACCCTTGGTAATCATATCGAGCTTCTGCTTCAACTGGAGGTCGAACTGCAGCTTGTTGTTGGTAGTCTTCATGAAACCGCCATTCACATCATTATTGCCGAAATAGGTAATACCGCTGCCCCCCACGAAAGGAAGCTGGTCGGTACCGCAATCCTCATACTGGGTCTCGGTAGCGATGTATCTGCCGTTGATGATACCCGGACTGGAGAATGGAGTAGCCTGATAAGCCTCATTGATCAGACCGGATGAGCCCTGTCCGGAATATGGCTTGTTGGCATTATCTACCTTACCTGCCAGATTGAAGGAGATGGTGGTTGTCTTGGTGACATCCAGGTCGAGGTTGGCACGGTAGTTGAAACTGTTATACTGATAACCGAAGTCGTAATCCTGCCCAAACTCCTTGAACAGACCACCCTGAGTATAGTAACCAACATTGATGAAGTAGCGTGCCGTCTTGGTACCACCGCTGATGTTCAGATTGTGCTTACTCTGCATGGTAGCATCCTTCATAATGTATTCAGCCCACAAGGTGCTAGGGAAACGGATAGGATCACTTCCATCCTTGAACTTCTGGATAACGACATCAGAGAACTGAGGACTCAACGGATCACCATTCTTGCCATGCGAATTCTGGCGCATCATATTATGGAAGGTAGCATACTCGTAGCTGTTTGCCTGTTCTACCATCTTGGTAGGAGTCAGGATACCCCATGAAGTAGAACCGCTGATCTTGGTCTTACCCTCCTGACCACGCTTGGTGGTAATCAGGATCACACCGTTGGCACCACGCACACCGAATACGGCTGTGGCAGAAGCATCCTTCAAAACGGTGATACTCTCGATTTCCTCAGGATCCACATCGCTCATGCTTCGCTCTACACCATCCACCTGAACCAAAGGGTCGGCACCATTGAAAGATGCCTTACCACGAACAAATACGCTCGCTGCATCAGAACCCGGTTCACCGGAATACTGTACGGTGGTAACACCCGAAAGTTGACCACCGAGCACATTGTTGACATTACCTACAGGGGTACGGACCAGGTCTTCACTCTTCACGCTGGAGAGGGCACCTGTAACGGTTACCTTCTTCTGCACACCATAGGCAACTACCTCTACAGCCTTGAGGGAAGTAGCCTCTTCCTTCAAGACCACCTGCATGCCGTTTTTGGCAACCACGGTCTGTGATACGAATCCAATGTAACTGATCTTTAACTTGGCTCCTGGCTTCACGTTGAGAGAGAAGTTACCATCAAAGTCTGTAACCGTACCCTGGGTAACTTTCTGTCCCTCGATGATAACACTAGCTCCAATAACGGCTTCACCATTGGCATCAACAACAGTACCCTTGAGGATACCTGTCTGTTGAGCAACAGCTACACTCGCTTTAGCAGAACCTGCACCTCCGCAAAGAGGGGCAAGCATCAATGCCGTGCAAAACAAAGTTGCAGGCAATGCCGAACTTTTCATAAATAGCTTGTTATTCATTTTGTTTATTATGACGTTAAGATTTTACTTTTATATTTTCGGTTAGACCATCTTTGCTTCCTGCTTTAGAATAATGTTGTTTTTAGGATTCTAATAAGCTTGCTTTCTGCTCTGATAATCTTGTTTTGTTAGTCGCAAATCCTCTTGAAAAGGATTTCTGCTACAAAATTATTAAATAGTCTTGATTTTCATAGAATAAAATCGTTCAAGTATCATTATTATTATTCAAATCTTTGTTTTTTTATACATTTCAGCACAAAGTTACATACTTTTCAGCATATATAATAAGGTATATTGGTTAAAGTGAAAGAAGTTATCACATTCTACGGTCGTTCGGGAAATTAAGAAACATCTACCAACAGATACAGTCGGGCGATGGTATAGGGATTTTTCTTAGCTATTCACTTTACAACTATTTTCATACGCTAGGTTCATTTTTTCATGCATTAGTGGCCTATCACAAAAATGATTTATAAAAGTCTTGAGCCCACTTTGAAAAGGGACTCATATATTCAAATTTCGCTAGTTCAGAAGTTAAAAGAGTTAATGGGTGAATTCATCAATAGAAAAATTATTTTTCGTCAAATTAATACCACATCTGCCACACTCACAGCCAACCCATTGATTATAAGCGTATAGCGCGTGGCAATAAGGGGGTATTTTATTGCCACCTTATTGCCACGCATTACCACGCTCTGAACCAGATACGAAAATTCTGATAAGATACTTTTTTTTCGAATGAGGCTTACGCAATGTTGAAGTAAGGCTTACGTAATGTTGGAGTAAGGCTTACGTAACATTCAACTGAGGCTTACTTGAAAGGCAACAGAGGCTTACTTGAAAGGCAACAGAGGCTTACTTGAAAGGCAAATGAGGCTGACTTGAAAGGCAAATGAGACTGACTAGATGGGAATCACAATGCTTCTGGAATTACATCCCGACGTATCTTGTACTACGTCGGGACGCATCTCTTACTGCATCAGGACGTATCCGATGCTACGTCGGGACGTAATTTCTACTGTATCGGGTGAGATTTTATGGAAAATACCATATTATTTCTATGAAATTTCCCTATTTTCTGCCAAAGATAAATACTTTTTTTCATATTATAATAAGGTATAATGATTTTTTTGTGTATTTTTGCAAACGAATTAGCAAAAAGGCAGCTCTCAACAGAAAATGCCTAAAAGCAATTATACAGAAACGAATAAACAATATGCAAACCAGTAAATACCTTTTAGCAACAGAAAGAGACGCCGAATGGGGCCTCACCATCAGCACCGTGGGACGGGAGGAAATCGTACCAGGGGAAGAATATCCTACCAAGGGACATGCCGATGGATATTATTTCGATATCCAGAAGGGAAGAACCCTCGATGAATACCAACTTCTCTACCAGCCGGAAGGAGAAGGAGTGTTCCGCTCTGCCCATCTTCCGGAGACAAAGATCAAGGCTGGTGACATCTTCCTGCTGTTTCCTGGCGAATGGCATACCTATCACCCATCAAGCACGAAGGGATGGAAGAGCTACTGGATCGGGTTCAAGGGAAAGAATATCAACGACCGTGTGAAGGCGGGATTCCTCTCACCGGAAAAGCCGATTTATCACGTGGGCTACAGCAATGAAATCATCGCACTTTATGAGGAGGCTTACAAGACGGCGCAGGAGGAGGCAGCATACTCCCAGCAGACCCTGGCGGGCATCGTGAACCATCTCATCGGAAAGATGTATTCCCTGGAGAGAAACATCATCCTGAGCAAGGATTCCAAACATGTGGACATCATCAACAAGGCCCGGCTGCGCATCCGTGAGAGTCTGGAAGATACACTCACTATCCAAGAGATAGCCCAGGAACTGGGCATCAGCTATTCGTCGTTCCGCAAGCTCTTCAAGGAGCATACAGGTTTCGCTCCGGCACTCTACCAGCAGAACCTGAAGCTGCAGAGAGCCAAAGAACTGCTTTCGACCACCGATGAGAGCATCAAGGAGATAGCCTACCGCCTCAACTTCGAATCACCTGACTACTTCTCGGCAAAATTCAAGAATCAGACCGGTATGAAACCATCCGATTTCAGAAATACAACCCGATAAAAATATACATAATAGAACTTTCGCATGTGGTTCAAGTACGGACTGAAGGCCCAAAAGCTCCTAGCCCAGGGCATCGCCCTGGGTATAATAGCAATCAGCAAGGCGCCCTGTAATAACCCAGGGCGATGCCCTGGGCTAGGGGCTTCTGCCCTTTCAGGGCGTGTGAAGCTTACATGCGAAACTTGAGCAACTAAAAACTTTAATTTTTGATATTCTTTCTAGATTCTTGACACACTGCCAAAAAACTAGGCTCTAATATCATTTTCTCTTGTTTCATCTTGCGTTTTCATCCTATCTTTGCACGCAAACAAATAACAATAGCAAATAACAATAACTTAAAATACACGCTACACAAAATGGAACAAAAAAAATACTTCTTTGCCGTAGATCTGGGTGCTACCAGTGGCAGAACCATCCTGGGAAGCCTGGCTGACGGCAAATTCGAACTGGAAGAACTCACCCGTTTCGACAACCGACTCATCGAAACCGGCAATCACTTCTACTGGGATATCTTTGCCCTCTTCTATGAGATCATCTCAGGTCTGAAACTCGTGGCGCAGCGCGGTATCCACATCGAAAGCATCGGTATCGATACCTGGGGATGCGACTTCGTATATGTTGATAAAAACGGAGATATTCTCCGCAACCCTCTCGCCTACCGCGACCCTCATACCTTCGGCATGATGGAGAAATATTTCGACGAGAAAATCAGCAAGGAAAAGGTATACGAGAAGACTGGAATCCAATTCATGAACTTCAACTCGCTCTTCCAGATATACGCCATGAGAAAGGCTGGAAACGTGGCTTTGGAGAATG
>ERZ773165.1366-NODE-1366-length-14811-cov-34.130117_pt1 | contig 14811 bp, 8 predicted proteins | sample MGYA00581003_ERZ773165 | MGnify/ENA primary metagenome ERZ773165 (study PRJEB29015, sample SAMEA2737817) | human gut metagenome | biome: human gut; feature: human-associated habitat; material: faeces | place: China | collected 2012 ... | reverse complement strand
GCTCCCCCGATGGGGAGCCAAGAACGTTCTGCCGCTTAACTTAATAGCATTACCTCGAGGGGAAGGCTGACGATATGGGAATACCGTTATCTAAAATGCGGCGAAGCCGCCACCTGAACCCTTGGAACCCTTGGAACCTTCTGAACCTGCTGAACCCATCAATAAAAAAAGGTTGTAGACAAAGTCTACAACCTTTTTTTATTTCAGCATAGCCTTCCATTCTTCGGGGTAATCGCCGCGGTATTCGACGACTTCCTCGAGCGGCTTTCTGGGCATCGGCTTGACTTCCTTGTCGGTGTAGCCGAAAGCGATGGCAGCGACCATCTCCCCTTCTTCGCCGAGCCATTCCTTCAGCTCATCGTAAGCGAAGAAGACATTGCAGGTCCAGAGACTGCCGATGTCATGCGCCGTCGCTTCGAGGCACATGTTCTGGATCGCTGCGCTGATGGACTGGATGTCAGCGAGTTCCATCATGTACTGGTCGCTGGGGTAGGACTTGCGGTAGTCATTGCCCTTAGTATTGATGACAAAGACGATGACCGGCGCCTGTTCGAGCACGCGCGCGGTGTAGATGGCAGACGGGATGAATTTCTCATAGCCCTTGCTGAAAATGGCCGTCTCGTCGCCCTTGCGGTTTCTCATGATGCCTTCCTTCAGGCGTTTGACCATGGCTTTGCGTTCCTGTCCGCGGATGACGATGAATTTCCACGGCTGGGCATTCTTTTCGGATGGTGCCCAAAGTCCGGCAGTCAGGATCTCATCCAGATCTTCCTGCGGGATCGGCTTCTGCAGGAAATGACGGATGCTTCTTCTTTTGACGATTTCTTCTATCACTCTGTGGTTCTCCTCTATCTATGATAAAACAACATAGAATTTATTATATGTAATTCGCAGAAAGAAATCAAGGAGGAAATAGACTGAAAGTCAAGAAGGGGGGTCAGGTTGAGCGGGTTCAGGGTTCAGGGCTCTCGTGGCGGCTTTGCCGCAGTATAAATAATGGCGATGTCCGAAAGTGGGATTCAAGTCCCCAGTCATCAGTCACTGATACTGCCCGATCGCCTGCTGCATTTTTTCGGCGCTGTCCATGAGGTGATCGGCTTTGTCCATGAGCGCATCCATACGGGGGTCTTTGCGTTCGGTGACGGTCGCGCCGCTTGCAAGGACGCCGGCAGACAGATCTCCGCCCGAGATCTTGACATAGGTGTCACCGATGAGTCCGGAAGTTGTGATGGAGAATGCCGCATCCTTGGGAATCGTCGCTTTCCGATCGATCTCAAGGTGAAGGACGGCCCTGCCTTCTTCGATGGTGATGGCTTTCAGCCGCCCGACTCGGACACCGGCATGGAGCACGGGAGCTCCCGGCGTGATGCCCTGCGCATCATCAAAGACAGCATAGACGGGGAAGGTGGTCGGGAAGAGGCGCTCCATCGGATGCAGAAGGAGGGCAGCGATGCCGATCGCAAGGAAGAGGAGAAGGGCGGTCATGCCGATCTTGGTTTCTTTGGTCATGATGGAAATCCTTTTTGGCGAAATAGTCAGGCTGGCGAGGGTGAGACCTTGGGGCGTGCCGGCCCTTGATTACGTTTGAAAGCCTCGATTGAATGAGAAATTAGAAATGAGAAATGCGAAATGGTGGTGCGGCGCATAAAAACAGGGAAGCGCCGCGGAGGTTTGAAACTAGCGGTTTTCTCGTATCGCGAACCTAATCCCTAGCTACTAATTCTTAGTCACTAATCACTCGAGGCTCCTAATCCCTAGCTACCAGTCACTAGTCACTAGCTACGCATCCCGGCTTTCAGGGTTCAGGGTTGTGGTGGCGGCTTCGCCGCGTACATATGGGGCGATGCCCGAAAGTCTCTTGGGGAGCGGGTTTCCCGTTTGGGTTTCCTGTCATCGACTACCTGAACGCGAATGAAAAAGATTTCTCGCTGGCGCTCGAAATGACGATACAAGAGAGTCCCTAATCCCTAGTCACTAGCTACCAGTCACTAGTCCCCAGTCCCCAGTCACTTTTCTTCATTATACCCTCTTTCTTCTTCTTATGCTAAAATAGGATGGAATGGCAAAAGAATTTTTGCCATTTGGTATAATCGTTTCGGCCCGGGACAGTGTCTGTTCACGGGTCAGGTGAATTCTATATCGCCAGAGATATAGAAAGCGCAGCATAGAAATTGAATGAGACATAAGAAATGCGAGAGGAAGGAGCGGCGCAAAGGAATGGATAAAGCGCCGTTTTTGTGAAAACGGGCAAGTGACCGGATGTCTCAGCCGCTCTTCATTCGCAGGCTCTCTCAGCCTTCTATGCGGCCAATGAAAGAAGGATGCATATGGCAAACATGTACATGAATGATTCGTATTCAGCGGTCCGTCAGGCGGATGGCAAGGTGCTCGGGCGGGTGCGCGCTGTGGTGAAGAGTGCGACGCCGCAGGCGGGGGTGAAGGATTTCCGTTTCTTCGTGGATCCTGTCTCGCCGGTGCCGAGAGGTTTCGAGGATGGAGAGAAATTCGGCTTCACAGGCTTCATGAGCCGTATCGGATTCGGATACAATTCATTTGCCGATGAGGAGTCGGCATTGGCAAATCTGGAGTCCGTTTTCGGGGATTGCTTCGTGTCGTTTACACCGTCACTCCGCAATAACAGGTACTTTGTGCTGGATGATATGGTGAAGGAGCAGGGGACGCCCTTCATGGAGGAGGACCGGAATTATTATCCGGTGCCGGCTTTCGGCACGGAGGAGGCACCGGTCTTTGATGGGGATATCAATAAGTTCTGTCATCATCTGCTGACGGATCGGCCGCTGCCGGGGCTGTCGAAGCGTTACTGGAATAATGATGTGTCGCCTCGTCTCATTGTGGCGGCGACGCGCAATTATGAGAATAAGATCGGGCCGTGGGTGGTCTTTGCGCCGCTGTATGATGAGGCCTTTGATTCCCGCGTGATCGGGGAGGGCGGAGCGTATTTCCGTGTGAAGAACCGCGGCCAGCTGGGGTATGCGGTGGTGGACGGACAGAATTCGGAGCTTTCCTCGCACATCCTTCGCTGTGCAGAGAGCCCGCTCTGGTTCGTACCGGAGGTATTTCTGGCGGATCTTAGGCTGAATCTGAAGCCGGTGCCGCGGGATGCAGACCTCTTGAAGGACTGCGGGGTCTCGGTGAATCCCTTCGCGGATGAGGCGGAGGAGGAAGAGCCTTTCCCTGAGGCGCGTGAGCAGATGACGCAGAGGGCACTCGATGATCTGGTGCAGAGCCTTGGCATCGGCGCTTCAGGCGAAGAGGCGTATGCGCCGAGAAGAAACCGGCGGGATCCCCGTCCCATACGCGAGGCAGAGGCTGTGGAGAAGGCGCCGGTCTCTGCGGAAATGCATCAGGAGCCGGCAGCGCCGGCGAAAGAGCTGCCGAAGCCGTTCACGGAGGGAGATCTCCTCGCCCGCCTGAAGGAGGCGGCGGAAAATGACGGCCTCCTCTATGCAGAGAAGGATCTGTTCCATTTCCATATCTCCATGAAGTCGTCCCGCCTGGTCATCCTCGCCGGGAAAAGCGGGATCGGCAAGTCCGGGCTGGTGCGTCTTTACGGGCGTGCGCTGGGACTTCCCGAGTCGCAGGTGCGTTTCCTGCCGGTCCGTCCGTCATGGATGGATGACGGGGATGTCCTGGGCTATGTGGATATGAAAAATATGGTGTACCGCAGTGCGGATACGGGGCTCGCTGAGCTTCTGATCGATGCGGCGGCGCATCCGGAGAAGCAGTACATCGTCTGCTTCGATGAGATGAATCTGGCGCGTGTGGAGCATTATTTCGCACAGTTCATTTCCGTGCTGGAGAAAGAGGATCATCCGATGATCCGTCTGTACAATCCATCGCTCGCCCCGCGCCTTTACAACAGTGAGAAGTATCCGCCGGAGATTCCGGTGGGGAGGAATGTGCTCTTCACAGGGACGGTGAATGTGGATGAGTCCACCTGCCATTTCTCGGATAAGATCCTCGATCGTGCGAATGTGATCACGCTCAGCCAGTGTCATTTCCGTGATCTGCTGAAGCTTTCGCCGCAAGAGAGAAAGGTGTACAAGGAGATCACGGCCGAGGCGTATGATGCTTTCCGCGTGAAGGAGGGCATGGGTCTCAATGATAAGGAGCTCGAGCTGCTGGATGCGCTGAATGATGCCTTCACGAAGAGCGGTATGCCGTATGGCATCGGCTTCCGCGTGGCGCAGCAGATGGGACGCTATCTGGAGAATATTCCCGAGGAGGCAGGGATCAGCCGCGGAGAAGGGCTCGATGCTCAGCTCGTGCAGCGCGTCTTCACGAAGCTTCGCGGCTCTGCTGACCAGCTGTCGGGGCTGCTCACTCTTTCGGATAAGAATACGGCGGAGGGGCTGCTGCCGTCTATCCTTGTACGCTTCAAGGCGCTCTCGGATTTTCAGGAGTCACAGGCCGTGCTGAAACGGAAAGCCGGGGAGCTGAAGCTCTATGACTACACCATGTAAGCTGCCATTCAGCGTGGCGCTCGGCAAGCGGGAGGCGATGCGGCCCTTCACTCGCTTTACCACGCACCCGGAGGAGCTCAAGGAGGCACCGCCTGCATGGCGCTTCACGGAGAATCAGGATCTCTACCTGCGCTTTGAGGCGCCGATGGATTTCCGCTTCACCATGGACGGGCTCGACATCGTGACGCTTCCCGGCGAGGACCGCTATGACGGAGAGACCTGGGTACGCCCGCGGCGCGCCTGGGATACGCTCCTCTTCAAGGGAGAGGATTTTCCCTTAGTCCCCGGCTACTATGTCCTGACCGTCACCGGGCGCGGCGAGACGTGGTACAGCCTTCTGGAGATCACGCCCCGCTACATGGGCAAGCAGAGCTGGCAGGATATGGGCGAGGAGCTCTTGGAGGAGATCAAGCATCTGTCCTTCGATTTCATGAAAAAGAGCATTCACATGTCGCGCACGCTGGATATCAATCCAGACCTCCTGCTGCGCTTCTATACCATCAGCGACAATTCCCGCATGGTGCTTCATGTGCTCGGCGAGCTTGCCCGTACGGCGAATGGCCGCCTCGTGCGCCGGAAGAAGCCGGCCCGCACCGCCGGCGTCTCTCCGGCGGCATCGCACATCCCGCCCCAGTCCTTGCGCCCTTCGGCAGGGCAGCATCTGCTCTATACGGAGATCACCTACGACGTCGCGGAAAACCGTTTCGCCAAAGCCATCCTGCTTCGCCTCGCGAAGAATCTGCGGGATTTCGTCAGTGAGGTCGATGGCTTCATCGCGCGCCTCGATGCCAGATGTCAGGCGCTCCTGCCGTACACGCAGAATCAGGAGTACAGAAGAGGCGAGGCGGCGCTCGTCAAATTCCGCGACTATCGGAAACAGGCGCTCGCCATCCTTCGAGACATCGAGCGCGTCACCCGCGCGGCATGGTTCGAAGAAGCCGGCAGCCGGATGCCGCCCCTCATCCCGATGACCGTTCTCTGTGATCCGCGCTACTCGCTCCTCTACCACCTCCATCGGCATCTGGAGACGCCTGCCGACAGCTACTCTGTCGCTGATTTTTACCAGTTCCAGTGGAAACGGACGGACAAGCTCTACGAGCTCTGGGGATTTCTCCAATTCATCAAAGCGCTCTCCTCGCTGGGCTGGGAGATGGAGGAGGGCATGTCCGTCATCAGGGAGGACGGCCGCTACCGTCTCTCCTCGCTGGAGCCCGGCGCCGTCATCAGCATGAAGAAGGGCGAAGAGGAGATCCGCCTCACCTACGATGGCATCATCCCCGCTGCGTCTGCCGATACAGACCGCATGACTGCGCCGCTTTATACCAATAATGCCCACCGCCAGCCCGATCTTCGCATGGACTGCTATAGAGGGGAGATGTACTGCGGCTCTCTGGTCGTCGACTTCAAGTACCGTGACATGCTCTTCCTATGGAACGATGAAAACCGCGGCGAGGGCCTGCGCCGCCAGTTCAACGGCTACCGCGATATGAATACAAAATTCTACCGGGACATGGACGAGGCGCAGTCCCTCCGCGACAGTCGTCCTGTCAAGGAGGTCTGGGCAGTCTTTCCAAGGGAGGTCCCCGGCAGCAGCGATGAGGACTACAGCTTGAGATTCATCCCCCTCTCACCGGGCAGCGAAAGCCGCCTCCCCCAGCTTCTGGAGGACTATCTGAGCTCATTGGGGCTGGGCGGCGACTAGTGGCTGGTGGCTGGTGACTGGTAGCTAGGGATGAGTAGCTAGGGATTAGGTTTGCGATACGAGAAAACCGCTAGTTTCAAACCTCCGCGGCGCTTCCCTGTTTTTATGCGCCGCACCACCATTTCGCATTTCTCATTTCTAATTTCTCATTCAATCGAGGCTTTCAAACGTAATCAAGGGGCGAGCCGCCCCCAGGGCTAACCCTGAACCCTGAACCCTTTGAATCTCGTAGTTTGAAAGCAGGGATGAGTGGTTTCGAGTGGCTGGTGACTGCTTACCACCTTTGGGCATCGCCCTTTATAAAAATCGGCGCTCGGGTGCTTTCATAAATCGCCCGCTTGAGACGCTCCTTCCCGCTCTCTTTTATACCGCCAGTGCCCTATCCGCCCCTTCGGGGCACCTTCCCCTCGAGGGGAAGGCTGACGATACGGGAATACCGTCATCTAAAATGCGGCGAAGCCGCCACCTGAACCCTTTGAACCTTTTGAACCTTTTGAACCCTGAACCTTTTTTCCTTAGGAGCATCTATGACCATTTACGGACCCCATAAAGCCTCTCTCAAAGCTGTCATGGACGGCTTTGCGCGGGGCATCCGCGCCTACAGCGAGAAAGAAAAAGAGAAGACGGGAGAGATGCTTTACGAGCATCTCTCGTATCGCCTGAAAGCAGAAGACAGCATGAAGGAGAAGCTCACGCGGAAAGGATTTCCCCTCACCGCTGAATCTGCCTTCTATGCCGTGAAGGATGCCATCGGATTTCGCATGGTGTGCCGTTTCGTGGATGACATTTATGAAAACGTTTCTCGTTTGAAGGCTCTTCCCGGCGTCGTTGTCGTAAAGGAAAAGGACTATATCAAAAACGTCAAGCCCAATGGCTACCGCAGCTACCATATGATCCTGGATGTCACCGCTCCCTATGAGGATGCGAGAGGCAGAGATCCGGGGCATTTCTTCATCGAGATCCAGCTGCGCACCATCGCGATGGACTCCTGGGCGGCGCTCGAGCATGAAATGAAGTACAAGCACGAGGTGGAAAATGCCGCGCTCATCAGTCGCGAGCTCAAGCGCTGCGCCGATGAGCTTGCTTCCTGCGACCTCTCCATGCAAACGATCCGGAATCTGATAAGGAAGACGTGACTGGTAGCTGGTGGCTGGTGACTAGTCCCTAGTCCCTAGTCACCAGTCCCTAGTCACTTCTATCCCCTAATCCCCACCCTCTTATATTTTCTACTGAGGTCAAATTTATGAAGATCCTGCTTGCTGAAGATGAAAAAGCATTATCTGATGCCGAAGTCGCGGTGCTCCGTCACTTCGGCTATGAGGTCGATGCGGCTTACGACGGACTGTCTGCCTGGCAGATGGCGGAGCGCGAAGCGTATGACTGCATCGTCCTTGATATTATGATGCCGAAAATGGATGGCATCGAAGTCCTTGCCAAGCTCCGCGGGAGCGGCAGCACGGTGCCGATCATCATGCTCACCGCCAAGACGGAGGTCGATGACCGCATCGCAGGTCTTGATGCGGGGGCAGATGATTACCTGACGAAGCCCTTCGCAATGGGCGAATTTCTGGCGCGCATCCGCTCAATGACACGCCGCGCGAATGCCTTCACCCCTGCCGTCCTTTCGGCAGGCGGCGTCACGCTCAATGTCGAAGAGCAGGAGCTCTCGGCGGAGAGCGCGATCCGTCTCGGCAGCAAGGAGACGAAGCTCATGAAGTATTTCATGATGAATGCCGGCAAAGCGCTCACACAGGAGGAGATCCTGCGCTACGTGTGGAGCGATGAGCCTGACGTACCGGCAGATATCGCGTGGATGTATATTTCCTTCCTGAAAGAAAAGCTCGCCGCCGTCCGAGGCAAGGCAGTGATCGAAGGGGAGAAGGAAGGGCCTTTCGTGCTGGCTGCTTCTGAGGACTAGAGACTGGTGACTAAGGATGGGGACTAGTGGCTGGTAGCTAGGGATTAGGAGTCTCGAGTGACTGGGTGACTAAGAGACTAGGAGACTAAGAGACATCAGATTCTCGTATCGTCATCGAAAGCGCAGCCGAGGGATCTTTCTTGGGAAACACTGATTAAATCGTTGTCAGATTTTACTCTTGAATTTTTATGCATAGCGAGGAATAACCTGACGCGAATAGCGAGCTATTTAAGGAAGGCTATGACGAAGCTATGTATAAAAATTCTTGTAGAATCTGACTCTGCGATTTAATCAGCGTTTCCCTTGCACTGCGGTCAGTATCACATAGGCATTGACAGGGAAACGACGCCTTGGTACTGCGTATTTCTGCTTTCACACATGCATCGTTTATCGGCCTGCAAGAAAGATTTCTCGCTTACGCTCGAAATGACGATACGGGAAAAGGGTATTCCCAAAAGTTTGAAAGCAGGGATTAGGAGTGACTGGTGACTAGTGACTGGGAGACTAGGAGACTTTAGGCTCTCTCGTATCGTCATTTCGAGCGCAGTCGAGAAATCTTTGTCATTTGCGGTCAGGCGGTCGATGTTTGGAACTCCCAAACGGGAAACCTGTTACCCACTCACTTTCGGGCATCGCCCTATTTATACTCGCGGCGCTTTATAATTTTTATGCGCCGCACCACCATTTCGCATTTCGCATTTCTAATTTCTAATTTCTCATTCAATCGAGGATTTCAAACGTAATCAAAGGGCGCCCCGCCCTACGAGCTAACCCAGAACCCTTTTTGTTATCCAATGTGCCAAGGAACCTCATTTATGGATATGATCAAGAAACTGCACCGACAATTCATACTTCTGGCCACGCTGGCGGTGTTCATCATCATAGCGGTCGCGCTCTCTGTCATCAATGGGATGATGTACCTCATTGTGCGGGGGGACATTCATGATGTGCTTCGGACCATCGCAGACAATGGCGGCGTCATCACCACGCGGCGCATAAGCGGTGGCGGCTGGCTCCCGGACGGCAGCTGGGTCGAGGATACGCCGGAATTCACGTACCAGACCCGTTATTTTTCCGTACTGCTGGACAGTGATGGCACGGCCAAGGTGACGAATATCAATCACATCGCTGCCTTTTCGGCGGAAAGTGCGGTAGAGGCAGCGGTGGCTGCGGTGAAGACCGGGGAGAGCGAAGGCTATTTCCAAAAGCAGAAGGGGACCTATGCATACCATGTGAGCCGTACCACGGATGGCGATCTGCTGGTCGTCATTCTGGACTGCACGCGGGATCTGTCGGCGGTGAAGGCCTTCCTGAAATATTCTTCTCTCTTCGGGCTGCTCTGCCTTCTGCTTTTCGTCGGTATCGTGACGGTGCTTTCGGGGATCGCGATCCGCCCCTTCGTCAGAAATATGGAGAACCAGAAGCGATTCATTACGAATGCCAGCCATGAGCTGAAGACGCCGATCGCGATCATTTCCGCGAATGCGGAGGCAATGGAGCTGATCAACGGCAAGAACGAGTGGACGGGCAATATCATTTCGCAGGTGAAGCGCCTCTCGCTCCTCATCAATGACCTTGTACTGCTCTCCAAGATCGGGGAGACGTCGGCCAAGGATCTGACGCTTGTCGATACGGATCTTTCGGAGGCGGTGAAGAGCAGCGCGGGCAGCTTCCGCCAGATGATCGAGGACGCGGGAAAGACGCTCTCTGTGGAAGCGGAGAGCGGCATCTGTGCGAAGGTCGAGCCGAGGCTCTTCTCGGAGATTGTGAGCATCCTTCTGGACAATGCGGTCAAGTACTGTGATGAGAAGGGGACGATCACCACCCGCCTTGAGAAACATAAAAAGGGCGTGATCCTCTCTGTCTCCAATCCGTATCAGGAGGGAGCGTCAGAGGACTATGAGCGCTTCTTTGAGCGATTCTACCGCGGAGACACCTCGCACAACAGCAAAAGGTCCGGCTATGGCATCGGCCTTGCCATGGCGCGCGACATGGCAAGGCTCATGAAGGGAAGCCTCGATGTTTCATACAAGGATGGGGTCATCACGTTTAGCGTGAGCCTGTAGGGCTTTGGAGAGACTCCGCCTCTGAGGCAGCCCCGGATCTTGGCTCCTTCCATCCAAAAAATCCTCGCCGCAGAGGGGGCCAGTCAGGGATTTTTATCCTTTGAAAAAATGGTTAAAAAGCTTTTGCGCATAAAAAATGGATGCCCATCATGAGCATCCATTTTTTATGCATGTATATGGGGTGGCGAATTGGCTGGAGAGGAAGTTTACCGCTTCCGCTTCGTGCCTGAAGAGCCTTTTAAGCGATCTAAGATTCTCAATACGATCTGAATTTACCGCCAGAGATTAAGCAGATTAAGCCAACGGAGCTTTATTATCGCATCAGCATCTCCCTGCTCCGCGGCTTTCTGATACCACACCAGTGCTTTCTCATAGGATTGTTCAACGCCAGTACCCTTTTCATACATATACCCTAACGTCCACTGTGCAACATCAAATCCCTGCTCCGCAGCTTTCAGAACCCACTTCGCTGCTTTCTCATAGGATTGTTCAACGCCACGACCATTTTTATACATAAGCCCTAAATGGTACTGTGCCCTAGCAAGTCCCTGTTCCGCCGCTTTCAGATACCACTCCGCTGCTTTCTTATAGGATCGAACGGCATGACCATATTGATACATAAACCCTAAACCGTACTGTGCAACAGCAAGTCCCTGCTCCGCCGCTTTCAGATACCACTCCACTGCTTTCTCATTGGATCGTTCAACGCCATGACCAAATTCATACATCCACCCTAAATTGTACTGTGCAACAGCATCTCCCTGTTCCGCAGCTTTCAGATACCACTCCGCTGCGTTCTCATAGGATTGTTTAATGCCAGTACCATTGAAATACATAGTCCCTAACTTGTACTGTGCAATAGCATGTCCCTGCTCTGCGGCTTTCAGAACCCACTCCGCTGCTTTCTCATAGGATTGTTCAACGCCAGTACCAGTTTCATACATACGCCCTAACTTGTACTGTGCATCAGCATCTCCCTGTTCCGCAGCTTTTAGAACCCACTCCAGTGCTTTCTCATCGGATGGTTCAACGCCAGTACCTTTTGCATACATATTCCCTAAATTGCACTGTGCACTAGCAAGTCCCTGTTCCGCAGCTTCCAGATACCACTCCAGTGCTTTCTCATCGGATGGTTCAACGCCAGTACCATGTTCATACATAACCCCTAACTTGCACTGCGCATCAGCATTTCTCTGTTCCGCGGCTTTCAGATACCACTCCCGTGCTTTCTCAAAGGATGGTTCAACGCCAGTACCATGTTCATACATAACCCCTAACTTGCACTGTGCATCAGCAAATCCCTGTTCCGCCGCTTTCAGAACCCACTCCCGTGCTTTCTCATAGGATTGTTCAACGCCAGTACCATGTTCATACATAGCCCCTAAATTGCACTGCGCATCAGCAAGTCCCTGTTCTGCAGCTTTCAGATACCACTCCACTGCTTTCTCATAGGATTGTTCAACGCCAGTACCATATTCATACATAACCCCTAAATGGTACGACGTACGAGCAAATTCTTGTTCCGCGGCTTTCTTATACCACTTCGCTGCTTTCTTATAGGATCGTCCAATGCTACGACCAAATTCATACATAGTCCCTAAATTGCACTGCGTACGAGCATCTCCCTGCTTCGCAGCTTTATGATACCACTTCGCTGCTTTCTCATAGGATTGTTCAACGCCAGTACCGTTTTCATACATCCCCCCTAACTTGAACTGCGCCATAGTAAGTCCCTGTTCCGCCGCTTTCAGAAACCACTTCGCTGCTTTCTCATCGGATCGTTCAACGCCAGTACCATTTTTATACATAGTCCCTAAATTGCACTGTGCAACAGCAAGTCCCTGTTCCGCCGCTTTCAGAAACCACTTCGCTGCTTTTTCATAGGATTGTTCAATGACAGTACCTTTGTCATACATACACCCTAAACTGTACTGCGCCCGAGCAAATCCCTGTTCCGCCGCTTTCAGAAACCACTCCGCTGCTTTCACATAGGATTGTTCAACGCCAGTACCATTGTCATACATAACCCCTAAATTGTATTGTGCAACAGCAAGTCCCTGTTCCGCCGCTTTCTGAACCCACTCCACTGCTTTCTCATAGGATCGTTTAACGCCAGTACCGCTTGCATACATAAACCCTAAATTGTACTGCGCATCAGCATCTCCCTGCTCCGCGGCTTTCAGATACCACTCCAGTGCTTTCTCATCGGATTTTTCAACGCCAGTACCATCATAATACATAACCCCTAAATCGGTCTGTGCACGAGCAAATCCCTGTTCCGCGGCTTTCAGATACCACTCCGCTGCTTTCTCATCGGATTTTTCAACGCCAGTACCATTTCGATACATACGCCCTAAATCGTACTGCGCACGAGCAAGTCCCTGTTCCGCCGCTTTCTGAACCCACTTCACTGCTTCAAAGAAATCTACTGCAGTACCATAGCCTTCCCTGTATCCCCAGGCTACGGTGGCTTGAGCCAACACATCTCCCTCATTCGCCAATTCAAGTATGTTGTCTTTTTCGTGATTCCGAATTTCATCTTGTTCAGGAGATTCATCTGGTAAAGAAGCTGCCACATCATAACCTGCCACTGGATAACCGGCTTCATAGGACTTTTTGAAATATGCAATCCCCTTTTGTTCATTTATAGGTTGAACGCCATATCCTTGCAAAAAATAGGCAGCCATCATATAAAGGGCGATTGCGTTTCCTGCATCGGCGGCTTCCCGAATCTGTTCATACGCTTCTTGGGTATGATTCGTAAGGAATAGGTGTATCAGATCTTTATCATCTTTACACTGCAATAATCCTTCTGCCGTCGATTCAGACAAGTTGTACAAGAGGTCAAGCAGGAAATCGTAAGCGCCAACATGAGTATTAAGATTTACATTCGCCTGCTGCCTCATGTAGTCTTTCGCTAACTCACCCCGAATTTCATCAGCTCCCATAGTAACGCCGTGGTTCTTATAATTAGCTGCCATAACATCAACCACATAACGCTCTTTCTCCGCCAAGGTATTTAATTTTTCAAGGGTCCCCATGGAAATAAGATAGGATGGATCGGAGATGGGTCTGATTCCGTGATGATCGAGCAGCTTTTCCTGCAGTACAGGCGTATCCGCGATCGTCTTTAACGTATCAAAGATATTCATCTCTTTTTTCGGGTCAATGCCAATCTGCCCCATGGCCGCCTTTAAAAGAAGAAGATCGGATGTTGTCCAATTGCCACCAGTCAAATCGTAGAAATCTCTGGCAAGGCATACAATCTTTCCCGCATCATCCAAGTCGCTATATTCTACGCCATTCCAATTAAGGTATTCGACAGAGGCTTGCCAGGTAAGTAGCTTCACATTCCATTCTACCTTATCCATTCTTACATTAAGGCCGATCATATCCCCACGGGTTTTAAGGATAAATTTTCCAAGAATCACGAACTGCTCCTTGCATTTTTCGTTGACCGCGTCAATAGAAGCATTGAGTTTATTGTTTACTGCCGTAAGCAGGTCAAACGTCATAAGATTTTGTTCGGCCAGCTTCTGCATCGTCACCTGAGAAGCATACTGAGCGGCCCTCGTATTGCGGTTGATCTTATCCTGAAGCCTTTTATTGCTGCCTGTGATTCCGCCAATGAGCCGGCTGAAAAAGCCTTTGCTTGCCAGTTTATGCGATGCATCATCAGCCGCCGTAAGAGCCGACGTACATTCAAAGACAAGACGATTGATTTCTTGACGATTATTCTTGTGGGCGGCGATCACATGATCGATATGTTTCTCCAGCTCTGTCTGTTCGTCTATGGTAAAAACTTCATTGCCGTCAACGATGGCTAATTGATTGCTATGATTCATGCTCTGTCTCCTCCATATTCAGATTCCCTATCCGTTCCATAACAATTTGATTCATTGAAGTTTCTTGTCCTTAGCTTATTACAGGGATGATTTACAGTCAACACGATAAGCCCATAGACCATAAAATTTGGATGCCAGGCAGTGTCTGCGGCAAATATCTACAAAATGATAGCCGTAAATTCCATGTTTGTGTTTTAGTACCTACATGGGATTTGCAGCATTTTGTGATGCCGCATGCATCAGAGGGAGCTTCCCGTTATCCCTCGCGCCCTGCCTCTTGCCCATGACAGGCATGATTGGCTTTTCTCTTGTAGTATAATGGGAAGAACGTTGATCGCAGCGGATCCGATTTCTGCATTCCGCGGGGGCTCTGGCAGCGATCAACTGATAGCTACGGTGTATTCTTTGTGCCGTTTTATATGTATATGCTCTCGTGAGGGGGGCTGCGCTACGTGCTGCCCATTGACTGCAGACGAAAGAGGGGGAGCGGGTTCTACAGGTTCAGAGGGGTGGTGCGGCGCATAAAAACAGGGAAGCGCCGCGGAGTTTTGAAATATACGGTATTTACGAAAGATGGGAAACCTGTGAACCTTTTGAACCTTCAGAACCTGTTTAACCTATGAGGATTCTCATAAAGGGTAGATTGTTCTTTCTGCTTTCAAACTTCAGGGGTCAGGAAAATGAGGAATGAGGAATGAAGGTGGCGGCTTCGCCGAGATCGATGAAGAGGTCGCAGCTGTCCTGGCATTCGTTATCTCACATACAACGTTTCTCGCCGCTCAGGATGACGAAACGG
>ERZ773165.1364-NODE-1364-length-14819-cov-6.994310_pt1 | contig 14819 bp, 10 predicted proteins | sample MGYA00581003_ERZ773165 | MGnify/ENA primary metagenome ERZ773165 (study PRJEB29015, sample SAMEA2737817) | human gut metagenome | biome: human gut; feature: human-associated habitat; material: faeces | place: China | collected 2012 ... | reverse complement strand
GGGACTTGACACGCCCCTGCTGTCGGCGTGCCGGAGGTACGCCACTACTCCAGAGCCGGAGTTCGACCGCGCGAGCGGTCACGTCACCCCATCACCGCCGACATCCGCACTCATCGTCGCGGAGCGACGGCACTCTGCCATAACCCGGTACGCGGAGCGCAGCGCAGCGTGCCGGGACTTGACACGCCCCTGCTGTCGGCGTGCCGGAGGTACGCCACTACTCCAGAGGCGGAGTATGACCGCGCGAGCGGTCACGCCTTCAGTTAACCCCCGACAGCGTCGGGGGCACACGCACCGACGCACATGCGCCGCGGAGCGCCGCCGATGACGCACTCCTGCTCTACATCTACAGCGGCGCCGCCCTGCCACTCACTTCCCCACCGCCTCTGACCACCCCCACAGCGCTAGATTGAAGTAAGTTTTTACGCGCGAAATTTGCACAATTTTAAAAGTTGGCGTAACTTTGCTGCGCTTTTCCGCCAGCGCCCTCGGCGCAAGGCAGGCTGCCCGGATGGTGGAATGGTAGACACGAAGGACTTAAAATCCTTTGGCCATTGCGGCTGTGCGGGTTCAAGTCCCGCTCCGGGTACTCAAAACGGCTGATAATCGCTCGATTGTCAGCCGTTTTTATTTTAAAGAGTAGATATTTTATGAAGATACGCAAAGTTTTGGCGTCCGACCTGGACGCGGTGATGGAAATCGTCGATGCGGCGCGGGGCATAATGCGCGCCAGCGGAAACATACGGCAGTGGACCGGCGGCTATCCCGACAAGACGGTGATGACTGCCGACATCCGCCGCGGCGTGTGCTACGGATGCGTGGCCGACGGTGCGCTGAAGGCGGTATTCTCGATGATTCCCGGACCTGACCCCACATACACTGACATCTATGGAGGAGCGTGGCTCAACGAGGAGCCATATCTGGTGGTACACCGCATAGCGAGCCTGCCGGAATGCCACGGCGTGATGGACGCCGTGCTCAACTTCTGCTACCGCCACTGCGACAATATCCGCATCGACACCCACCGCGACAACTCCATCATGCGCCACTGCCTGCAGAAAGCTGGCTTCGCCTACTGCGGCATCATCTATCTCACCAACGGCGACGAGCGGCTGGCTTTCCACCGCGCCACCACTCTCCCATAGTAGCGCATCTGCCATCCTGACCGCGCAAGCGGTCACGTCTTCAGTTAACCCCCGACAGCGTCGGGGGTACACGCACCGACGCACATGCGCCGCGGAGCGCCGCCGCTGAAAGAAGCATCGCATAAAAAGAAAGGATGCTCCGCCGCAAGGCGAGGCATCCCTTCTCTAACAATAAATTATTCTGGTAGATTAGTCTTTTAACTTCATCTTCAGATATTCACGGTTCATACGTGCGATGTTGCTCAACGAAATGTTTTTCGGACACTGAGCGGCGCAAGCGCCAGTATTTGTACAGTTACCGAAACCGAGCTCGTCCATCTTGCTCACCATAGCGCGGACGCGGCGTGCTGCCTCGACCTTGCCTTGTGGGAGAAGTGCGAACTGGCTGACCTTCGCTGAAACAAACAGCATAGCCGAACCGTTCTTGCAGGCTGCCACGCAGGCACCGCAACCGATGCAGGTAGCTGAGTCCATTGCCTCGTCGGCTGCCTCCTTTGAGATAGGTATTGCGTTGGCATCGCCGGCTCCGCCCGTATTGAACGATACGTAGCCACCAGCCTGCTGGATTTTGTCGTAAGCCGAGCGGTCTACCATCAAGTCACGGATTACGGGGAATGCGTGCGAGCGCCATGGCTCGATAGTGATAGTGTCGCCGTCGTTAAACTTACGCATGTGCAACTGGCAAGTAGTGATGCTGCCAACAGGTCCGTGAGGATTACCGTTGATGTAGAGCGAGCACATACCGCAGATTCCCTCGCGGCAGTCGTTGTCGAACACTACTGGCTCCTCGCCCTTCTCCACAAGCTGCTCGTTGAGCATGTCGAGCATCTCAAGGAAGCTGATGTTGGTCGGCACATTGTCAAGTGAATAATCGACGAATTGACCCGGCTCTTTAGGACCGCGTTGACGCCAGATTTTTAACTTTATGTTGATTGTCTGTTCCATAATTAGCTAAAATATTAATGCCTAAAGGCGGGTTGTTATGACTTATAGTTACGTGTTTGAACCTTGATTGCCTCATAGTTGAGCGGCTCTTTCAGCAAGATTGGCTTTTCGCCCTCGCCGGCATACTTCCAGCAGCTTACATACATATACTGGTCGTCGCGGCGCTGTGCCTCGCCATCCTCTGTCTGATACTCCTCGCGGAAGTGTGCGCCGCACGACTCGTTGCGGTGGAGCGCGTCGATCGCCATAAGGCGGCCGATAGTGAAGAAGTCCTCAAGACGGAGTGCCTTTTCAAGCTCTACGTTGAGTGTGTCTGCCTCGCCTGGTACAAACAAGTTGGTGTCGAATTCTTTCTTCAAGTTGTCGATTTGCTCGATTGCCTTGATCAAGCCTTCTGCCGTACGTCCCATACCTACAAGGTTCCACATAATCAAGCCGAGTTCCTTGTGGATTGAGTCGGCTGAACGTTTGCCCTTGATGTTCATCAATCGCTCGATGCGTGCGCGAACCTTTTTCTCTGCCTCAACAAACTCAGGGGCGTCGGCTCCCGGGTGTTTAACCTTAATCTGGTCAGAGAGATAGTTCTGCATTGTGTAAGGCAATACGAAATAACCGTCGGCCAAGCCCTGCATCAACGCAGAAGCTCCGAGGCGGTTACCGCCGTGGTCGGAGAAGTTTGCCTCACCGATTGCAAACAAGCCCTTGACTGATGTCTGGAGCTCGTAGTCTACCCAGATACCGCCCATTGTGTAGTGCGATGCCGGGAAGATCATCATCGGTGTCTTGTATGGGTTGTCGTCGGTAATCATCTCATACATCTGGAACAAGTTGCCATAGCGAGCTGCGATGACATCCTCGCCCAAACGGTTGATTGCGTCGGAGAAGTCCAAGTAAACGGCATTGCCTGTTCCTACGCCGTAGCCTGCGTCGCAACGCTCTTTGGCTGCACGGCTGGCGATGTCGCGAGGACAAAGGTTACCGAATGCCGGATAGCGGCGCTCCAAGTAGTAGTCGCGGTCTTCTTCCTTGATTTCTGTCGGTTTGAGCTTGCCGGCGCGGATTGCCTCGGCATCTTCTTTCTTCTTCGGAACCCAGATGCGGCCGTCGTTACGCAACGACTCTGACATAAGGGTAAGCTTCGACTGGTTCTCGCCGTGCTTTGGAATACATGTCGGGTGAATCTGCGTGAAGCAGAGGTTTGACAAATATGCGCCGTGCTTGTAGCACTGCACTGCAACAGAGCCGTTGCAACCCATAGCGTTGGTCGACAGGAAGAACACGCGGCCGTAACCGCCTGTTGCAACAACAACTGCGTGTGCGGCGTAGCGCTCAATCTCTCCGGTGATAAGGTTGCGCACGATGATACCGCGTGCGCGGCCGTCTACAACTACCAAGTCGAGCATCTCGCGGCGTACGTAGCTCTTCACTGTGCCCTTGTTGATCTGACGGTTCAATGAAGAATATGCGCCGAGAAGGAGCTGCTGGCCTGTCTGACCTTTAGCGTAGAACGTACGTGACACCTGGGCGCCACCGAAAGAACGGTTGGCGAGCAAGCCTCCGTATTCACGTGCGAATGGCACGCCCTGTGCAACGCACTGGTCGATGATGTTGTTTGACACTTCTGCCAAGCGGTATACGTTGGCTTCGCGTGAGCGGAAGTCTCCACCCTTGACTGTGTCGTAGAACAAACGGTAAACGGAGTCACCGTCGTTCTGATAGTTTTTCGCTGCGTTGATACCACCCTGCGCTGCGATTGAGTGCGCGCGGCGTGGAGAGTCCTGGATACAGAAGTTCAACACGTTGAAGCCCATTTCGCCGAGTGTCGACGCTGCCGACGCTCCTGCAAGGCCTGTTCCTACAACGATGATGTCGAGGTGACGCTTGTTGGCTGGGTTCACGAGTTTCTGATGTGCCTTGAAGTTTGTCCACTTCTCAGCAACTGGTCCTTCAGGAATTTTAGAGTCAACTTTCTCGTCCGAATAAACGGCGTATTGGCTCATTATGCTTGTGCTATCAATAATTTTTTCTGACATGTCTCAATTAGTTTGAAGTGAATTAAAGAGCAAACTGAACTGTGAATACTACGGCTTGAATCAAGAACAATCCGATTACGATTGTTGCCCACCAGTTGCCAAGTGTTTTGAAACGTGGAATCCAAACGTTGTTGGTTGTGCCGAGCGACTGGAACGCGCTCCAGAAGCCGTGAGTCATGTGGAACCAAAGTGCCACAAGTCCGATGACGTAAACTGGCAATGTCCACATCTGGCCGAAAGCGTTCTTGATGTGGTGCATACCGTCGGCTGCCAAAAGAACTGCGCTGCCGTCACCACAGCTTGCGCCCAACTGATGGCATACCTCTACAAACTGCATCTTTGCCCAGAATTGAGCGAAGTGCACAATCATGAAGGCTACGATTACGATACCGAGCACGAGCATGTTCTGCGACGCCCACTCTACGCTTGCTGGCTTTGTTGTTACCGCGTAGCGGTCGTTGCCGCGCGCCTTGCGGTTCTGCATCGTAAGCCAGAATGCATAAATAATGTGTACAATGAAGCCGGCGGCAAGAATCGCTGTAGCGACCAATGCGTACCAATTAGCACCCAAGAACTCGCAGACCATGTTGTATGCGTCCGGAGATATCAGGGCTACTGTGTTCATTAATACGTGAAAGGTTACAAATAGGAGCAGGAAAAGACCGGTTACCGACATAACCACTTTTCTTCCTAAGGATGAATTTGTTAACCACATAGTAGTTCTGAAAATTTAGTTATTAATTAAGTTTATAGTTTTAATCCAAAATGCACGGGGCATAGTTCCCCGTGCAAAGTTACCTTTTATTAACCGAATATGGAAATTATTCTATAATTTTTTTACGCCTCTCACTTTTGCCGCTTTGCGGTCGCGCTCGCGGCGGAAACTGTCGAAGGTTTCAAAGATGTCGCCGAGGGCGATGGTGGAGTTGCTGACCTGACTTTCGTAGAGCTGGGCGCCGGTGGTGCCGGCGGATGCCTGTCCTTGAAGGGCGCCGCTGACACCGCTTATCTGCTCAAACAAGCGCATCTGAAGATTGACCATCTCGTAGGCGCCTATGTTGGTGGCGTTGCCGCTCACTTGCTCCGGACGGTCGTTGCCGCCGCGGGGATGGTAGGGGACTATGCCGTTGGGCTTCGACCATGCATAGCGGAGGTCGTTCCATGTGAAGCCTTCGGGAAGGATATTGTCTGGATAGAGGAGCACGCCTTTCGCGCTGGCGCCCATCACGTGGTCTACAAGGGTGACGAGGCGGTTGACGTATTTCTGCTGGTCGATCACGTCCTCAACCATCGAATGCACCTCGCCGTCGGTCAGCGGATAGAGCTTCAACGCGAAGGGGTGGCTGCCGTGGCCGTAGGGGCTGTCGTACTGGCTGAGGACGGCGCCGTCGGGGCTGAGCCAATAGCATCGCCAAACGTGGCGCAGCTCCCAGCGGCGGTCGATGTCGGGGTCGTGGACAGGCTCTTCGGGTGTGCCGGGCTGGAAAAACCATTCGCCGGTGCGCCGGTTGTGGCAGTCGTAGCCCTCCCGGCTCTCGCGCCGCCACAGCTCGACCACGCGCACTCGCCCGGGTTTGCTGCTGCGGAAGAAGTCGGCGGTGCCTGAATCTACGGCGTCGGGCTGTGTCTGATAGTGGCGGCAGATGTCGATGGCACGGGTGCGGCTGCCGTCGCTGAGCCGCTCAACAAGAGTGGCAAGCGGCATGTCGTGCAGCTGACCGACAAGGTCGAAGTCGCGGCAGCGGGGGTCGTCGCCGCCGCGGAACAGCATCTGCGACGGCGACACGTTGCTGAGCGCAACCCGTCCTTCCTCGCCGAAGTCAATGCGCTGGAAGCAGCACCCGGAGATGAGAAATTCTTCCATCAGACGGCTGTCGAGCTCGCCCACAAGGTTGCCGTGCAAAGGCTCCGCAGGTGCGGGTTCGGCGGCGAGACGGCTGCGGAACCGCCCCACCACGCTCTTGACCAGCTGGCGGATAAGGTTGTTGGTCAGCGGATCTTTGCCGTTGTCGCGCAGATGCTGCCACTCGCTGACGCGCCGACCGTGCTCGTCGGTCATCATGTCGCACCACTGGTTGCCATAGGTGAAATTCTTGTTGCGCTCTCGTTTTTCTCTCAGCGGACGCATCCGCTCCCATGCCCTGTGTGCTTCGGCAAGCAGGTGCATGGCTTGGCTTGTATTCTCTGTGTTTTCCATAGTTTTCTTTTTTGGCAAAAATACACCTACAACAATACAATCTGTCGCAAAAAAGAGACAAAAAACAAACTTTTTTCATCGTCTTATTGTTGTCTACATATAAAAAAATGAGAAATCTTTTTTTATTTGAAAAAAAATAAGGCTTTATCAAAAAACAAACGTATATTTGCAGAAAGAATATACAAATTCAAAATCATCAATAACTATGAACAAAAAAATCAGTTTGTATGTATTGGTCGGTGCTGTTGCATTGACTGGATGTAACAAGAAAATGCAGGACTTCGCTGCTGAGCATTTCACCACCAACCCTAACCCACTCGAAGTTGTGGGCGACAACGTTCCTGGCACAGTAACTGCCAATGTTCCTCAAAAGTTCTTCAAAAAGAACGCAGAGGTTACTGTAACTCCTTACCTTTCTTATGGTATGGACAACAAGGCCACTTCTCAGTCTTACACTTTCCAGGGCGAGAAGGTTAAGGGCAACAATCCTGTTATCAACTACAAAGAAGGCGGTACAGTGACAATCCCTGTAAACTTTGTCTACACTCCGGAGATGATGAAGAGCGACCTCTACCTTGACTTCAACGTGGTTCAAGGCAAGAAAGTCTACACTCTCCCTGCTGTGAAAGTTGGCGAAGGCGTTGTAGCCACTTCTACTTTGGCTGACGCTACTACTGTCACTCCTTCTGCTGCTGCCGACAAATATCAGCGCGTAATCAACGAAATCTGCGACGCTAACCTTATGTTCCTTATCAACCAGGCCAACGTTCGCGCTTCTGAGTTGAAGAAAGGCACAAGCGTTTCTAACTTCAACGAAACTGTTGCCGAGGCTTCTAAGGCTGACAACAAAGAAATTGAAGGCATCCACGTTTCTTCTTTCGCTTCTCCTGAAGGTGGTGTGAAATTCAACGCCAAACTGTCTGAAAAACGTGAGCACTCTACTGTTAACTACTTGAACAAGAACCTCAAGAAAGAAAAAGTTGACAACTACGGCGACATCACGTCTGAGTTCACTGCTCAGGACTGGGACGGTTTCCAGAAACTCGTTTCCGAGAGCAACATCCAGGATAAAGATCTTATCCTCAGCGTTCTCTCTATGTACAGCGACCCTGAACAGCGTGAGAAAGAAATCCGCAACCTCTCTTCTGTATTCGATCAGTTGGCTAAAGAAATCCTTCCGCAACTTCGCTACTCTCGCATCTCTGCTTCGATCAACACTATCGGTCGCAGCGACGAGGAAATCGCAGCTCAGTACAAAGCAGATCCTACTCAACTCTCTATCGACGAGCTCCTTTACGCTGCCACTAAGACTGACAACGTTAACGAGAAAGAAGACATCTACAAAACTGCCGTTAAGCAATATCCTAATGACTACCGCGCTTACAACAACCTCGGTATGGCTCAGTATGTAAAGGGCAACTACAACGATGCTAAGGCTAACTTCGAGAAGGCTGCTTCTCTCAACCCTAACAGCGACGAGGCTAAGATGAACCTTGGTCTTATCAAGATGATGAACAAGGACTACAACGGTGCTCGCGAAGCTTTCGGTAGCGCTGCTAACGCTGAAGGTATCAACGAGGCTATGGGTGTTTACTACCTCCGCCAGGGTGACTACCAGACTGCTGCCAAAGCTTTCGGCGACAGCAAGTCGAACAACGCGGCTCTCGCTCAAATCCTCAACAAGGACTACAGCGCCGCTCAAAGCACTCTCGAGGCTGTAAAGGCTCCTAACGCTACTACTTACTATATGATGGCTGTCGTTGCTGCCCGCACTAACAACGAACAGGCTGTATACGCAAACCTCCGCAAGGCTGCCGCTCTTGACGCTTCTATCAAGGACCGCGCTGCCATCGACAAAGAGTTTGCAAACTACAACGTAGCAAACCTCTAATCTGAGCGTTACAACAATTTATAGAAAAGGCGGCTGTCATGACAGCCGCCTTTTTGCTTTTCATCATCACCACATCCTGACATTATGAACCGAATCAAAACCTTTCTGCTCCTAATGATTGCCGCGGCTATCCACTGCAATGCCGCAAATTATCTGCGTGTGAACCAAATCGGATACCTTGTCGACGACGTGAAAGTTGCCGTGATTATGATGGAACACGGCGACGCCCCGACCTCGTTCTGCGTGGTCAACGCCGACTCCGGGAAGAAGACCGTGATGCACTCGGTGAAACCTACGGGCGAGTTTGCAGGCTTCGCTCAGACGGCACGGCTCGACTTCTCTAAAGTAAAGACTCCTGGCACATACTACATTACTGCAGCAGGGGCGAAATCCTCATCTTTCCGCATTGCCAACGACGCCTATGCCGGCGCACAGGAGGTGCCGCTGAACTATATGCGGCAGCAACGCTGCGGATGGAATCCGCTGATGCGCGACTCCTGCCACCGATACGACGGACGCCTGCAGCTGTGCGGCGACCGCGACGGTGAACACGTTGACGTGCGCGGTGGATGGCACGACGCAAGCGACTATCTGCAATATCTCACCACTTCTGCCAACGCTGTCTACCAAATGCTGTTTGCCTACTCGCAGAATCCGTCGGTGTGGGCGGACAACTTCCAAGCCGACGGCACTGAGGGTGCAAACGGAATCCCCGACATACTCGACGAGGCTCGCTGGGGTCTGGAATGGATGCTGAAAATGAATCCTGACGACAACACGTTCCTAAACCAGATTGCCGACGACCGCGACCACCGCTCGCCAGGACTGCCCAACGAACAGATGGCCGACTATGGATGGGGTGCGGGGAAAGACCGACCTGTATACCCGTGCATCGGTAGCCCAGCGGGACTGAGAGAATACAAGAACCGCAGCCGCGGACTGGCTTCTTCGGTGGCGAAATTCAGCTCGTCGTTCGCTCTCGGCGCAAAGGTGTTTGAAACGCTCGACCCTGCTTTTGCCTCTACGCTGCTTAGAAAGTCGGGCGTGGCATACGATGTGGCGAAGGCAAACCCGGGCAACTGCCAGACGGTATGCACCGTGTCGCCTTATTTCTACGAGGAGGACAACTGGACCGACGACCTTGAGCTGGCGGCGGCGACAATAGCGGCTTGCTCTGGCTCGGAAAAGATGATGTCGGAGGCGGTTGACTGGGAACGCCAGGAACCCGTGACTCCGTGGATGGGTGCCGACAGCGCCCGACACTATCAATGGTATCCGTTTGTCAACATCGGACACGCATTGGTTGCAATGCACGGCAACGAGCGACAGCGCGCCGAGGCACTGCGCAACATGCGCTGCGGCTTGCAGCGCGTGGCCGACAGAGCCGCCGACGTAAATCCTGCCTTCAAACACGGCATCCCTTTCATCTGGTGCAGCAACAACCTTACAGTGGCATTTGTGACGCAGGCGATGCTCTACCGCAAGCTGTCGGGCGACTGCCAGTTCCAAGAAATCGAGACAGCCATGCGCGACTGGCTCTTCGGTGTGAATCCGTGGGGTAAATGCATGGTCGTGGGGCTGCCCGAGAATGGCGACTATCCGCGCGACCCACATTCAATGATAAGTCACGGACACGACTATAAAATCACCGGCGGACTTGTCGACGGCCCTGTCTACACTGCCATCTTCAAGTCGTTGCGCGGCGTGGTGCTGAGCCACGACGACGGATATGCCAAGTTTCAAGGCGGCGCGGCGGTCTATCACGACGACTATTGCGACTACAGCACCAACGAGCCTACGATGGACGGAACGGCCTCAATGACGTGGCTCCTCGGAGAGCTGGCGAAAGCCGCCCGCAGATAACCCTTCCGCAGCACTCTTACAAAGGCGTGCATCAATCAGCAGATCATTCCTTCATCAACTTATCATATAATGGCCATATCGCCCATTATATGATAAGTTGATTTTATTTGGAAGCTACCACCTCATATAAAATAATCTGAATTCACTGCTCTCCGACACTTATTGCAACTTGTCTGCCGCCGCCGATTATTTGCCGATACAGCATATTTACATCACTGATTATCAGTGACCATTCATTTTAATCGGCACAATCTCTGTTTTGACAAATACACAGAATGTAGGGACAAATGCAAACCGTTGTATTTCACTGTTTCGCATATACGTGTTGTACCACCTCTTTTCAGCCCTTTTGTGGAATGCCGCTATCATACAATGTGTTGAATGATAGGGCATTTCCGCTGGTATGTTACAGAACGCTTGTTGAATGCAAAGGTGGTGGTTTTCTTGGGATTTCTGCGGTTTGCGATGTGTTTTTTATTTCCAAGAGAGTGCTTAACAGTAGAAAATTGGTCATAGAATTAGGGAACTTTTGCTTTTGTTTAAAAATGGGGGACAGTGACAAAATTGGCAAGACGCTTTTAGGGGAGAGCGTCATTTTACAGACATACAATTTGAGGGAGAGCGTCAAAATTGTTATCTTTGCCCTTGAAAACAAAATCGCATATGATCTTCAAGAGAAAACTCTATAATGATATGCTTCAGTGGAAGCATGAGACTGGTGGTCAAACTGCCTTGCTCATAAAGGGAGCAAGGCGTGTTGGAAAATCTACGCTTGCCCGAACTTTTGCAGAAGGAGAATATAAGTCATACATTGCCATTGATTTTACAAGCTGTAGGCAAGAGGTTCGGGATTTATTTGAAGACATATCAAATCTTGACTATCTATACATGCGGTTACAGATGATTTTCGGAGTGGAGTTATACGATAGAAATTCCGTAATCATTTTTGATGAGGTTCAGAATTGTCCTAAAGCCCGTCAGGCTATTAAGTATTTGGTTGAAGATGGGCGCTATGACTACATAGAAACAGGTTCTCTTATTTCAATACGCCAGAACGTAAAAGGAATTCTTATTCCAAGTGAAGAACACGATTTATCCCTATACCCTATGGATTATGAGGAATTTAACTGGGCTCTTGGCAATAAAGTAGCCATTCCTTTGTTGCATAAATTCTTCGATAGTTGTAAAGGTCTTGGAGATGCTGGTAATCGTAATGAGATGAAGCAATTTCGGTTATATATGCTTGTCGGTGGAATGCCTCAGGCAGTGAGGGCATATCTTGAAACGAATAACATGGAAAAGGTTGATATGATGAAACGTTCCATAATCAAACTGTATGAGCAGGATTTTATCAAGATAGACCCTTCAGGCAATACTTCCAAAATGTTTATGGCCATACCCTCACAGTTGGCCAACAATTATGCGCGATACCAAGTTTACTCTGCGACAGAAGGGGTGCGCCTTGACAGATTGAGGGAGCAGATATACGATATGCAGGATTCAATGGTTGTTAATATCGCTTATCATGCCAATGATCCTAATGTTGGCATGGCACTACATCGCTCCTCCGATCGCTTCAAGATGTATCTTTGTGACACTGGTCTATTCATTACCCTTGCGTTTTGGAATAAGAAGTTTACGGAAAATATCATTTATGAAAAACTGTTGTCGGACAAACTGAGTGCTGATCTCGGTTATGTATATGAGAATATAGTTGCTCAGATGCTAAAGGCAAATGGTCACGAACTTTATTACTATACATGGCCGTCAGAGACAAGTAACCATCTTTACGAGGTTGATTTTCTTATTTCCAACGGGACAAAGCTTGAACCGATTGAAGTAAAGTCTTCAGGGTACAAGACACACAAGTCTCTTGATCTTTTCTGCGAGAAATTTTCCTCACGTGTAAATAGGCGATACCTTATCTATACAAAGGATTTACGAAAAGAAGAAAGCATAACCTATCTTCCTGTGTATATGGCACTTTTCTTATAACTCTATATAAAATATATGATTATGGCAACTTACGATTTTCATGTATTGCAACCAAGCGAATTTGAGGAACTCACTCGCGATTTATTGCAAAAAGAGTGGAATTGCTTTATAGAATCATTCACATCTGGGCGAGATGGGGGGATTGATTTAAGATGCTCGACAAATAATGGTGGAAAAGCAATTATTCAAGCAAAAAGGTATAAAGACTACAGTACTTTATTGTCAAATCTAAAAAGAGAGGTATTAAAGGTAAGAAAATTGAATCCAAAACGATATTATGTGTCAACATCCGTTGGTCTTACCCCTGCAAATAAGGAAGAGATCAAGCGATTGTTTGCACCATATATTCTGGATGTATCTGATATATTTGGAAACGATGATCTTAACAATTTGCTTGGACAACATTGTGAAGTTGAGAAACAATACTATAAATTATGGTTAACAAGCACTGCGGTACTAGAGAATATTCTTCACAAGGCTCCTGTTTTGTGGTCTGATTTCGAGTTGGAAGATATAAAAGCACATATATCAACGTATGTGATGAATGATAGTTTTGATAAAGCTCGTGAAATTCTTAAAAATCATAACTATGTGATAATATCGGGTATCCCCGGTATTGGCAAAACAACATTGGCTAGGATGTTAGTCTATGATTATCTTGCAAATGGCTTTGAAGAATTTATTAATCTTTCAGGAGATATAGATACTGCGGCAAAATTATTTAAACGAGATAAGAAACAGGTTTTCTTCTTCGATGATTTTCTTGGTGCGAGTGTTTTTGAAGATGGCGGTACTGGCTTTGCTCAAAAATTAATGACATTTATAAGGCAAATACGCTCTGATAAGTCGAAGGCTTTTATCTTAACAACGCGTGAATATATTTTGGCTGAGGCTCGAACGCATTATGAAAAAATGCGTACAGAGAATATCGAAATGGCAAAATGTATCCTTGATGTGGGTGCATATACGAAAGCTGTTAAGGCAAAAATACTATACAATCATATGGCAAATGCACAATTGCCTCAAGATTATTTAAATCAATTTCTAAAAGAGCGGAATTATAATAATATAATCAATCATCATAATTATAATCCGCGTATTATTGAAACATACATTGATAAAGGTCTGTGGAAAACCACAGATCCAGACAACTTTATGCCGCAATTTAAGCATCTTCTCACAAATCCATTTTTGGTTTGGGAGATTGCCTTTGATAAACTACCGCTAGAATGTAAATATGCGTTACTTGTGCTTGCAACGATGGGAGAACAGGTCACAATTGATGATTGGAAAAAGGCATATATACATTTTTGTTCAAATACCGATCTGGGTGTGGCTCTCTCTTTTGACGATACTACATGGAATAAGATTGTCAAGCTATTACATGATTGCTTTATTAGAACACGTAAGCATCAAAATATGATAATAGTGACGACCTACAATCCATCAGTCAGTGATTTCTTGATAAATTATATTGGGCAAAATGAAAATATACAAAAGGCGTTGATTCAAAAGTCCTTTTTCTCAGAACAAATCACATATGCGTTTACGGAGGCGGAATCACACAATTATAAGCTTCCGAATTATTTCCAACATAACTATTCAGCTGTGTCTATAAATAACATAAAGTACCTTCTAGAGAAATTTTATAACTGTTTAGAAGGCTCTTTAAAATCATGTAAGTTGCAGAGAACGTCGGAAGGTATAAAAAAAACTACTTTTGACAGAGCAATATTTATAAAGCAATTTATTGATTGCTTTCCTATATTGTTTAAATCCATATCAAGTAAGATTAAAGAGTCCTTGATAAGTCTAATTATAGATGGTGATATAGATAACTTCTACGCAAGGCTTGAGATTATCAAAGCAATGGATTTTTCTCAAGATCCAGCGGAATTAACAGTTATATTGTCTAAACTCTCTGACGAGAATATTCTATTGGATAACTATGCTCCATTTATGGATTTGCTAAATTCATCATATAATGAAAATGTCATTACGGATACTTTTGTAGAAAATCTCGAAGAGGCAATGATTGTGGATATGGATTCATGTATTTCTAATGAAGCAGAGTGCGCTCAACAAAAGGAAACTTATGAGGAAATAGCAAAAAGACTACCATATGGATTTTTTTTAGATAGGGCTTTTGAACATCTAGAAGAAATCGAAGCGTCTCTTCCTGCGGAAATGGATGACTATGATGAGGATTATTATAGGGAGAGTCGAGGTACCTTTGAGGCAGAAGATGATCAAATAGACCGAATGATGCAATCATTACGAAATTGAATATATAGTAACATTTTTGTGAGACTGGTTCAGCAGACACTGTCCGCTGAATTCAAACTTTTGGTCATCGCCGGAATATCCAAGCTTTCACCAAATCTATGGGTAACATGATAAACTGAATGAAATGTATTACCGTAAGATTATAGACTGCAAAGTAGTGATTTTTGATGAGATTCACAACTCATAGTCTCAGCTGAAAGATTTGGGGATTCTTGTCATATTGAGAACCTTGAATACATTCGATTCGCTTGAAAAAGTGTAATGATGTTGAATTATTCGCTTGAAAAAATGTAATTGCTTCCGTTTGCCCACTATGGAAAATGTTTGTGTGCCCTACCGGAGCACTTGTATTCAGGCAACAATTATTATATCCTATCGGGTATAATTCCGCTTTTTATATCAATATTATGGCTCAGTAGAAATTTAGTGGGGATAAGCATATAAATTGGCGATACGGAAAAGAA
>ERZ773165.1352-NODE-1352-length-14951-cov-3.085258_pt1 | contig 14951 bp, 15 predicted proteins | sample MGYA00581003_ERZ773165 | MGnify/ENA primary metagenome ERZ773165 (study PRJEB29015, sample SAMEA2737817) | human gut metagenome | biome: human gut; feature: human-associated habitat; material: faeces | place: China | collected 2012 ... | reverse complement strand
CAGACGCACCTTGACGCCCACATCTTCCATTGGATAAATGAGTGCCGCCTCACTCGGAATAAACTTCGGCTCGGTCGTCATAATTGTTGTTCCCGCGGCGCTCTGCGGCAGTTCGTCCTTTGCCCGCGCACGTACATGTTCATTTTCCATCTGCGGCAGTACGCACAAGTCCATAAATCTTTTAATAAAAGTTGATTTACCGGTTCTGACCGGTCCTACCACCCCGATGTATATTTCTCCGTTTGTTCTGGCTTTCATATCCTTGTATAACGAAAATTCCTGATTACTGTCCATAAAAACAAAAACACTCCTTCCATATTTACTTCATGTATATGGAAAAAGTGTTTTATTTATGCAGTGATTATTAAGATACTTTTGCCCGGTTCTTACATCATAATGTCCTTGACGACTTCAGAAGCGATCAGCAGTCCTGCCGAAGCCGGAACAAATGCAGTACTGCCGGGAATACATCTTCTGGCATTATTCTCAAGCGGCGCCGATACCTTGACCGGCTGCTCCTTGGAATAAATCACTTTCAGTTTCTTTACGCCGCGCCTTTTTAATTCATAACGCATGACTTTTGCAAGCGGACAGACCGAAGTCTTAAAAATATCCGAAACCTCGAGCAGCTCCGGATGATGTTTATTGCCGGTTCCCATGCTCGCTATAATTGGTGTTCCTGCTTTCTGCGCTTCAAGCACCAGATCAATCTTGGCAGCAACTGTATCAATACAGTCGATAACATAATCATATGATGCAAAATCATAGTCATCGTGATTTTCCGGCAAATAAAAGGACCGGTGCAGTTCCAGATTAATCTCCGGGTTGATATCTAAAAGCCGTTCCTTCATTACTTCCACTTTCGGTCTGCCGACCGTACTGTGCAGTGCGATAATCTGACGGTTGATATTGGAAACACTTACACAGTCGTTATCTGTAAGCACCATGTTTCCGACACCGCTGCGTGCAAGTGCTTCTGCCACGTAGCCGCCGACTCCGCCGACTCCGAACAGTGCCACCTTTGCATTTTTTAATTTTTCCATGCCCTCGCTGCCAAACAGCAGTTCTGTGCGCATTAATTCTTCCTTCATCTGTCCACCTGATTTTCTCTTCTAATCTTTATCCTTCTTTTTCGCAGCATTCTGCGTGCGGCAGTTTCTGATACAATCTTCCACTGTGCCGCATTTACTCGTCAAATTCCGCCAGTACGTAGTATCCACGGCTGGTTTCGCCGACTTCTTTTACAATGCCTTTTCTGGATTTTAAACGCTCCGGTGTCGAGTAGTTTCCCGACATTGCAACCGCCGGTTCTATCGTGTAGTAAAAGCTGCTTGGCAGTTTCCCTTCGGTAATTTCCACTTCCTGTCCCGGTTCTACCAGTCCGGGTCTGCTCATTGTAAATTCCATTGTCCGCATTTTTGTTTACGCTCCCTCAGCTGTTTTATTTGTACAATTTATTTTCAATATTAAATGTATTATTTGTCTTTAATGTTAAAATACAGCAGCCTCTCTGCACCGTTTCATTTTCAATGCCGATATACGCTGTATAATCCACAGATTTACTGTATACATAATACATATTCTTATATAACGCAATAAAATCATTTGTATGGTCATGTCCGCAAAAGATTGCTTTTGTGCTGTGCAGGGATGTCATCGTATCCGCCAGATTGTTGCCGATTGTACTGCATGCTACCGTTTCGCGCTTTGCACCTGAAATGTACTGGCTTGGATCAATGTCGGCATACTCACGGATCGGAATATGGGTATAGACAAATGTATCCAGCTGCTTTCTGGCTTCTCTTTCCAACCGGTTGACATTTCTTTTATACCACGAAATCTGTGAATCATCAATATAATCATAATGATCAAAATGTCCGTCTTTCCAGAACTCGCCGTGGGAATCTAAGATAATCAGCGCATTTTCCAGCTTTCCATCTTTATAAATGCGGAAAACGCCGTTGCTGTATCCCTTAACGGACGGATCGTTGTCTGCCATGTAGAGTGTGCTGCTTGTTGACAGACGTCTTGTAAGTTCATTTACATCTAATCTGTCAAAATAATCGTGGTCGTGATTGCCGAATGTCCATGTCCACTCGATTCCGATAGCATCCATTAACTGTAAAATCAGGTCAAAGGCATCACTGTCCTCATTGCCCGAATAAACATTTCCGAATACCAGATCACCGGTTGCCACGATAAAATCCGGACGTTCTCTCTGCACCATTTCATAAACAGTATTCATTGCCATGAGATTTTTACGGTAATTGACCGGCGCACCGCTTACATGTACATCCGTAATCTGCATCAGCTTTAAATTGCGGTCTGCATCAGTGTAAATGTCTGCGCCCTCGGAATTTCCTACGACTTCTATCGTATTTTCGGTTTTTCTAAGAGAAGCAAGGCATTTGATATAGTCAAAATTGTCCTGAAGCGTCCACAGTCCGTCTGTATCCTGATTGGAAGCATCTGCAAGAAAAATGCCTGTTACCGCATCGTACTTTGCAACTATGCCGTCATGCACCGCAATGCCATGGCTCATAATACCGGTTATCGTATCGTAATAATACTGATTTCCGTTTCTGCTGATATTGCCCTTCTGCATAATGCCGCTGTTTTCATCATAATAATACCAGCCCTTTTCATTGACGTATTCGCCACGAATCATTGCGCCGGTTACATCATCAAAACGGTACCAGTTGTCATTCTGACACGTTTCGCCGTGCACCATAATGCCCGTAATTTCATCATAAAAGACGTCTTTTTTGGAATCCCCACCGGAAATAGTGGCAAATCCCTTTTTCATGATACCGGTAATGTCATCATAGTAATACCAGCCGTTATCGTTGGCATATTCGCCACGCACCATTGCGCCGGTTACATCATCAAAACGGTACCATCCGCCCTCAAGATAAGCTTCACCGTGCTGCATCGCACCTGTGTTTTCATCATAGTATACGACTTTTTCTTCCTCATCGTCATCTAAAGTGTAAAAGCCCTTTACCATGTTGCCGAGTGTGTCGTAATAGACCCACTTCTCCTCATTTTCGTTATCGGCTGACCGCAGAAACACTTCTTTGTCTTTGACAATTCTGCCGTCTTCATCCGTCAGATGCCATGCTTCTGCCTGCACATCATACACTTCCCTGCCTGAAACAGGCACCCCCTGTTCCACCCAGTATGCCGTATTCTTATCCTCCGCCTCATAACAGATTCCCGAATAGACTGCTGTGACCTCGTGGTTTTGTGCATCTACAAATGTTTCCGCATTTGCAGAATGTGGCTGTGCAAAACAAAGGAATCCCGCAAATGCGGTTACTCCAATCCCTGCCAATAACTTGTGCCCCCTGCTTTTGTTCATTTTTGTCTCCTTTTCTTTTTTATATATTAATATTTTCCAGACATTCCTTTGTATATTCTTCCACTTTTGTCTTCAGATAAACATTTTCTTCCGACGAAAGCAGTTCATCTTTTGCAAGTACAGCGCCTGCCGCATCTGCTGCTTCCTTTAACACTTTGGAATCTGAGAAAATATCACCGATTTTAAAACGCAAATCCCCGCTCTGGCGCACGCCGAAAAAATCTCCCGGTCCACGCTGTTTTAAATCCTCCTCTGCAATTTTAAATCCGTCATTCGTCTGATTTAAAATGCTTAAGCGGTCCTTTGCCTTGGCTGTGTCCGAACCGGACACAAAGATACAATACGACTGATATTTTCCGCGCCCCACACGGCCCCTCAGCTGGTGAAGCTGTGCAAGCCCGAAACGGTCTGCATTTTCCACCATCATTACCGTGGCATTCGGAACATTGACACCGACTTCGATAACGGTTGTCGATACCAGTACATCTGTTTCCCGCGCCGCAAAGCGCGCCATAATTTCTTCTTTTTGATTTGCTTTCATCTTTCCGTGCAGATATTCCACACGGATTTGTGGAGGCAGTGCCGCTTTAAGCTTTTCGGCATATTCTACGACATTTTCGGCATCGACATTTTCGCTTTCCTCCACCATCGGACAGATAACATATGCCTGTCTGCCTTCTTTGACCTGACCCGCTATAAACTTATACGCATTTTCCCGGTAATTGGTTCCCACAACACAATTTTTTATTGGAAGACGTTCTGCCGGTAGTGTATCAATAATAGAAATATCCAAGTCACCGTATACTATAATTGCCAGTGTTCTCGGAATCGGGGTTGCACTCATAACCAGTACGTGCGGATTGTCCCCTTTCATAGAAAGCGCCCGCCGCTGATTGACCCCGAAGCGATGCTGTTCGTCCGTAATTACCAGTGCAAGCTTGTCATAAACGGCTTTTTCCTGAATCACGGCGTGCGTGCCGACCACAATATCCGCCTCATGCGTGCGAATCTGCTCATAAACCGCTCTTTTCTGCGCCGCCGTCATCGAACCCATTAAAAGCACAACCTTTAACGGAATCTGATGTTTTTCAAACATCGAACAGATCGACTCGTACTGCTGTTTTGCAAGCACCTCTGTCGGCACCATCATTGCCCCCTGATACCCTGCAAACGCGGTATTCATCAATGCCAACACTGCAATAATCGTCTTTCCGGAACCAACATCGCCCTGAATCAACCGGCTCATTAACGCACTGCCGGACATGTTTTCTTTGATTTCTTCCCATGTCTTTTTCTGTGCATCCGTCAGTTCAAACTCCAGTTCAGAAATGAATTTATCGGTACGCGCATCATTTAAAATACGGTACTCGTTCAGCCTGTGTGTATTTTTTTCTTTCATATTGCGCACTGCCAGCACAAACAGAAAAAATTCTTCAAATGCCAGTCTTTTTCTGGACTGTAAATAATCCTCCTGCGACTGCGGAAAATGTATCCGCTGTACGGCAAAATTGTGTTCCGCAAGCTGATACGCACTGCGGATATCTACCGGTATATATTCTTTTTCCAGACACGTATCGTACTTTTCCAATGCCTGTTTTACTGCTTTGGCGACCGTTTTATTGGACAGCCCCTTTGTCAGCGGATATATGGGCTGCATACTTCCCTGTAACTGTGCATATGCCGCCATTGTATACATCTGTGGCTGTTCTAAAACAAAGCTTCCCTTTTTCTTTGCAAGCTGACCGCGGAAGACATAATGTGCTCCCGGCTTTAAACTGCTGCGCAGAAACGGCATGTTAAACCATGTGCATTTCAGGGATGTTCCCTGTTCATCCCGCACAACTGTCGATAATACTTTCATTCTCGGTGTGGAATACTGTTCCACATTTCTTGCCACAACGGCTTCAATGCTCACGATTTCTGATGCATGTTCTTCCACTGCTTCCTGTACAAAAACAGGCTTTTCATATACATCGTAAGCCCGTGGGTATAACCCTACAAGGTCTTTTACAGTGTATACGGAAAGCCTGCTAAGTAGCGCAGCAGTTTTTTCTCCAATTCCTTTAAGCTGCTGTATATTCATAACTTATGCCATCATTGAGCCAAGAACCTGATTGACAAGTTTACCGTCTGCCTTGCCTTTGACCTTTGGCATTAACACTTTCATAATTTTACCTTTATCCTGTGCTGTCGGTGTTTCGATAGAAAGTTCTTTTAATGTTTCTTCAATCACTGCTTTGATTTCAGATTCATCCATCATCTTCGGTGCATATTCCTCTAATACACTGATTGAGAAATTACACTCGTCAATAATGTCCTGTCGGTCTGCCGGAGTAAGGGAAAGTGTTTCTTTTAACTGCTTAATCTGCTTTAAAATAACCTGATTTCCTTCTTCATCAGTCAGCGGTGTGCGGTTGTTAATTTCTACATTCTTTAATTCCGCAAGCAGTAAGGAAAGAACATCTTTTCTTGCCTTATCCTTCGCCTTCATCGCCTTAACCATCTCGCCTCTGATTTCATCAATCTTACTCATCTTATACCTCTTTCTGAGCGACCCTGTCGCGAAGCGGCGATGAGAAATCTGCGTAGCAATTTTTCATCTGCCATAAAGGTTGTTTGCCTTCGCTCAGAAGCAAACAACCGTATGAACAAGCTTTGGTTTATGGCTTGTTCATACTTCTCTTTTCCGCAGGCATTCCAATGCCGGAGGAACGCGGACTGAATTTATTCAGTCCTGCGATAAACAGCAGTATGCGCTGCCTGCGGCGCATACTGTTATGTGAACAAGCTGTAATAGATGACTTGTTCACATTTTATTCTACTGAAACAATGTAATAATAAATCGGCTGTCCGCCCATCTGAAGCTCTACATCAATATCCGGATATTTTTCTTCAACCTTTGCTGCGGCATTTTCTGCATCTTCTTCTGAAATATCACTGCCGTAATACAGGGTAATAAGTTCTGCATCTTCATTCATCATTGCATCAACAAGTTCTAACAGTGTCTGGTCAATGCTCTTGCCGACTGCCGCAAGTCCGCTGTCTGAAAGTCCCATAATATCGTCTTTGTGAATTTCTTTTCCGTCAATTGACGTATCACGGACTGCATAAGTAAGCTGTCCTGTTGCCACTGTTGAAAGTGCTTCTGTCATCGTGTCTGTATTTTCCTGTGCATTTCTTGAAGCTTCAAAGTTAATCATCGCTGTAATACCCTGTGGAACTGTCTTTGTCGGAATTACAATCAGCTTTTTGCCTTCTACAAGCTCTGCTGCCTGCTCCGCGGCAAGAATAATGTTCTTATTATTTGGAAGAACAAAAACAGTATCTGCATTAATGCGGTCAGCAGCATTTAAAATATCCTCTGTACTCGGATTCATGGTCTGTCCGCCTTCAATCACTTCGTCAACACCCAGTTCCTTAAAGATTTCAGAAAGTCCTTCGCCTGCGGAAATCGTTACAAAACCAAAATCCTTATGTGGTGCTTTTTCTTCCTTCTTTTCTGTTTCTTCCTTAGCAGCTGCTTCCATCTCTGACTGCTGGATAACCTTCTGGTTGTGTTCCTCACGCATATTATCAACCTTCATCTTTGTCAGCTGTCCGTATTCTAATGCCTTTTCAAATGCCTGACCCGGATGATTGGTATGCACATGAACCTTTACAATGTCATCTAATGCAACACACACAATGGAATCACCGATAGAAGATAAAAATGCCTTAAAGGATTCTTCTGTCTTTTCATCAAATTCTTTATCGAGCATAATAATAAATTCCGTACAGTAACCGAATTTAATATCTACATTTTCAATGGCAGCTCCCGTATTCTTTCCTGTTGCTGCAATTTTTGCTTTAGATACGCCTTCAATCTTAAAGTCTGTGACTTTACCTGTTAAAGCATCATACATACCTCTTAATACAACAACCAGACCCTGTCCGCCGGAATCCACAACACCGGCTTCCTTTAAAACAGGGAGCATTTCAGGCGTCTTTGACAAGACAAGCTCTGCATGTTCAATAATCTTTAACAGTGCTTCTTCGATGTCTTCTGTTTCCTCTGCAACTTCTGCCGCCTTATCAGATACACCCTTTGCAACGGTAAGAATTGTTCCTTCCTTCGGCTTCATAACGGCCTTGTATGCTGTTTCTGTTGCTCTCTGTGCTGCTCTTGCAATGTCTTCTACGGTTAAACTGTCAAGCCCGGACATTTCCTTTGTAAATCCTCTGAACAGCTGTGAAAGAATAACACCTGAATTACCTCTTGCACCTCTTAATGAACCGGTCGCAATTGCTTTTGCCAGCATTTCCATATCCGGTACTGCAATCGCACCGACTTCTTTTGCCGCAGACATAATTGTCAGTGTCATATTGGTTCCCGTATCGCCGTCCGGCACCGGGAATACATTCAAGTCATTAATCCACTCTTTTTTTGCTTCAAGGTTTTTTGCTCCTGCAAGGAACATCTTTTGCAAAAGTGCTGCATCTATTGTATTTGTAGCCACAATTTTCCTCCATTCCGCCATATACGGCATCTTCCATTAATCTATTACACGAACACCTTCTACAAATATATTAATCTTCTTAATATCAAGACCTGTAAATTCATGTACCTTGTACTTTACATTTTCAATCAGATTCTCTGCAACGGTTGAAATGCCGACACCATAAGAAACAATAACATGAAAATCAATTGTAATCATATTGTCTTCATCAATCTCTACGTGAATTCCTCTTGTAAGGCTGTCGCCCTTTAAAAGCTTTACAAGGCCGTCCTTCATGCTGACAGCTGCCATGCCCACAATACCAAAACACTCTACGGCTGTAGAACCGGCATATCTTGCAATAACTTCTGATTCGATGGTAATCGTACCTAATTGTCCTTCGATATGACCTCTCATCTATATACCTCCATTCACGGATACTATCTATCCTATCTAATAATAGATATTATACCTATTCATGATACAAATGTCAAAACAAAGAAGGTGAATCATCTAAAAAGACAATCCACCTTCCCACTGATATAAATTTTCGAAAATTAACAGCAGTTCTTATGCGCGTTCTACTTTACCGGAACGTAAGCATGAAGTACATACATACATCTTCTGAGATGCACCGTTGACCTTAACCTTTACTGACTTAACGTTAGCATTCCATTTCTTATTTGATCTTCTATGAGAATGGCTCACAGCGTTACCAAAGTGAGCAGCTTTTTCACAAATTGCACATTTTGCCATCTTAAATACACCTCCTTAATGGTATTGGGTATTATTTACCCACAACAGAAAATATTGTAGCAGATATTAAATTATTTTGCAAGCATTATTTCAACATTTTTTTCATTTTAATGACAAAACAAATTATATCCCAATATCATCAGCACAATAATCACGAAAATACACAGACAGATATTTTCAGTAAAAAACAGTGCAATCATCATTCCTACTGCAATCCAGAACAGTATAAATCCACACATTCTTGTCATAGCGAACCGTCTTTATATTCTGTCTTATCAATAGTATATGCTGCACCGCCGCGTGTTATTCCTCTGTTACATCGTGAATTGCATTTTCAACTTCTTCATCGTACTCTTTTGTCTTATTTCCGCTTGTAAAACGGTCAATCACGTCCGGCACCATGTCTAAAATCTTTGTCACCGTATCCTGATTTTTAATATTGACAAGCTTTGTTGTCCCATTCTGAATAACTAAAACCGCACTTGGCGAAACCTTTCCTGTCATTACGCCGCCCGCATTGTTTTTCTTTTCGCCCGCAAATGCACCTGCACCCACACCAAACGATACATCAACCAGCGGAAGAATAATGGTGTCATTGACTGTCACTGCATCTCACACAACCGTTTTTGCGGAAACAAATGAATCCATCCCTTTAAAAAGAGAGGCTACCGTTGTATCAAAATTATTCTTATTTTCTGCCATAACTCCTCCATTCTGCCGTCTTAACGGCTGCTTTTCTTTAACAGTTTTTTCTGTACAAGGCGGTTAAAATAAACTTTCCCTGCAATCATTAAAATCCCCGCCAGCCGGATTTTCCCTTTTATCATGCCTTCGCCCTCAAAAACGGATTCTTCAAAATCGGGAATCAGTTCGATGTCCAGTCCCAAAAGTCCGTAAAGGACCGCAAGCCGTACTGCAAGCCAGCCTGTCGTTTCACTGTCTTCAAATCCGTACCGGACACGGAGTCGGTATTTTTTCGGACGGGATTTTTGTAAAAGCCGTTTCAACTGCTCCCATAGAAAATGAACCAGCTCGCGGTTTTCTTCATCCTGCAGCATTTCCGAAAAATGGGTTGTTTTTTCCTGCACGGTCTCCTTTAGCGAAACACTCTTATCAAAAATACCGCAGATTGTCTGCGCAATCCTGATAAAAAATGCTTTTATCCGCCGGCAGACCTGTTTTATGCGCTCTCCGAAACACTTAAACTTTTCCGCTAAAGACGGCTTTTTGCGGAAAGCACACGGATTTTCTTCCGCCGTCTGCTCTGCCTCAGTTTCGCTCCCGGTTTCCTGCGGTGGTTCCTGTTCTATCCGTTTCCGGACTTCCTGCGCCTGTACGCCGCTTTTCTGTGGCTGTTCGTCAAAAACCGTGCGTTCCCCGGCTTTCTGCTTCTTTTTTGAAGCTTTTTCTTTTTGTTCTTTTATTTCCGGCTCTATCGGTCTTTCCGAATCATACAGTGGAAAGAAAAGAACCTGCGCCCGCATTTTAAAGCCTTCGTTATATTCCATAAAAAAACGGAACAGATGCAAAAGCCATGTAACCCGTACATGAAGCACCGGCTTTTTGCCGCTGTTTTTATCATATTGTGCATCTGCCGTATAGCGCACCGGCACAAACAGCACCGCCGCTGCTGCCGCAAGAACAATTCCCAGTAAGACTGCAAGGATAATCCCTGCTATTTTTAAAACCAATAGCAAACCATGAAGCATTGTTGTTTTCCTCCCACAGTCTAGCGGGTGCGGTTTCTTCCGAACTTTAAATAACCCGGAATATCAAACGCTCCCGTCTGCTGATAAACATCATCAATAATGGCTGTGATAACCTCAAGCCCCTCGGCATAGCCTTTCGCCAGACCGACAACATAGATTTCTCTGGCATGAATCCCCTTTTGTTTCTTAAAATAAGGCTGCTTTAAGACATTTGCCGAAAACATATCCAGCAGATTATCCGGGTTGTCCGAAAGTGTAATCAGATACGTATCCAGTTGAAAACGCCCGCGGCGGATTCTGCCAAACATCTTATATTTTGCCTGCTTTGCACCCTCGCCAAGATAGAGGTTCCGATACCATTTCATTTACTCATCACCCACGCATTATCATTTTCATTACTTCAATTACTGCCATCTTTTCTGCCGCATCATTGCACTGCTCCAGCGACAGATTAATATATTCGCAGATTTCGTCAGTATTGTTAAAAAATACAGGCAGCTGTGAAAGTACTGCCGACATCACGGCACGTCTTACAATCTGCGGCATATCCGTAAAGCTTTCCTTTAACTGGGCAATAATGTTTTCACAGGTTTCGTCTGCGTAAGAATTATCCGGTACATTTAACTTTTCCGGGTCTTTTATAAGACTTACAAAGTCACTGCCGGACTGTAATTTCATCACATCAGCCAGTGCTGCATAGCAGTCCTGTAATCCTTCTTCTTCTAATTCCTTTGGCATATTTTCCAGTGCCGTTTCCACTGCAAAGTCACTCTTAGAAAGAATCATAAGGATTCTTTCCTGCTTTCCTTCAAAATATTCAAACTTGCCGAGAACTTCATCTGAAAGCAGTGTTTTTCCGTCAAATGCCTGACGCACACCGGTAATAATCTGCTTTGCAACCGTCACTTCCCCAATATCGGAAAGTGTCTGCTTTTCTGTTAAAATAATGGTGTACAAATCATTGACCACCTGTGTAAGCAGTACAAATAAATCCGCGCAGTCTAACATCTTTTCTGTCGCAATTGTAAGCACATTTTTAAGGCGGGTATATTCTTCCTCTGTCAGTTCTGCATAATCTGCATTGGCAAGCGTTCTGTAACTGTCATACACTTCAGGAAAAAGTGTTTCAAAGCCCTTGACTTCCTGTAACATCGCCGTTGTGCGCAGTGCATAGGCAAAATCATCGATTGTGCCTTTCTGTGCGCCGTGGTATAACGTAAATGCTTCTCTTAAATATTCAAAGAACTTGTTCCGTGAAAGACGCATCGGCAGCTGTCCCACAACTTCTGAAATCTTACTGTTAATGACAACATTATCTTTATCTGCAAGAATATAATGCATCAAATCATTGGTCAGATACATCCCGTAATATTCTTCATCTGCCACCTGACCACTGAAACGGTGTTCCACGCGGTTTAATACATATTCATAAATCCGCAGGCAGTCTACATACTGTGTTACAACCTCCATGGTTTCAATCAGACGGTTTCTGACTGTTTCAACTTCTGTCACATCTTCTGCCTGTCCGGAAAGCAGCTTGTCAATCACACCGTTTGTCGTAGCAAGCAGTTCTTCAAATACCGGATTGACTGTCGCATTTTCCTGACGCATATCATAAACGGTATAATAATTCATGGACAGCTTCATGTATGCAAGTCCTGTATACATAGAAGCCATCCCTGTTGCATATTTTAAAAGATTTCCTTTTAAATTCTTCTGCTTTGAAATCTCCTGCGCAACATAATATAAGTCTTTCATAGTAATCCTTATTTCTCCTTCGGCTTATTTTAAATTCAGCTTATCGAGGATATTACAAAAATCAAATGTTGCAAAATAATCCTTTGGTGTTTCTGCACGGCGGATCATTTTCACACTGCCATCTTCCTTTAATAACAGTTCTGATGAACGCAGCTTTCCGTTGTAATTGTATCCCATTGAAAAGCCATGTGCGCCTGTATCATGAATAATCAGATAATCACCCATGTCAATCTTTGGCAGCTTTCTGTCAATTGCAAATTTGTCATTATTTTCACAAAGAGAACCTGTAATATCGTATACATGGTCGCAAGGTGCATCTTCTTTTCCCGCTACCGTAATATGATGGTATGCACCGTACATTGCCGGACGCATAAGGTTTACCGCACACGCATCGACACCGATGTATTCCTTGTGTGTATGCTTTTCATGAATTGCTTTTGTAACAAGGCAGCCGTAAGGTGCAAGCATGAAACGTCCGAGTTCCGTATAAATTGCAACATCGCCCATGCCATTTGGTGTCAGCACTTCATCATAAACCTTGTGAACGCCTTCACCGATAACAGCAATATCATTTTCTTCCTGATCCGGCTTGTATGCAATGCCGATACCGCCTGAAAGGTTGATGAACCGGATATCTACGCCGGTCTTTTCCTTTAATTCAACTGCCAGTTCAAATAAAATCTTTGCCAGTGCAGGATAATACTCGTTAGAAACTGTATTACTTGCAAGGAAAGAATGAATACCAAAGTGCTTTACGCCCTTTGACTTTAAAATCTTAAATGCTTCGATAATCTGGTCATGTGTCATACCGTATTTTGCATCACCCGGATTGTCCATAATTGATGTTCCGAGTTTGAAATATCCGCCCGGATTATAACGGCAGCTCATGGTTTCCGGAAATTTGCCGTCTAAAATCTTATCTAAGAAATCAATATGTGTAATATCATCTAAATTGATCGTAGCACCAATTTTTGCTGCATAAGCAAATTCTTCTGCCGGTGTATCGTTGGATGAAAACATAATTTCTTCCGGTTTAAAATCGAGTGCATGGCTCATCATCAGTTCTGTCATTGAAGAACAATCCGTACCACAGCCGTATTCCTTTAAAATATTTAAAATGAACGGATTCGGGGTTGCTTTTACCGCAAAATATTCACGATAGCCTTTATTCCATGAAAATGCTTTCTTTAAACGTTCTGCATTTGCACGAATCCCTTTTTCATCATACAGATGGTATGGTGTCGGATAAGTCTTATTAATTTCTTTTAACTGTTCTAATGTTACAAATGTTTTTTTCTGACTCATAGTTCTCCTCATTTCCGCATATTTTCCTGATGCTTTATTGATTGCACATGCGAAGCGTACCATAACCGGGGAATTTAAAACCCCGACATTACTATATACGTATCCCACTATCTAAAAATCATATCTTACCGCAACGCATTTGTCAAATAAAAAGCACTTTAATTTACTAAAGAATCCACAAATTCCCGATAACGAAAAAAGACTGCAGCAAATGCCGCAGCCTTATCTTATGTACTTATCTTTCCAATTGGATACATCCTTTAAAGGAAGTTGGATCTACCTTCACACCCTTTTTATATACCGCACTTTTTAAATTCACGCAGTTAATAAATGCTTCCTGTCCGATTTCTTCCAGTGAATCCGGGAAAATCACTTCTTCCAGATTGTTGCAGTTTTCAAATGCATTGTTGCCGATTTTCTTAACACCTTCCGGCAGTTCAATCTTAACAACATCACTTCTGTTTGAAAAAATGTCTTCTGAAATATATGAAAAATCACTCATATCAATCTCTTTTAATGTACGGTTGTACAGTGTTACCTTTATTCTTCCTCTTTTCATCTCTTGCACCTCTATTTTCTTTTCATATAATAAACGTGATTAAATCTGTGTAATTCCCGAATAATCCTGTCCGGAAATTACAGATATCACACTGTTGTAAGCAGCTTCGTATGCCTGTGCCGCTGTCTGTACCACAGGAATCTGCGCAGCCGCCATATACTGCTGTGTCACCGGCGCACTGTAATACACTTCTTCTTCATCCTGTGATGTGCCGTATATCGGTGTCGGCTCTGCGCCGTCTACCGTTGTAGAATCATTGTCCAATGCTCCGCCGAGAATATCATTAATCTTGCGGATATAATTTTCCGTTTCGGAATACGGAGGAACACCGCCGTACTTACGTACCGCACCGCTTCCCGCATTATACGCTGCCAGTGCCAGTGTCACATCGCCGTTATAATCCGCTAAAAGATAGCCGAGCATCTTGGCACCGCCCGTAATATTCTGTCTGGCATCATACGGGTCTTCTACTCCCAGTGATTCTGCTGTTGCCGGCATCAGCTGCATAATACCCATCGCACCTGCACTTGATACCGCCTGTGAATCAAATCCCGACTCTGCCTGTGCCACTGCCTTTAACAGATTCACATTAACACCGTATTCTTTTGAAACTTCTTCAAATATCGTATCTAAATCTTCATCACCTGTAGATATATCCGAATATACCGAATCAAAACTGTCTGTATCCTGCGGTATCACACAGCTTGGAATATCCATAAGATATTTTGCCGTTTCTGCCGCTCCAATCTGACTGACTGTACTCATGTTTTTTCTCCCATTACCATATTTTTTCTTTTCTCATCTGTATATACTTTCCATAAGCCCTTTCTAAAATCTGTTTTTCATTCGGAAACTTTAACAAATGATACGCTTCATGAAATTTATAAAATCCCGCATCTTCAAAAAATTCTTCCCGCTGCGGTTTGGTATCATAGCTGTCTGCCTCGCACAGATACCAGTGTACTGTTTTATTGACCACATCATCAGAAACATTAAATGTATATCCGGTATCTGCAAGGTACGCCCTG
>ERZ773165.1347-NODE-1347-length-14986-cov-9.030583_pt1 | contig 14986 bp, 8 predicted proteins | sample MGYA00581003_ERZ773165 | MGnify/ENA primary metagenome ERZ773165 (study PRJEB29015, sample SAMEA2737817) | human gut metagenome | biome: human gut; feature: human-associated habitat; material: faeces | place: China | collected 2012 ... | reverse complement strand
CGCCGTAGAGGTCGGCTGTCTCGGCTACACCACTGTCAAGGTCAACGCCAAGAACGGGATGAGGGTTGTCCTTCATGAGGACAGTGAATATCTTGACGAGGTTGTCGTTGTAGGTTTCGGTACCCAGAAAAAGGTCAACATGACCGGAGCCGTAGCCGCCGTGGATGTTGACAAGACTTTCGGAAGCAAACCTATCACTGATGTCTCCAAGGGACTTCAGGGAGTTGTCCCGGGGCTTACCATCACCTACAACACGAATGACCTTAACGCTTCTCCGACAATGAAGATCCGTGGAACTGGTTCCATCAACGGTGACAACACTCCACTTATCCTCTTGGACGGAGTCGAGGTTCCAGATCTTTCTTTCGTCAATCCAGACAACGTGAAGAGCATTTCCGTCCTTAAGGATGCCGCCTCAGCCTCAATCTACGGCTCCCGTGCGGCATGGGGTGTTGTTCTGATCACATCAAAGGATGGTACCGGCGCGAAGGACAGAGTGTCGATCACATATTCCAACAACCTCTCGTGGAACAAGCCTATCGGACTTCCTAAGTACATCACTGACAAGGAAGGAATTCTTGCGCAATTGGAAGAGGGTATTCTTGCACAGAAAAATGTTGACGGTCAAAGAATCGAAGCCTTTGGAATGTACTATGACACGATTGGTAAAGGCATAGAGACATGGTTCGACAAATATTCGGGAAACCTCAGTAATCCGGTTTACAAATATGGTGAGGACTATGAGTTCATAGATGGTACGCCATACTACTATAGGGTTTCTGATCCTAACAAGGAGATATTCAAGACATCTTTCTCGCAGACTCACAATCTGAGCATAACCGGCAACACCGGCAAGACCAACTACAACATTGGTCTCGGATTCAACAAGTCTGAAGGAAACATGAAGGCCGCCAAGGAAAACGACATAAACAGGTACAATGTCAACCTTTCCACCAACACTCAGGTCAAGGATTGGCTCAACATCGGCACCAAGGTTATGTATGTTGAAAAGGAATATACCTACCCTTACGGTTATGAGGCAAGTAACGGAGAGATGGGACTAATCTACTACACCATGCGCTTCCCTACTTTCTTCCCATTCGGTATTTCCGATGGTAGCAAACTTGCAGATGGAACCTATGCCAACGCAAAGGCCGCGAGTGGAGAAGGACTCTATTTCCGTCACGGCAACGCATACGTCGCAAACGAAAGCATTTGTTCCTCAAATGACCAGTATCTCACTCTGGGTGGCAACATCAAAATCAACATCGCTCCTGGTCTCTCATTCTACGGAGACTACACAAGAGGACGTTATTTCTACGAGAACAGGACAATGCGTCAGCCATACTACGTAGCCAACTGGGCATTCCCAAGCAGAGTTGCGGTCACGACAAACGACTTTGTACAGAGAACATTTGTAAGCCGAATAACAAACACATATAATGCTTATTTTGATTATGTGTTCGACATTCTTGGCGAGCATAATTTCGCTCTTAAGGTTGGAGCGAACGCAGAGGATTTAAGGTATGACAACCAGAGTCTGAAAGCAAACGGAGTCCAGAATCCGGACATTCCGACTCTGAACCTTATCACAAGCAACAAAGAAGCCACCATAAATGAATCGCTTAGAGATCGTGCTACGGCAGGTTTCTTCGGAAGGATCAACTATAACTTCAAAGACAGGTATCTTCTTGAACTCAATGGCCGTTATGACGGTTCTTCTTCATTCCGTCCAGGCAAGCAGTGGGCTTTCTTCTCATCCGCTTCAGCCGGTTACAGAATTTCAGAGGAGCCTTTCTGGCAGAACATCAAACCGTATGTCCCTACGATGAAGATTCGTGGTTCCTATGGTTCTGTGGGTAATCAGGCTCTTACATCTTGGTATCCATACATCGCGACACTGACTTCCAAGACAGTCTCTTGGCTTGGCTCCGACATGAATCAGAAATCAACTGTTTCGACACCAGCCGCTGTCAACGCTGACATGACTTGGGAAAAGATCCGTACCCTTGACTTCGGTTTTGACGCCGGTTTCCTGAACAACGAACTCAACGTCACATTTGACTGGTATCTCAGAAGAAACGTCGGCATGCTTGTTTCCGGAAACGAGATCATACGTTATGTCGGAATCGCAAGCGCTCCTCTTGAGAACGGTGGTGACCTTAAGACAACCGGTTGGGAACTCCAGATTGACTACAATCATGCATTCAACAAGGATTTCGCCGTTTACGGAACCTTCACACTTGCCGATTCCAAGTCCGAAATCACCAAGTGGAACAACACCACCGGCGCCCTTCAGGGATGGTACGAAGGAAAGCAGCTCGGAGAAATCTGGGGATTCGAGACTGACAGATATTTCAACTCTTCAGACCTGAATTCGGATGGAACCTTAAAGGAAGGCATTCCAGACCAGTCATACATCCAGACTGGCTCATTTAGATTCGGTGCCGGTGACGTTAAGTTTAAAGATATTGATGGAAGTGGCAAGATTGACACTGGCAAGGGTACAATTGATGATCATGGAGACCTAAAGCGTATTGGCAATGCTCTTCCACGCTATGAATACTCACTCCGTCTCGGTGCAATGTTCAAGGGATTTGACTTTGAGGTTCTCTTTCAGGGAGTCGGTAAACGTGACATGTGGACAACATCATCACTGTTCATTCCTCATGCTGCCGGTGCACAGATGAACATTTTTGAGAATCAGCTTGATTATTGGACTGAGAACAACCAGAACGCAAGATTCCCTCGCCCTTACATCAACAGTGCTTTCGGTTCTCTGTCCGGACTTCCATCAAACTCAGGAATCAACAACTTTGTTCCTCAAACCAAGTATCTCAACAATCTTGCATATCTAAGAGTAAAGAATCTGACCGTCGGCTACACCATTCCTCAGAATCTTACACAAAAAGTATCTGTCGAAAAGCTCCGTATCTATTTCAGCGCTCAGAATCTACTCACTTTCGACCATATTGATGGTGTGATGGATCCGGAAAGCACTGGAGGATGGAGCAGCGGATTAAATGTTGATTCTCTATCAGGGGTTGACACCAGATACGCAGGACGTTCAATGCCATTCAACCGTCAATGGTCTTGTGGCGTTCAGATTACATTTTAATTAACGGGAAACAATTATGAAAAAGATATTTTACACTTTGGCGGCAGGAATGGTTGCAGCATTAGGATTAAGCAGCTGCAGCGACTATCTTGATAGGACACCGCTGGACAGCAATTCTGATGCGACCAACTGGACATCAGAATCCGCGATAGAAATCTATTCATGGAAATTCTATGGCTATCTTAGTGAACTGAGTTATGGAAGTGGTTGGACAAAAGGTCAGTACCATTCTGAATCTCTTACTGACGACTACGCCACGGAATCATTCACAGAGTTCACCAAGAATATTCCTAACGCATCGTCAGCTTGGAACACACCTTACGACAGAATCAGGGAAGCGAACATAATGCTGAACAGAATTGATCTTGTTCCAGATCTCTCTGAAAAAGCGGCCAACCATTGGAAAGGTGTAGCCCGCTTCTTCCGCGCCCTGTATCATTTCAATCTTGTGAAAACCTACGGAGATGTTGTATGGGTGGAAGACGAGATTGATTTCAGCAAGGATGAGAATGTCAAACGCTCGCGTGACTCACGTGTCACCGTCATGGACAACGTTGTTGCCGACCTTGAGTTTGCGGTAAAACAACTGCTATTCTCCGGCAGACGCTGGTGTCAACACCATCAACAATATGGTTGCGGCTGCCCTGCTTTCCAGAGTGGCACTTTACGAGGGTGCATGGGAGAAATATCATAAACTTAGCGGCGGTCACCCGGATACCTTCTACAAGGCAGCCAAAAACGCAGCCGCAAAAGTTATTGACAGTGGCCTCTACGAGGTTTCCACAAATTATAAGGGAATGTACACATCCCTCTCTTTGGCCGGAAGCAAGGAAGTCCTTCTTTATAAGATCTACAGTTTGGCCAATGTCAATGGCGGAAAAGTAACAGTCGCCCACTCACAATACGGCTGGGTTGACTCTTCAACTCCTACATGGGGACTTACCAAGAGTGCTGTTGAGAATTATGCCTCCTCTAATGGTCTTCCAATCCACATGGTTCCTTCCTACAGTGACAAGACTCTTGAAGGTGTTTTCGCCAACAGGGACAAGAGGTAGAACGCTGCTGTTGACGATGCGATCCTGCCTGTCACAAAGCTGGTTTATACTTATGGAATAGTTTCTACCACAGGCTACTGGACATGGAAATTCCTTGATTACTCTCAGAAAGACGAGTACGAGAAGAATGGCACATGGAACGCCCCAAGCAATGACACCGACGGTCCTATCTTCCAATATTCAGAAGTCCTTGAAAACTACGCTGAGGCCTGTGCCGAACTTGGCCAGATCACTCAGGCGGATCTTGACAAATCCGTCAATCTGCTCCGTGTAAGACATGGCGAGATCCCTGCACTTACATTGGTAGGCAATGATGGTTGCTCAGTTAATGGTGTAGCCATCACAAAAGATCCTAAAGATCCTGCTGCGAATGTTCTTCTTCAGGAACTCCGCCGCGACCGCCGCAGCGAGCTTATGGCAGACGGTTTCCGTAACGCCGATCTGATGCGCTGGGCTCTTGGAAAGAACCTTGATACCAAGGAGAATCCAGATGGCTATGTCGGGGCGTCAAAAGAGGCCATCATGGCTTACCGTAACACAGTGGCGAACGCTCCGGCTTGGGCTGACATTGAGGAAAATAACTTCTTCCTCAACGGCTATAAGTCACCTTACAACACTTCCGCCGTCAATGCCGGAGGCTCCACCGTTGACAGAGTATGGGACGACAAGTACTATCTTGAGCCAATCCCTGCCGGCCAGAGGCTTCTTGACGATAACCTCTCACAGAATCCTGGCTGGTAACAGACACAAAAATCCGATTATAGCAAGCGTGGCCGGGCATCCCCCGGTCACGTTTTTTATTTTGCCAACAACTTGAATTGTTTCGGAGTTATACACTTCATACTTACACCTGACCCCATCGGTAGCACTTTCAGCCCCTTTTGCTTCCCAGGAGTGCAGGATACACTCTTAGAGAACGTTTACTCCATGTTTCGTCTCCCAAGGGTGCCGCCGAGCTCTTCCGGGCCACACCATTTCCATTTTTCGCTTATGAAAGTCCATCTGGCATCCGCGCGGAGACCTGCGCCGTACTTTTGGAAGCATATCCACCTCATTTAGTTCCCAGAGAGTGTCCTGTGGCGTTTTTGAGTAACATTTGTCCTCATTCTTGTCGCCGAAGAACTGGCCGATGAGAGGATTGTTGTGATATTTATTGATATTCGAGACCCGCACTTTAGGTTTGTCATAGTAATATAACCACTAACGTTGTTTTGTTATGGATTTCAAGCCTATAGTGCATAATTCCGAACTTTTTTCACCCCACATTTCCTGCCGAAGCGGCATAACATCAAGGGCAAAAGAAAAATATTTCTGTTTCTTTTGAATCATATAGGTTTCTTTTCATTATTTACGTTTACAATGCCGATATTGCGGACAGGTTTCCGGAAGGGATTCCGAGACCACATATTTCCAATAATCAACTTTTAATCAACATTATTTAAACTATGAACTGTTCTGAGTCCAAAACATCCATTAACCAAGCGGGCATGTCCGAGCTGGACCTTTACCGCAAACGCTACCGTCATTGCCGGAGACTGATTGACAATGACCCAAGATTCAAGGAAATGAGTAAGGAAGAGAAGGACACCTATGCCCAGAGCCTTGCCACTCCTGAATATCTTGACTTGACATGTGATTGGGCATTCAAGTACCTGTTCCAGAACCACCCGGACATGCTCATTATGCTCCTTAATGACATACTGCGGGAGAACATCACGTCCATCGAGTTCAGGAACACCGAACTGGCCAAGGATGCCCAGCATGACAAGAGAATACTCTTTGACCTTCTCTGCAAGACCCCTTCCGGAACCATCCTTGTCGAGATGCAGAAGGCCTCACGATCCGACCAACGGGACAGGCTGTTCTTTTATGGGGCCCGATTGATCAACCGGCAGGTTAAGAAAGGCGACGACGAATATGTCCTGACTCCCGTCAAGGTGATCTGCATCATGAACTACGAGGATACCCATCCGGATTCGCCCGAGGACAAGATTCTCTACCATTACCGCATTCAAGAAGTTGACACCTCCGAGCTGTTTGGTGATCAGATTTCATTCTACCTACTTGAATTGCCGAGGATTATGCATTACACCGATGAATATGACAGCCCCGTCGCGGGATGGTGCCGAATATTCAGGAATTTCGCTATCTTTGCCAAATCGAGGTCGAAGGATGATGAGAGGTTCGGCAGGTTGGAGAAGGCGATGCGCGTCAGCGGCCTTGACGACAATGAGATTGATAACTATTTCAGTGTTATGTTGACAGAAAAAGAGATGCGCCCCTACATCGAGGGCGCGAAGCAGCAAGGCTACAGAATTGGTCATCAAGAGGGCTTCAAGGACGGTGTGGAGAAAGGCAAGGCCGAAGGTAGGGCTGAGGGTAAAGTTGAAGGCCAAGCCGAGGGTCGCAATGCAGCCATGACAGAGGTGGCCAAGTCTTTGTTGGCACTGAATATGCCATTTGATCAGATAGCCCAGATCTCAGGACTGCCACTTGAGCGGATAAAATCACTTTCGCAAGGATAGCTTTCACCCAAGCGTGCAAAACGAGATTTAACTCGTGTCATCAAAAAAAAGTAAGCCTCCACAGCATGCTTAAGATGCTGTGGAGGCTTACATATGTTTTGCACTTGTCAAAGTGTTCCGAGTGTTGACGGTGAGTTGACGCGGATGATTTATCAGCAACTGCCTCACATCATCATCCATTTCCGAAGATGATTGGGAATCCGGGAATATTCATTATCTTTGAAGGTAGGACATAAAAAAAGGTTGGCACTATGGAGGCGAAAAGGATAAGGTACCCGATCGGGGTGCAGACTTTCAGAGACATTGTCGAGGGAGGGTACCTCTACATCGACAAGACAGGAATTGTACACGACTTGGCGGAGACATACAAGTATGTGTTCCTGAGCAGGCCGCGGCGGTTCGGGAAATCGCTGCTTTCCTCCACGTTCCACAGCTACTTCGCCGGGGAGAAGGACCTGTTCGAGGGTCTGGAGGCTGGACGGCTCAAGAAAGAGTGGACACGGCATCCGGTGTTCCACTTTGACATGTCAACGGCGAAGCATCTTAATGAAGAACAACTGCAACGTATATTGGGTTACAAACTATCCGAATACGAGAAGAAGTGGGGTGCGGATTCCGGAATCGCGGAAGATGACATCAACGCGAGATTTGAGCGTCTTGTCAAAGCGGCTGTCGAAAATACCGGCGAGAAGGCGGTCATAATCATTGATGAATATGACGCCCCGCTGCTGGACGTGATGAACGACAGGGAGAGGCTGGCCCCGATGCGGCAGATAATGAGGAACTTCTATAGCCCCATCAAGAGCCTTGACCCTTACCTGAGGTTCGTGTTCATCACAGGGATAAACAAGTTCGCCCAGCTCAGCATATTCAGTGAGCTGAACAACCTCCAAAACATCTCGATGATGCCGAGGTACTCCGCCATCTGCGGCATCACGCAGTCCGAACTGGAAAGAGATATGAAGGAGCCTGTTCGTGATCTCGCCGACAGTCAGGGTGTCTCCTACGACAATGCGTTGCAACTGCTTAAGCACAACTACGACGGCTACCACTTCTGCCACGGATCCGAGGACATCTATAACCCGTTCAGCCTGATCAAATGCCTTGACGCAAGGGAGTTCGGCTCCTACTGGTTCGAGACCGGCACGCCTACATTCCTTTTGGAAAGGTTACGGAAGAATCCTATGGACGAGACAAAACTGGACAAGATGACTGAAATCGCCCAAAGCGACTTTGACATCTCTCCGGAACTGACGGAAGACACCCTTCCGATGCTGTACCAAACAGGCTATCTTACAATTAAAGGATACAACAAGGAAGATCATTCCTACACACTTGGCTACCCGAACAGGGAGGTTCGGGAAGGCTTCTTGAGAGGTCTTCTCGCCAACTACAAAAGTTCGGAGGGAATGAGTGCGTCATTCGTGCTGAGGTTCAACAAGGCTCTGAAGGACAACGATGTGAACGGTTCCCTTGAACTCCTCCAAACCTTCATGGCCGGCATCCCCTACGATCTGGAGAACAAGACTGAGAAACACTACCAGACAATCATCTACCTTGTCTTCTCACTGCTCGGCTACTACACCCAGACCGAAGTCAAATCCGCCGTCGGACGCGCGGACGCCGTCTGCCGGACAAAGGACCGCACCTACGTCTTCGAGTTCAAGGTAGATGGCTCAGCGGAGGATGCCCTCAAGCAGATCGACGAAAAAGGCTACATGATTCCATACAAAAAGGAAGGCCGGTGCGTCAAGGTAGGGGTGAACATCTCCTCCGTCACAAGGACACTGGACTCATGGAAGGTCGCTGGAGAGTAGTGGCACAGGAATATTCATAGAGCGGATCAATGACACCGCTTCCCCGTGAGACTCTTTCCCGAAGACCCGGGCGGATCTTGCGGCGATTTTGCAAAATGCCTTCAGGTCAAATGCCCGCGTAAGGCCTTAGAGCGGAACATTGGATGAATAACTACGAGGGCAAGTCAAGACTTTTTCATGTAAGCCTGCGAATCAACCCATTCGGAGGCATTTGAGGCTGAACGTGTTTTGTAAGATGTAACCTTGCATAAGATCAATAGAATAATAAAAAGCGTGGCCGGGTGCTTCCCCGGCCACGCTTTGTGTTTGGAAAACGAACTATTACCAACCCTTGGTCTGGGTGAGTGTGAAGCTATTTTCGGCGTAATCGTCGATCAAGGCTATTCGGCGACAACCTACATTTGATTTAACGTTTCAGCCTTGAATGGCAATGATAAGATTATTATCACACGCAGATATTTTATTTTATCGCTGTCATCAACTGATAAACCTGATGGAAGTCCGTGAAGTTGACCTTATGAGTGTCTAGATAGTTGTTGATGGTGTCAGCTCGGTCTTTAAAAAACCTCAGCAACAATTTTTTAGTAGGAGCGTAAGCAACCTTGTTCCTGTAAATGAAAGGAATGTTCTTGATTTCATAGGATGGATTTCCGTTGAGGTCATAGACACTGCCTCCGTGGCTTTCAATCTTTTTTACCTCCTTGATGTTGCTTGTGCTGGATTCCGAGCCGAACGCCCCTTTTTTCTCGTCTTTAAATACCAGTCTGCGAGACACACAGAGGTACGTCCCGTCGATGTCAAGCGAGAAAGCAAGGTAATAAGTCCTATACCTTATGAAGAGTAACCCTCCAATTGAAGCCCTGTCAACCGAGGCATTATCCTTTATGCCCATGACCTTTTCGTCGGAATCCATGTAGCGGATTGTTTGGTCTAGAGTACTGATGTTGAAGCGTCCTGTTGAAAAACCTCCGTCTTTGTAGATTATTCTGCCTTCCATGAATTCCGGCAGGTAGTACTTTACGCTGTCTGGAAGCTGTTTTTCAAAGTCTCCTTGAGCGGATTGTCCCGATAATGCGATGTTCCCTATCGTCAAGGCTAAAATAAGTGAGATTATTTTTTTCATGTCGTGTTTTTATAAAATAAGAGGGGACAATCACTCATCCCCTCTCATTTTGGATAATTATCAGTTACTCTTCCCAGCCAGGGTTCTGAGTGATAGTGACATTCTTGTTGGCATACTGTGTGATGACATCGGAACAGATAGGCTCAAGGTAATTCCTTACATCTACGTTGCGGCTGTCTCTGTCCTTGATGTTGACCGGCACAAGGAATCCACGCATTTGCGAGTAATTCTTCGCGTCAAAGTCAAAGTATGTGCGTTCTCCTAATTTCAATGTACCATCAGGGTTGTAGCCTACGATAGGAATAACACTGACTTTTTTAGAGTTCGCTGAAGTAAGAAGGTTATAGCCCTGATTATTCAATGTTTTCTTCAGATTGGTTGTCTGGGCAGGCCTTCCGAATTCTTCGGCTTGACTCTCCTTGATGGTCGCAGCAAGGTCAAGCTCAACATAGCCTCCAATCAACAGATCTGGGTTATTGGCTCCCAACATGAGTTCAAGCTGTCCCCAACGTCTGATGTCAAGTACCCGGTACTGTTCGAGGAAGAACTCCATGCGGCGTTCACGACGGATTTCCCAGATGAGCGGTGTCACCGCACCTGTTGTCTTGTAGCCGAGAGTTGTCTGCTGTGCGGCTCCGGTTCTTTCAGGATCATCAGGCATGTTTGCGAGTTCAAGTGGGGCAGTCTGCTTTACACCTTTATCTATCGCGGTCTTGTCCAGAGGACGTTTGCGGATAGCATTGATGGACTTGTCAAGATCCTCCTGAGTAACAGCAGCGCCACCGAATTTGTCTGCTAGTTCAGCCTTGGCTTCTATCCAGTTCAAGACCGTCTCGGCATATCGTACGCATGGAAATCCGTTTTCGTTCGTGCAAGATCCGTAATATGTAGGCAGAGACTTTCCGTTGTATGAATATGTCGGCCCCTCTCGGTCTATGAATTTTTCGCAGTACAGACCTGTCGCACTGGCTTTCGGCTCATCCCAGAAAGTGGCTTCAAACCGAGGGTCGCGTGTTACCACCATATCCTGTAGACGGAAGCTCTTGGCGTTCTCGACTGTTGAATTAGAATACGGTTTTCCGTCTTGGCAGATCCAGGCTTTCAGTGTGCTGAGGTTCCCTGACTGGGTCTGGGCCTCATTACCATTTGAATATGAAGCTATGCAGTGCTGGGAACCGTTGTTGATGGATTTGTTGTAGGCCCTGTAGAGGATAATCTCTCTGCTTGACGGCCTGGAGTACAGTGTTCCGAAAAGGGTTCGGAAATCTGTGTCAAATGCGTAGGCTCCGCTGTTGATGATCTGCTCAGCATAGCCTTTAGCAGCTTCAAGGAACAGTTTGGCCTTTGAGTCAACGTCGGAGCAGGTTTTCATGGCCTCATCGTTCTTGTGATAGATGTACCATGTGCCTTCGAACAGCATGCAACGGGAGGCTATTGTAGCCACCACAGCCTTATTCACGTAATCCTCCCCGTCATTGGAGCGGACGTTGGCCATAGCATAGTCAAAGTCTTCTTTAACCTTGGCCATCACCTCTGTTCTTGGGGTGCGTTGGGCGTACATGGCATCGTTGTCAGTAACTTCCACAACGGCATCGTAGTAAGGAACATCGCCGAACGATTCTACGAAGCGGCTGTATTCCCAACCTCTGAAGAAGCGGGCGACACCGTTCCAATGGTTGTAGGCCTCATCCGTCAGCTTGCCGTTGTCATGCATTGTGGCGAGTCTTGCGATAAGGAGATTCCACTTGCGTATGTAGGCGAAGTTCCAAGGACCTGAGCCACGCCTTGCCAGCCAGTAACCACGGTAGGCAAGTTCTGCTTTGTACCAATTGTCAGACGGCAGAGAGATAAGAATGTTAGACTGTTGTCCGGTAGTGGTGCGGTCATCACTGAACTCACCGGAAGAGTACACGCCTGGTGCATAGACCTGTCCCCAGTTGTCGGAATAGCCGGTGAAATATGACCCGTAAGTTCCGTTCACAAACAATCTGATGTTGTTCTCATTTGCCCAGAAGTTATTGTCATTCATCGTTGTTTTCGATTCCCTGTCAAGAAAATCGCTGCATCCGACGAAAGCAAGTGCCAGAGCACCAACGGAAAGTATTTTAATAAAATTCTTCATAATGTTCTTTTTCTTATGAGATTAGAAAGTAACCTGAACTCCGATTGCCGCTGTCTTGAATGCAGGAGAACCTACACCGGCGCGGCTTGAGTTGTAGTTAGATGTGTTGAATGATGAGTACCCTGCGATTTCTTCCGGATCAAGAGGTAGGCCTTTGAGATGATCAAACGTGAAGAAGTTCTCAAGGGAAACATAGAATCTGGCCTTCTCCATATTGATCCTCTGGGTCAAATGTCTTGGCAGAGTGTAGCCAAGAGTAATGTTCTTGATGCGGAGGTAGGCCATGTTCAGCATGTACCTGTCGTTAGGTACCATGTTGAAGATGCTGCTTCCGGCGCAGTTTGCGGCACGCGGATAGAAAGCGTCATAATTGGCTGGTATGGTGGTTGTCGAACCATCCGCATTCGTTATGTCGTAAGAGTCATACCAGAAGTCTCCCGCGATAGCCTGGGCCATGGCTCCATCCGATGTATTAAAGCCAGGGAGGGTCATAGAAGAGGATCCGAGCATGTTGCGTTTGCCGATTCCCTGAAGGAAGATAGAGAAATCAAATCCCTTCCAGTCCGCATCAATCCTGAAGCTATATTCGTAGCGTGGGGTTGTGTTGCCGATGACAGTAAGATCGCCGTGGTCGTCCGTTAGGTTTTTCCCATTATCTATGACGCCATCTCCGTTCAGGTCAACGAATTTGACATCACCAGGACCTGAGATAAGTGTCCCAGAAGCGATCTTGCCTTGTGTCGCATAGTTCTTTCCTTCGGCGAACTGGTAGTACTTTCCGTATTTATCTTTCAACTCGATGAGCTTTCCGTTAGCATCATGAGCGAAATCATCGTGCTGGAAGAGTCTGTCGACCTTGTAACCCCAAATTTCGCCATAGGTCTTGCCAGAGTACCAACCAGACAGTATTTTGCTTGTCCCATATTCCGTGATCTTCGTTTTGGCGTCGGCTATACTTGCTGTGGCCGAGATGTTAAGACCGTTAGAGAAAGAGCGTCCCCAGTTGATGGACAGTTCCCAACCGTCAGTGCGCAGAGAACCGAAGTTTCCATTAGGAGCCGAAGCGCCGATGTTGTAGCTGACACCTTCCATCCCGATGATCATGTTGTTGGTGTTCCTCCTGTACCAATCAAAGGTAATGTTGAACTGATTGAACAGCGAGATGTCCGCTCCGATGTCGTAGGTTTCGATGTCCTGCCAGGTTATGTCAGGATAAACCGCACCAGGAGTGGCGAAAGACTGGTCTTTTACGCCCGAGTGGATCCAGTATGTGGTTGAGCTTCCCATTGTAGGAATGTACATGGATGAGCTTACTGTCTGGTCTCCGATGGTTCCCCAGGATGCGCGGAGTTTGAGCGATGACAGGACATCCGTGAACGGCTGCATCCAAGGTTCCTGCGTCACACGCCAACCGGCCGAGACAGATGGGAACCATCTCCACTGAAGATTGGATGGGAATTTGGAAGATCCATCGTAGCGGAGGTTGCCTTCAAGAAGGTACTTGTCCTTGTACGTGTAGTTGACACGTCCAAAGAAACCAGCCGTTGAACTCCAGGAGGCGGAACCGCCGGAGGTTTGTGTACCCGTAGCAAGGTCAAACTGAGGGTTGGAGGTGTCGATAAGCGTCATCTTCTTTCCCCATACTCCCGTATAGTCGTAAGCCACAGCCTGGAATCCAAGGAGGAATTTGAACATGTGCGTGTCGAAGAGGTTCAGATTGTATGTCGATGTGGCGTTCCAAGTCTGGCGCTGGGAAGTGAACGAGTCCTGATAGATGGAATCATATGTTGAAGTGTAACTATAGACATTCAATTTCTTGGCGGTTATCTCTTTTCCAAGTCCATTGATGTCATTCCACTCGTTGGTGATTGTCCGAATGCCGCCGTTGGCGTCAAGAGCGTTCACCGCGGCAGACCATGTGTCCCCCGCCATATATTTAATGCCAGGGTTGCGCTCCTGTGTGTTGTTGACGGCGTAGGTGTAGTCCACGTCAATGTTCCAATTCTTGACAGGAGTTATTGTCGTTCCTACATTCACACTTGTGTAGTAGGTGTCAAGAGTCGCCTGGTTGGCTGTCTTGAACTCATAAGCGGCATTCCTTACATTGTCCCCATACTCGTTGGTCGGCTCCATCGGGTAGGTAGGTCCCCAGCGGAAAACATAGTACCAGACATCCGCTGTGGTCGAGTTGGTGGCAAAGGCCCATGACTTCGTTGATTTCGTGAACATGATGCCGGAATGGATGTTGAGCCAGTCGTTGATCTGGGTGTTGATTCGAGCGTTGGCGTTGTAACGCTTGAACCAATCGTAGTCCGTAACCTTAAGCATACCGTTCTGGTCAAGGTAGGCAAGACTGATGTTGTAGTTGGTTCTTCCTTTGTTCCCGGCTACTGAGACATTGTGAGACTGTGTCGGAGCGTTTTCCCTTACGAGATAGTCGTAAGCGTTGAAAGTTCTGATACCAATTTTCTTGTTTGAGCCGTCAACATACCAGTCGCGTCCGTACGTGAAAGGATCGCCAACGCCGACGCTGTTCCCGTATTTGTCTTTCCAGGCGACAGCGGCATTGTAACCCGCGCGGTCAATCAGCCAGAACGCTCCCACAGGAGTGAAGGTTCCGGTACGCTCGGCAGCTTCGACAGTATAGTGAAGTCCGTCAACATCAGCCATTTCGTAGTTTTTGGCCTTGTTTTGGATAGAGAAGTTACCGGAATAACTTACGGTCACCTTGTCAGCCTCCTTGTTACCTTTCTTTGAAGTGATAAGAATCACTCCAAAGGCAGCCTTGGCTCCATAGATTGAGGCAGATGCGGCATCCTTCAGGACGGAAATGCTCTCAATGTCATCCGGGTTGACAAGGTTAAGAGACGGAATCTCCACGTTGTCAAGTAGAATGAGAGGGGAAGATGCTCCATTCTGCGATCCAACCTGACCACGTATTCTGAGGATAGGGTCGGAACCGACCTCGTTGCTGCCGACGCGTACGTTGAGACCGGCCGCCGCACCCTGAAGTCCACGTCCGACATCGGAGATAGGACGTCCTTCGAGAGCCTGTCCGACATTGACGCTGGCAACGGCTCCCGTAAGGTTGGCCTTCTTCTGTGTGCCGTAGCCGACGACTACGACGTCGCTCAGCATCATGGCGTCTTCCTTGAGGACTACCTTCATGCCGTTGCGGGCGGTTGTGGTGACTGTGGTGTAGCCGAGGCAGCCGATTTCTACCTTT
>ERZ773165.1346-NODE-1346-length-14997-cov-7.817427_pt1 | contig 14997 bp, 9 predicted proteins | sample MGYA00581003_ERZ773165 | MGnify/ENA primary metagenome ERZ773165 (study PRJEB29015, sample SAMEA2737817) | human gut metagenome | biome: human gut; feature: human-associated habitat; material: faeces | place: China | collected 2012 ... | reverse complement strand
CAAACCACGGACACGATAAAACGCCACCAACGGTATTCAATCCACTATCACTGTGTCTGACCCTCCCTCGGGATATGGGGGTCAGACACACACAATGGCCTCCCAGCATTGCCAGGGCCATTCTTGCGTGCCTGTGGTTTGCACAATATGATGTTCATGGTGATTCTATGTATTCAATTTTATCGATCGATGCAACTTATTTTTCAACATTACTTAACATTGTTAAATTTTTAAAGTCAGCGTTTCATAACATAAAAAAATTATGAGCTCGATTATCATCTGTCATCGATACCTATGAACACGCCTACATCTTCCAAAGGGTATAATCTTCCTGTTATCGTGAATCTTGGATAGTAGGTTCGACCGCTCAATCTGGCATAACAATAATTATCGTTCTTATTCAGTGTGATTTTTACAAAGATGATAAATGACCCTTTTTTAAGTTTCATCTCAAAAGTAGTTTCCCCTTTTTTGTTAGTGACAGTCTTAAAATCCGATGCATTACCTTTGAACGTATCACAATTTTGAGGTTTAGGATCATTTATTTGAACTATAGCTTCATTCCCGTTGAGAAGAACGAAGTTAGTATTAGGATCGCAACCCCAAGTTTTGCTTCTCTTTTCATAGATTCTGCGGTCAACTTTCAAAACGAACGCTTTTTTATTCAGAGCATCAATTGCTTGCTCGTGTCGTAATTTATCTTCCAGTACTCTTGTGGCTTTTATAGAGTCTCTTCTGTCGCTTCTATTTTTCTGTGCTAAAGATGGGCTAATAGACAAGAATAGAGCAAGAAATAATAAAATGATTCTTTTCATGTGACAAAGATTTATCTGTGACTGTTGATTTCATTGATAATAGATGGCAGAAGTTTTGGTTGTGACCTGAGCGACATCATATAGTTCTGATATTCTGCCGGAATAGTCTTCCAAACACTTAGGAACTGCCGATAATCGTCAACATCAAGGTTGGAATATGCGTTGGCCTTGATCCATTCGGACAATGTCTTAGATCTGCCATTCTTTAGCTCCGCCTTTGCGTATTTCATGTTAAGGGCCATTTCCGTGTTACCTTCTCCACCGTTGACAAAACTCATATAGTCCATAATCAACTTTGCTTCAAATTCAATGTTGAATGGAACTTCCCAGTAGTCAGAATAAACAACTCTTTGCAAGGCGTGTATAATTTCTTCGTATAAAGTTCTATCGGAATAATCTTCTAAAGACTTAAAGTACACAGTGTTGCTGGGACTGTGGTATCGCATTGAGACAGTCTGATCCGCATCTATCATAACATTCAGTTTTTGGAACACCCCACTGGATGTCCTGCTTACATAATCAATATAACTGATTACCGCTCTGCTGGCATTATCACCATTCTCCATATAGTTCGTAATAAATACATTGCCTTTTTTCCTTTTTTCGGTAGGAGCGTTGACCGTGAAACCAAGCCGCCTTTTGCCAGGTCAGTTTCGTTTGGGTAAAAAGACATCGAGTCCGATAGTTATTAGTTTGTGGCAATATTATGAATATATTTTCAATTATGCAAATATGGCTGCCATAGAGAAATCCCCCTATGGCAGCCATATTTGTGGTGTCTCGATTATCGTAAGGAAAATGATCGTTAATCGTTGGCGGAGAGGTACTCATCAATCGCCGCCGCTGCCTTGCGACCCGCACCCATGGCGAGGATCACGGTGGCGGCTCCTGTGACGGCGTCACCGCCGGCGAATATGCCCTCTCTGGTCGTGCGACCTTCGGCGTCAGCCTCGAGTCCGCCGCGACGTGTGGCCTGGAGTCCCTTGGTCGTGTTCACGATCAGAGGGTTGGGAGCGGTACCCAAGGCCATGATCACAGTCTCGGTCGGAATCTCGAACTCTGAGCCAGGGATCGGGACAAGGGAGCGGCGGCCACTCGCGTCAGGTTCGCCGAGCTCCATTCTGATGCACTTGATCGCCCTTACCCAGCCTTTCTCGTCACCGAGGATCTCTACCGGGTTGGTAAGCATCTGGAAGTCGATGCCCTCCTCTTTGGCGTGATGTACCTCCTCCTTTCTTGCAGGAAGCTCGTTCTCGGTACGACGATAGACTATGGTGGTGTCGGCGCCAAGCCTCAGGGCTGTTCTCGCGGCATCCATCGCCACGTTTCCTCCACCGACGACACAGCACTTCTTCCCGGCGTGGATCGGGGTGAGATAGTCCTCGCGGAAAGCCTTCATAAGGTTGTTTCTCGTCAGAAACTCATTGGCGGAGAAAACCCCGTTGAGATTCTCGCCAGGAATGCCCATGAATTTCGGCAGACCGGCTCCCGTGCCGACAAACACGGCCTTGAAGCCTTCCTTGTCCATCAGCTGGTCGATGGTGACCGTCCTTCCGACAATCACATCGGTCTCTATTTTGACTCCGAGCGCCTTGACAGCGTCGATCTCGCGCTTGAGGACGGTGTCCTTAGGAAGCCTGAACTCAGGGATGCCATATTCCAACACACCGCCGGCCTTGTGGAGGGCTTCGAAGATCGTGACATCGTAGCCTTTCTTGGCGAGGTCGGAGGCGCAGGCAAGGCCTGCAGGGCCGGAACCTATGATGGCAACCTTCGCGCGGCCAGGGGTCGGAGCGGCTGGCGCCTCGACAGGATTGGCGCCGGTCGTGGCAGAGTAGTCAGCCACAAACCTTTCCAGTTTGCCGATGGCCACCGGCTCACCCTTGACACCGAGGATGCAACTGCCCTCGCACTGGCTCTCCTGCGGGCAGACACGTCCGCAGACGGCCGGAAGGGAGGAGTCCTCGGCGATGATGGCGGCGGCTCCGGCGATGTCACCTGCGGCCACCTTGGCGATGAATTCAGGAATCTTCACGCTGACAGGGCAGGCCTGCACACAGCGGGGATTCTTGCAATGGAGACAGCGTGTGGCCTCTGTCGTGGCTTCCTCAAGGTTGTAGCCGTAGCAGACCTCTTCGAAATTATGCGCGCGTACCTTCGGATCCTGCTCGCGGACCGGTACTCTTGGTATTCTCTGTGCCATTATATTCCCATTTTAGATTTAACCTCCGTCTCCTCGGGCCTGTACTGTCCGAGACGCCTCATGGCCTCGTCGAAATCAACGTCGTAGCCGTTGAACTCAGGACCGTCCACGCATGCGAACTTCACTTTTCCGGCCACGGTCACGCGGCATGCACCGCACATTCCCGTGCCGTCCACCATAAGCATGTTCAGGCTCACGTCCTCAGGGATGCCGAGTTTCTTGCAGGTCAGGGTGCAGAACTTCATCATGATCATAGGGCCGATTGACACTGCCTGGGTATATTCCTTGCCCTCATTGACCAGTTTCTCAAGCAGGCCGGTGACCATTCCGTGGAATCCTTCCGAACCGTCGTCAGTGCAAAGGTAAAGGTTGTCACAGGCGGAGGCCAGCTCTTCCTTGTAGATAAGAAGATCCTTGGTCTTCGCTCCGATGATGACATCGACCGCTATGCCTCTCTCGTGCAGCCATTTAGCCTGAGGGTAGACCGGAGCGGTGCCGACACCGCCGGCGATGAATATGTACCTTTGGCCTTTCAGCTCCTCATCCGTCTTGTCAACGAAGGCGGAAGGGTTGCCAAGAGGCCCCACGACATCGCTGAAGAACTCGCCTTCGGCCTTGGAGATGATCGCGGCCGATGACGCTCCTATAAGCTGGGTGACGATGGTCACCGTGCCGTTCTCCCTGTCGTAGTCACTGATGGTAAGTGGTATGCGTTCGCCCTTTTCGTCGGAGCGGACAATCAGGAACTGCCCAGGTTTGGCGGCCTCGGCAATCCTTGGAGCCGACACCACCATCTTGCAGATGTTAGGAGTCAGCATCACTCTTTCAAGAATCTTGAACATAAGCTATCTAAAAATAGTGTTATTAAATGTAGCGGGCAAATGTAGGAAATTAAGTCGATATTCCAAATTATTCCCGAATATATGATGCAGGATCGCGCCCGATTGTCCGGTTTTGCGTTCGTTCTGTTGATTCGCCATAATTTAGCATAATTTAGCTTCGGGAATGTGTGTTTTGAAGGATTTTAATCGTATATTCGCAAAATTAGAGATTAGTGCCGAAAGGTACTATGTCCGTGACGATAAATGACACATTGATATGGCAAAGAAATCTACCTTCAAGTCCAATTGGCCGAAGTACCTTCTCCAGTGGGGAGTGCTGGCGCTGCTGGTTTTCTTCTTGAGCGGACTCGCTTCGCTCGTGTTCACTGACATGAATGCTCCGGATCCGGAAAAATACTGCCCTTTCGGCGGCCTGGAGGCATTGGGAACCTATTTCGCCAACGGTTCATTGCCTTGCTCGATGACAAGCATGCAGATCGCGATGGGTGTTGTCCTCGCGGCGGCTGTCGTGCTTCTCGGCAAGCTGTTCTGCGGCTATCTCTGTCCCGTCGGAACGGTGGAGGATCTTCTGAAGAAACTCAGGCAGGCCATCGGGTTCAACGCCTTCAACATCAATGAGCGCAGTGTCGCCGACAAGGTGCTGAGGATCGTGAAGTACGTGCTTCTGTTCATCACCTTCTACATGACATTGACCGCAAGCGAACTCTTCTGCAAGAATTTCGACCCGTACTACGCCACGGCCACGGGATTCAAGGGTGAGATCACGCTTTGGATGTCCGTCGCCGCGTTGGCGCTTGTGCTTATCCCCGGTCTTTTTGTGGACAGGTTCTGGTGCAAGTACATCTGCCCGCTCGGAGCGATCTGCAACTCCCTCAAATTCTGGGTGTGGATGGTCGTGCTGGTGGGTGTGTGGTGGATTCTTGACCTTCTCGGACTACAGTTGCCTTGGGTCTGGCTGCTTGGAGCCATGTGTCTGCTCGGCTACCTGCTGGAGATCCTTTGCGGAAGGCCAAAGCCGCAGCTGCTCGGCGTGGTTATCGACAACGGCAAATGCAACGGCAACTGCCGCCTCTGCCAGAAGAACTGTCCTTATAATATTGATGTCCCGTCATTTGAAGGCAAGGTCAATTCTGTTGACTGCACCCTTTGCGGCGAGTGTGTCGCCTCCTGCCCTCTTGGCGCCCTCAGTGTCGGCGTAAGAAAGGAGGTTGATGGAAAACGCTGCAAGTCAGCCAAGTATATTCCTGCGGTACTGACTGTCGTGGCTGTCGCCATAGCGTTCATCATCGGAGGAAAGTTCGAGGTGCCTACAATCGACGAGAAGTGGGGGATAGAACCGGGAATGAAACTGGAGACGGTCAGGATGGAAGGCCTCAAGTCGGTCAAGTGCTTCGGCAGTTCGATGGCCTTCAAGGCCAGGATGGAGAAGGTGGCGGGAGTCCATGGAGTCAGGACATTCGTCGGAAGCCACACGGTCGTGGTCACCTATGACGCCAACGCCATCGACGCCGCGAAGGTCGAGGCTCTGATCTTCGTCCCTTCCAAGTTCAGGGTCAACAGCCTGGAGCCGGAGCAGTACGACTCGCTCAAGTGCGTGACCATCAGGACGGAAAAGATGTTCGACAAACTCGACCTTAACTACCTCGGAATGCAGATGAGACTCACGGAAAAGAAGATATTCGGTCTGGAGTCCATCTACGAGTGCCCTCTCATCGTCAAAGTGTACATGGCGCCTGACGAGGATCTGGACGAGGCGTGGTTTAAGAATATTGTCGAGAAGAAGACCCTTGAGATGCCGGTTCACGGCGGCGGGGTCAAGACGATTGATCTCGGATTCAAGTTCATCCGTTTGGAGAAGGGAAGCACCATGATCTCAACTCCAGACTACCTAAGGATGATGTTCGACCAGTTCGCCGCTGAATATGCCCGTGAAACCAATCTTGACACGGCCCAGTGGTGGTACGAGATTGTTGACCGCAACTACGAGAAGCCTATCGTGAAGAGAGGAATGCCATTCCTCAGCAACCATCTGTCCTCCCATGAAGGGGTTCTGGGAACATACCTCACCCTTAACGATGATCTGGAGCCGTGCATCCGCATACGTTACACGGCTCCGATGACCGAGGCCTCGCTTTTCGAACTGATGACGATGCCGAAATGGACCATCAAGTTCTCGGATGATGACATACGCGAGGTCGACGCCAAATTGAGTTTCGGAAAACCGGGCCGCAGCATCCCTGTCAAATAAGCGTTCATATTCATAAATAGAGGTTATTTCTGTTGCCGCTTAATTAGATGAAAGGAATATTCATCGCGCTCGCCTTGCTTTTCGCCGCGTCTTTTACAGCCAGGCTTGATGCGCAGATCGTCATATCTGATGATATGTTCGGACGCACATCGTTCAAAGTGACGGCTCAGGTTCTTGACTCGCTCACCAAAGAGCCGGTCGCGTTCGCTTCGGCCTACCTGCGGCATCCCAAGGACACGGTCATCACAAGTTTCGCGTTGACGGACACCTTGGGAAAGGCGACATTGAAGGATGTGACCAAGGGGGAACATCTGCTTTGCATTGAATATCTTGGCTACAAGCCGGTCTACAGGAGGATCTTCGTCCGGGGCAACTTCGATGCCAAGGTCATCCTGATGCAGCCTGACGACAAGGTCCTGAAGGCGGCGTCTGTCTCCGCGGTCGGGACTCCGATGGAGATGAAAGGGGACACCCTCGTCTACAACGCCTCCTCGTTCAGGGTGATGTCCAACGACAACCTTGCGGATCTGCTGAAGAAGATGCCCGGCGTGGAGGTAGGCGAGGACGGAACCGTCAAGGTCAACGGCAAGGAAGTCAGCAAGATAACGGTCGGAGGCAGGACGTTTTTCCTTGGGGACAACAAGGCCACTCTCGACAACCTTCCGGCCCGGATCGTTGACAAGGTGAAGGTCATCGACAAGGAGTCCGAGTCCGCCGAGTTCACCGGCATCAAGGGGGATAAGGAGAAGGTGATGGATGTCGAGCTGAAGGAGGAATATAAGAGCGGATGGTTCGGCAACGCCAAACTCTCGGGAGGAACGACAGCTTCAGGCAAGGATGACAACGGATTCAAGGAAAGGAAGGATCTGCTCTTCAGCGGCTCCGCGATGGTCTCGGCCTACGGCGAGAAGAACCAGCTCACGACCATAGCCAACGGCTACAACTTCATGGCTCCCGGATCCGGGATGATGGTCATGTATGACGGTAATGAGAGCGATGTCCCGTCGTTGCCGTACAATGGCATGCACAGAAGATGGCAGGTGGGGACGAACTTGAACTCGGATGTGATAAAAAGCTTCACCACAGATGCTTCGGTTGTTTACTCATCAGAGAACGTGGACAAGCGTTCGAGGACTGACCGGACTTCATTCAAGGAGGATGGCGACCTTTTCGACACTTCAGACGAGGTTGAGAACGGCAATCTGGACAAGTTCAGTGTTCGTGCCGAGTTCAAAAAGAAAAACAGGAAAAAGACATCACTTTACTTTGAGCCATACTTTTCCTGGTATGACTACAACAACACTTCCACTGGCAACACACAGTCGCTTATGGAAGGTGTGGAGAGAAACCGTTCGGTGTCAAACACATTTTCAAAGAAGAGTGGAATCTCCACCGGAGGTGATTTGAGCGCCGGAATCAAGAAACTCGGCAAAGATAAACGCGCGTTGACCCTTGATCTTGACTACACTTTGAGTGCGAATGACGGAAAATCGACAGAATATTCAAAAACAACGTTCGCTTCTTCAGGCAAAGAGGACATTCGTGATCTGATTTACGACAAGGACGGCAGTTACAGTGACATAGGCGGATCGCTCAAATACGTCGAGCCGTTCGGCAAGAACTGGGCGCTGTCCGCGACATTGAGCTCGCGCTATAGTGTAAGGAAGTCAACCAGTGAGGCATCCAATGCTGACGGATCGGCCAACGACTACTACTCTTCTGTGTCGGACAACTACTATTTCTCCAATGTGGGGCAGATTCTGGCTCAGTACAACAAGGGAAAGACCAACGTGCAGTTCGGTGGTCAGGCAAGGCTCTACAAGAACGAGAACTACGCCCGCTCTTTCGGGCTTGACACCAAGACAGGGGTTGACGAGTGGCAGACAACGCTTTCGCCTTTCGTGAACGTGAGATATTCCGACAAGAACAACAATGTGTATTTCAGACTGTCCAGCAGAACGGACAGACCTTCTTCAGCCAGCATTGTGCCGACATTCAACATTGTCAATCCGACAAGGATCACGGCCGGAAACATTTACCTTAAACCGGTTACAAAAGAATCTGTGACCACCACCTACAGGGGCTCTTGGGGGAAAGCCCGGTTCAATGGATGGCTGTTCGGAGATTATTCCTCCAATTCGCAGGTGTCAGCCATTTGGTTTGATGAGAACAGCGTCAGATATTCGATTCCGGTGAACACTAAGAAACCTTCCTATAGTTACAGCTCCGACTTTAATTTCTTCACCCCATTGTCAAAGGACGGTAAACTGCAACTCTCCGTCAATGGTGGATTTGGTGTCACCAGATCTGTAAGTTATCAAAGCAAAGGCACTCTCGACAATCTTGAGATCGACCTTGACTCTTTTGACTACACCGACTTTATGAGCAAATTCTGGGGAGACGCTTCCGGAAACCTTTTCTACTCCGGACAGAGCGGCTTTCAGGAAAGCTTGACACGAAGTGTCAGAACGAATATTAGTATGATGGTAACCTTGAATCTCGAACGCTTCTCTCTGCAACTCGGGTCAGGGGTTAATAATTCAAAATCAAGATATTCCCTGGATTCAAAGGCGGATACAGATGTTTGGGATACAAATTTTGGAATAAGTCCATCCTACACATCACCTCACGAGTTTGAGTTCCAGTCTGATTTCTCCTATAGAATCCTGCGAGGTTATGGTTCCGGTTATAATGATGACTATGTCCGCTGGAATTTCAGTGTCGGAAAGAACATAAAGTCTTTCAATATCACCCTTACCGCTCAGGACTTGCTCGACAGCGCAAGGTCACTGATGCGTACCGTGCAGGATGATTACGTCCAGAACTCCTACACGAATGTGCTCGGCCGCAGGATCATCCTCTCCTTCACATGGAACTTCGGCAAGATGGACGCCTCCAAGAGCGGAGCGGCCCAGAATGCCATGTGGAACATGGCGTACTAAAGCAGATGCCCCAGGAAGCGCGCCTTCTCGGAATCTGACATACCACGCCTGCGGGCATATTCATCAATCGCCTTCTGGCTGACGCGGCGGATTTCGGGATAGGTGGCCTCCGGATGAATGAATATGAGTCCGCAGATGCTGGCGTCCGGAATCATAGCGCAACTGTCCAGCAGCGTGATGCCAAGCCTCTCTGATTCAGGCAGCAACCTAAGAATATCCCGCTTGAGCGTGTGGTCCGGGCAACTTGAATACCCCGCCGCAGGCTTGATGACCTTCGCCCCGCTGAACTCTGATGGCAATTCTTTATGAATATGCCTGCTCAGCCATTCTGACGCCGCCTCCGCGAGAGTCAGCCGTACGGCCCTGGTAAGCATCGGCCCGTATTCCGTGCCGCAAGCCGGACAGTCGCATCCGGATGGATGTGATTCGGTGCGCACGGAAATCGCGAACATCCCCATAGGCGACTCGAACCCATATTCCTTAGGCGGAACGAAATCGGCCAGTGACCGTTCGCCTTCCTGCCGGAGCATCGGCAGCCGGAAATCTTTGGAGACAATGTCGTACCCTTCGCTATGACATCCGTCAAACCTTGCCGAAATGGTTATCCGACAAGCGTTTCCGTTCTTTAGTCTATCAATTTCCTTATGTGCGTCGGCACGGAGTTTCCTCAGTTCGTCGTGTCCTGTTCCACTTTTTATTCCCCAGATCGCAGCGAACATATTCCAGTCAAAGAACGGCTCCACTTCCTCTATGCCGAGCCTCTTCCCCGATATGTTCCCGAATGGTTCCCCCTTAATGAAACTGAAGGCCGGGAACGGTTCGACGGGCTTGTGACCGGCCTTTTTCTGTGAAGACTGTGCATAAAGTTCACGAAGATGCTCTTGCTTTTTATGCTCCGCGGCCTCTGTGCCTTCTCTGTCCGTGATAAGCTGGTTTGCAAGCACCGCGCTTGCGGATGCGTCCTGGCCATAGAACACATGCCCGTAAAGGGGCGCCAGCCTGACAGCTGTGTGGAGCGCCGACGCAGCGGCTCCGCCCACAAGCAGGGGAGTGTCCAACCCTCTGGCCGTCATCTCCTTGCAGATCTCCTCCATCTGGTATAGCGAGGGCGTTATCAGCCCGCTGACCCCGATAAGGTCCGCAGAGCACTCCGCCGCCTTCTCCAGAATCGTCTCCTTAGGCACCATCACCCCAAGATCCACGATCTCGAACCCATTGCAGCTCAGGACAATCTCCGTGATGTTCTTCCCGATGTCGTGCACGTCCCCCTTGACAGTAGCGAACACGATCCGAGGCTTTTTCACCTCCGACTCTCCGCCCCTCTCCTCAATGTAAGGTTGCAGCAGAGCCACCGCATTCTTCATAGTCTTGGCCGACTTTACCACCTGAGGCAGGAACATCTTTCCCGCCCCGAACAGTTCCCCGACCCGAGCCATCCCGCTCATCAGCGGCCCGTCGATGATCTCCACCGGTTTATCGTACAGGGTCAAGCACTCATTGATGTCCCTCTCCAGTCCAGACGAATCCCCTTTGACTAACGCCCGAACCAGTCTCTCCTCCACAGCCGCTTCGACAGGCTCGGCGACCGAAGAAATATTACTTGATTCCGCTCCCGTCAGCGCGCCCCCTGATGCCGCGAGGCGACCATTCTCCCGGACAGGGCGCGCAGCGCAGGTCGCCTCCGGCCCTTCGGGGCGCGCGCTGACCCCAACAGAATTCTTCTCATCAAGAATCCTCGAAGCCTTCTCAATCAACCGATCCGTAGCCTCAGCATCCGAATCAAGAATCACATCCTCCACACATCTAAGCAACTCCGGCTCAATCTCATCATAAACCTTCAGCATCCCGGGATTCACAATCCCCATGTCCAGCCCCGCCGAAATCGCATGGTAAAGAAACACCGAATGCATAGCCTCACGCACCTCATTGTTCCCCCTGAACGAAAACGAAAGATTGGAAATACCTCCCGAAGTCCGACACCCCGGCAGATTCCCCTTGATCCACCGCACCGCCTCAATGAAATCTATCCCGTACCTCGAATGCTCCGGAATCCCCGTCCCCACAGGCAACACATTCACATCGAATATGATGTCACAAGGCCGAACCCCGACTTTGGAAGTCAGCAATGAATATGCCCGCCGGCAGATCTCCACCTTCCTGTCGTAAGTCGTGGCCTGCCCCTCCTCATCAAACGCTATCACGATAATGGCCGCACCCAACGCCTTGATCTCCCGAGCTTTCTCAATGAATATTTCCTCTCCTTCTTTAAGTGATATGGAGTTCACGATACATTTCCCTTGGGCGTTCTTGAGCCCTGTCACCAACGTCTCCCAATGCGAGGAATCTATCATAATAGCGGCCTTGGCCACAGCCGGATCATTGGAGACATAACGCAGAAACTTCTCCATCTCAAGCCTGGAGTCCAGCATGGCGTCATCCATATTGATGTCGATGATGCTCGCCCCGTTCTCAATCTGCCCGGCGGCGATCTGAAGCCCGGTCTCATAGTCTCCGGCTGCGATCAGTTTCGCGAACTTGCGTGAGCCCGCCACATTGGTCCGCTCTCCGACATTCGTGAAGTTATTCTTCCTGTCAACCGCCACGCTTTCCAATCCGCTGACATAGAGTACATCATCCGGCTCAGGAATCGCTCTCGGAGATATTCCTTTAACCGCCTCGGCCACAGCCTTGATGTGTTCCGGAGTCGTGCCGCAGCATCCTCCCACAATATTCACAGACCCTGCCAGCGCCATTTTCCGCACGGACTCCGCCATCTGGGAAGGTGTCTCGTCATATTCACCCATCTCGTTCGGCAGCCCGGCGTTAGGGTAGCAGCTCACCGCACAGGCAGCGAAGGATGCGACCTCGGCGATCAGCGGGATCATCTCCTCCGCTCCGAGCGAGCAGTTAAGTCCGAAAGATAAAGGATTGCAGTGCTGGATGGAACGGTAGAACGCTTCCATAGTTTGTCCTGTCAGCGTGCGCCCGCTCTTGTCACTCATTGAGGCAGAAATCATTACCGGAATATCCTTGGCTTCCGGAATATGTCCGAGCGCATACAGGGCAGCCTTTGTGTTCAACGCGTCGAAGCAGGTCTCGAACAGCAGCAGATCCACACATCCGTTTATCAACCCTCTGATCTGCCTCTCGAACGCCTCTGCCATCTCGTCGAATGAATATGGACGGAAAACAGGGTCGTTTATGTTCTGGGCGAGGGACAAGGATTTGCTTGTAGGGCCTACGCTTCCGGCCACCCAAACCTTGCGTGGAGCCTCACCGGCGGCTTTGCGGGCTATCCGCGCGGCGGCCTCGGCCATCTGCCCGGCTTTCTCTGACAGATTATATTCAGATTGCGAGATGCTATTGGCACTGAATGAGTTGGCCGTAATTATATCAGCCCCCGCTTCAATATATTCATTGTGTATCTCACCGATCGTTTCGGGATTGGTGAGGTTGAATGATTCGCTGTTTCCTTGGAGACCTTTGCGCTGAAGCATCGTGCCCATCGCTCCGTCGAGGATGAGGATTCGTTTGGAAAGTTCGGTCCTGATGTCGTGCATCGTGTTGGTATATTCATTGATTGTCTAAAAACATTCCCGCAGGATTCCGATGACGTTGGCGGACTTGCCCATCGTGTAGAAGTGAACACCGGGAACTCCGTGAGCCAGAAGGTCTTTGCATTGAGCGGTGGCCCATTCCTGACCTATTTGATAGACCGCCTGTCTGTCGTTCTCATGGGCGGAGATCTCGCTTGTGAGTTCGAACGGAATGTCGATAGAGAAGGATTCCGGGAGCAGTCTCACTTGATTTGGAGTTGAGACCGGCTTCAGTCCCGGGATGATCGGAACCATGATTCCGGCGGCCCTGCATCTGTCCACGAATCTGTAGAACACCTTGTTGTCGAAAAACATCTGGGTTGTGATGTAGTCCGCTCCGGCATCGACCTTGCGCTTGAGGTTCGCGATGTCCTCGTCCATGTTCGCTGCCTCGAAATGCTTCTCCGGGTAGCCTCCGACCCCGATTCTGAAAAAGCCCTCGCATCCGTTCTCCTTTTCGAAACGGCGGATCGCCTCCACAAGTTCGTTGGCGTGGTCATAGCCCCCAGGGACAGGGGAGAAGCGCTTTTCGCCCGTGAGACAGTCTCCCCTCAAGGCCAGGACATTGGATATTCCCATGAACTTGAAGTCTTGTAGCTGGAACTCGATCTGTTCGGCGGTAAGTCCTCCGCAGATGAGGTGGGGCACCACGTTGACCTTGAATTCGGACTGGATGGCTCCGCAGACGGCGGTCTCGCTGACGCGGCGGCGGACGAGCCGCTTCCGGTAGCTTCCGTCTGGCTGTTCCTCGTAGGTCACCTCATCCCTGTGGCAGGTGACGTTAATGTATTGTGGATTGAACTCGATGAACGGCCTTATGTCGCCAAGGAGTTCATCCTTGGTCATCCCTTTAAGGGGAGGTACTATCTCAAGTGATGGGTATTGCTTCATCTGCCTTCGTTCGTTTTGTTTATGTCCGCCGATCAGTCTTCTGCCTTCGGATGTTTGATTTCTACAACGGTCAGGACATCATCGTCAACCTTGAACCGAATATCCATATCATTGAATATCATGCCATAAACCTTTTCCGGATCGTTCTGGTATCTCGGTCTCGGGTCTTGCGCCAACACCTCTTTCAGGGCGGCTACATCGGACTCTGCCCAACCTGGGATGGTCACTTCGACGGGCTCAGTGACCTCATCCGCGAACACGACCTTCAACGGCCTCCATTTCTTGTCATCGACAAATCCCGACGCCGCCTCCGGATGACTGTCCGCGTAGGTGACGTAAGGCTTTATGTCATAAATCGGTGTCCCGTCCATCAGATCCGCTCCCAGAACATTGATCACCGGCCCGATCGGTTTCCCGTCCGAGTCCTTGGCGTCATATTCAATGGATTCTATCCTGACCGACGAGAGCCCAAGTCCGTTAGGCCGGAAAGGGGAGCGGCTGGCGAACACCCCGATCCTCTCGTTCCCGCCAAGCCTCGGCGGCCGTACCGTCGCCTGAAAAGCCGCTTTTTCCGGTCGCTGATCCTGCCGAAGCGACTCTGCTGATGTCCGTTGCGCTTCGACAAGCTCAACGGCCGAGTTGGTAGGTTCAGCGACCGAACTTGCGGCCGACCGAGGCTTGTTCCCGGAGAACCCCCAGAGCAGCCAGATATATTCAAACCCTTCAAGCCCTCGCACAGCGTCAGCGCTCCGGAACCGAGGCTCGAACACTATCCGGCCTTTCAGCTCAGGAACCAACCCCGCCTGCCTCGGAATCCCGAACTTGGTCTTGAACGGCGACCGGAACCGGGCCACCGGTTCAATGAACATAGCTGACCTGATCCCACTTGAGGGCTTCCTCGTTCTGCGGTTTGCGTTCATCCGCGGGATGTCCGACGGCTATCAGGCACAGAACGGAATATTTTTCCGGAATATTCAGAATCGCCCTTACCTTTTGTTCCGCCGTAACCCCGGCCTCCTTGCTTTCCCTGCCTCTGATGTGGCACCAGCAGGAACCCAGTCCAAGATCTTCGGCCTGATATTGCATAGAAACCGCGGCGATGCTGCAATCCTCAACCCACATTTCCTCCTCCCCGGGCTCTCCAAGCACGGCGATCACCACCGGGGCGCCCGCCAGAAACTGTGAACCGGCAGTCCTGATGCCGGCCAAATCCTCGATCTTCTCCTTGTTGTCGGTGACCACGAATCTCCATTTCCTGAGTCCCTTGGCAGTAGGTGACATAAGGGCCGCCCTGAGAATCGTCCTTACATATTCATCGCTCACAGGCTCGCCTGTGTAGATCCTGTGGCTTCTGCGCATCTGCGCAAGTTCCCTGAATGAGTTCATATTCAATTCCTCCTTTACCGCAAACCTTAGATTTGCAGCGTAGTTTTCTGCCATCCAGGTTTGTACGACAAAAG
>ERZ773165.1341-NODE-1341-length-15022-cov-7.821207_pt1 | contig 15022 bp, 17 predicted proteins | sample MGYA00581003_ERZ773165 | MGnify/ENA primary metagenome ERZ773165 (study PRJEB29015, sample SAMEA2737817) | human gut metagenome | biome: human gut; feature: human-associated habitat; material: faeces | place: China | collected 2012 ... | reverse complement strand
ATATCCCCAAAAAGGCTAACTTTGACGACTTCTCAGACAGCAAAATCATGAAGATCCAAAAGAAAATAAACCGCAGACCGAGAGAGAAAATAAACTTCGACTCCCCGAAAGATCGATTCTTTAAACACTTTTACTAATTTTGCACTTGCTGTTGGACTCTACAAATGAACCTTTATGATGAAAAATACCGTTATTCAAGGAATAAATATCTTAACATGGCACTCATTGCCAAATATGAAATTTCTATTCATATATTCCCATTTTGTAGTTCATTAGATATTGGGTAAAAGTCTTGCCTGTCTCTCTTTTGAAAAAACGCATGAGGTGACTGGGATCGGAAAAGTGGAACTCGTCTGCCAGTTGACTCACATTCAGGTCGGAGAACAACAGCTCGTTTTTCAGCTCTTCCAACAGGCGTTGCTTGAGTAAGTGAATGGCCGATACACCAAATTGCGCCATGACAGAATTATTCAACGTGACACGACTCACCCGAAGCATATCAGCATATTCCTGAACGCGCTGTGTCGTGCGGATATGTTTTTCGAGCAAGTCCTTGAATTTGAATGCGTAATTATTTTTTGGAACTTCGACAGGCAGACAATAAGCTTGGGCGTATGCCCGGTTGATAATTACCAGCAGATAATAAAGCACAGACACAATGAGGTTGTAAGTGTCTGCCACTGGATACCGTAGTTCTTGTTTTATCTTTCTTAAGAGGCGCATATATTCCGACAGCTCCTCCTTCTCGGCAAACAAGCAGGGCGGTGTATCAGTCTGGTAACAATACAACAGCCGATATACGAAGAACTTGTCAGCGATGAACGTGCGCATAAAGTCTTCGCGGAAAATAAGAAAAGTGTAGTCTAATTCCTCCTCGTTCACATGCCATTCCTGTTGCTGGTGCGGCGACAAAAGCAGCACCAGACTATCCCGCAACTCCACTTTTCGGAAGTTCAGCAACAAATATCCATTGGCACGGCGAAAGAAATAGAAGCTGAAAAAATCTGTCTTAAACGTCTTATACTCAGTCAAGACGCCACAGACGTCCTTGCTTTCGCCCGTGTTGATGTAGAAGTCTACGCCGCATTGCGTTTTATTGAACGGAACGCTTACAAGTCTTTCGGGATTGATTACAGCTTTCATCTCTCTTGTTTTTTTGCCTTCTGCAAATATACACCATTTTTATCAAAATGGCATATATTCCCGTTTTTAAGGCATCGAGGCATGGGGATATCCTTTCTAACTTTGTACCCGAAAACAATATGAAGCATAACATTATGAACGAAAAAGCAATTATTAGGTTGGTACGCAATGCCACCTTGAAAATCAACTATGCAGAACATACCATTCTTATTGACCCCGTATTTGCCGACAAAGGAACTCTGCAATCCGCTCTCGGCGTATATAAGAATCCGAGGGTGCATCTCGTAATGCCAATTAGCGACATTACTGAAGGTGTTGATATGGTACTGCTCACCCACAACCACATCGACCATTACGAGCCAAGCGTAAAGCTGCATTTGCCGAAAGACATTCCTTTCTACACCCAGCCACAAGACAAGGACACCATCCGGAAAGATGGCTTCTCTAATGTGGAAGCGATCGAAGAGAGCGTAACCTTAGGCCATCTGACCATCCGCCGCACTATTGGCCATCACGGTTTCGGTCTGATAGGCCAGATGATGGGACCTGTTTCGGGCTATGTGCTGACGTCCGACGGACTCCCGACTATTTATATCATGGGCGACTGCAAATGGGAAGAATGCACTCTTGCCACCGTGGAAAAGTATCGTCCTGATTATATCGTGGTAAACAGCGGCGGTGCGGTATTCCCTGAATTCTCCAAAACGGACGGTTGCATCATCCCCGACGAGCAGGAAGTAATGACGATGCTCGACACGCTCCCATCACACATCAAGCTGATTGCCGTACACATGGATGCTATCGACCATTGCCAGACAACGCGCGGGATTCTACGCAACGAGGCTTGCCACCATGGGGCGGATATGAGCCGCCTGATCATTCCGGAAGACGGGGAAAATATTATATTATGAGAGTCTGTATAAAATCCATGATAAAGAATATGAACATAGCGGTAGATTGCTATATCGGGAGCAGCTACCGCTTTGCCCATAAATGCTACTGGAACATTTTATAAAACGCATACTATGAATACTGAAATAATCAAAGAAATAGACGTACATAGCGTTATGACCAAATCCTCACTGCCGGTCGGAGGTTATTCTGTCAATCCTTACGTTGGCTGCCCCCACTCTTGCAAATATTGCTACGCATCGTTTATGAAACGATTCACCGGGCATACAGAGTCGTGGGGTGCTTTTCTGGACGTGAAGAACTGGAAACCTATAACCAATCCGCATAAATATGATAATGAGCGCATTGTGATAGGTTCAGTGACGGATGGCTACAACCCGTATGAAGAGAAATTTTGCCGCACTCGTAGGCTTCTCGAAGAACTGCGTGGGAGCAACGCCGAGATTATGATATGCACAAAATCCGATCTTGTCATGCGCGACATCGACCTGTTGAAGCAGTTTCCCAAAGTAACGGTGTCATGGTCGGTCAATACGCTTGACGAGCGGTTTCGTGCGGATATGGACAATGCCGTGAGCATAGAACGTCGCCTGAAAGCGATGCGTCAGGTCTATGAGGCGGGCATCCGTACCGTGTGTTTCGTATCGCCAATATTCCCCGGAATAACCGATGTGAAGGCGATTATCGAGAAAGTGAAAGGATATGCCGATTTGATCTGGCTCGAAAACCTGAATCTGCGCGGGCAGTTCAAGGGAGAGATAATGACGTATATCCAAGAGAAGCATCTCGACCTTTTTCCGTTATACGTAGAAATATACAACAAGAAGAGGCTTGATTACTGGCAGGCATTGGAACATGACATCTCCCAATATGCCAAGGCACAGGGATTTCCATACAGAATAAACGATTTGCCTTACGGACGCTCGGAAAAAGGCAAGCCGATTATCGTAAATTATCTATACCACGAAAAAATACGATTGAATAAATGATGGAAAGATATTGATAATATAGTATCTTTCCAAGTTTGACAGTTGCGTTTGTAATATGAATGCACACAGATAGTTACAGCGTTTAAAATGTAGCTATATTGCAAACGCTGTCTGATTATTTAACATTGGCTTAACATTTGCGTGCCGCCCGGTAGTCTGCTCTCAGCTGCGCTGGTGTATTTATCTGTCTATTAATGTGTATTTTGGCTTGTTCCTGCAAGGCTTCTGTCAATGGCGTGTTGTTGAATGCCGGTATGTATCCGAAGCCATCAAGTTTCACAAGGTTCATTTCAGAGAGAGAGCTTTGCGGATTTGCCCTGCTGGATATTGTGCGCCAAGTTGTTTCTGCATGACTTTGAGTATCAGCAGTGCTATGAAGCAGATGAAGAAGTGCGCCTTGATGCGCTGCGTGAGCGTCGCCGCCGGCATAGGCATGCCCTCCAACAACGCCAAGAAACAGACAAATCGACCGCAACGCGGTCTCGTTTGCAGTTAACCCCCGACAACGTCGGGGGACAGGCGATAGTGCGGCATGCGCCGCGTGAGCGTCGCCGCTGGCATAGGCATGCCCCCGACTCATTTACACTTTAGGCTGCGATTCGGAAAAGAAAATCGAGCAAGCTCTTTTCTTTCCACTCATCTTGCACTATCTTTTCAGAAAATAGGCTGCGGTTCGGAAACACAAAATCAAATAAATTTGTTTTGCGCTTCACTCATCTTGCACTATCTTTGTAGTTACTTTCATTTTTAAGACAATGGGCAAGACTGTCGACAATACGATTTTTGAGGTGTCACACCCCGAGGTGTGGTCTCTTGCTCTGCGTCTATGTGCAGACAGGCTGAAATTCACAATCCACAGCGACAGCGACGACAACTCACTGATGTTCGGCGAATTGCCATTTGCCGACACTTCCTGCTGTTACGCATCGTGCATCGAGGCCGCCGTCTACGACAACCCGTTCCTGCTACAGTCTTTCGGCAAAACTTCCGTAGTGACAGGCAGCGACAGGTTTCTGCTTGTCCCTGACGAGATGGCTGGCGGTGACGACGACGAGTGCCAACGGTATTACGATTGCATATATCCCGACGACAGGCGCAACGTGGAGGTCAACCACATCGTGGAGGCTGGATTGTCAATTATTTACGGAATCGACCGCAACATCGAATCGTTTCTGAGACGCACTTTCTACAACCCGCAGATAATGCACTGCCTCACTCCGCTGCTGACATTCTTCAAGCGGAAAGACGCTTACGGCGGACGCAACAAGATGTTTGTGTATGTAGACAACGGAACGGTGCAAATCGTGGTGCTCAAAAGCGGTCGGGTGGCGTTTGCAAACGTGTTCCCGTTCAACTGCGCCGACGATGCGTTCTACTTCATCGCAAACGCTTGGCAGCATTGCGAATTGAGCCAAAACGACGATGAGCTGCACGTTGTGGGCGACAATGCGGTGCGACAAGAGCTGCTGCCGCGCCTGCGCGAAACGATGAGCAACGTGGCTCAAGTGATATTCCCCGCCGAAATGATGCGCCTTGGCGAAAACGTGACGGCGGCTCCTTTCGACTTAACAATTCTTCCACTATGCGAATAATCAGAGGTAAATACGGTCGCCGGAGGTTCGACGTGCCGAAAAACATTACGGCGAGACCGACAACCGACTTCGCCCGCGAAAACATATTCAACGTGCTTGAAAATATGCTCGACTTCGACGGGCTGCGCGCGCTCGACCTGTTTGCCGGAACTGGTGCCGTGAGCATCGAGCTGCTGTCGAGGGGTTGCGGGTCGGTGACGGCGGTGGAGAAGAGCAACATTCAATACAACTTCATACGAAAAGTGGCACAGGAGCTGGACGAGAAAAACCTGACTCTGATAAAAGGCGATGTGTTTAAGTTTGTGGCGGCATGCCGGACGCAATTCGACTTCATCTTCGCCGATCCGCCATACGACTTGCCTCGATTTGGCGAGATCCCAGGGCTGGTGCTCAACTCGGGCATGCTGCACCCCGGTTCGGTGTTCATTATTGAGCATTCACGCGACTACGACTTCTCTTCGATGCCGCATTTCAGCAGCCACAGGGTCTATGGCAGCGTGAATTTCTCAATCTTTGAGATTCCGGAAGAGAAGTAAGTTTTTTTATCCCTTTTTATTCAGATTCCGACATTTTGCACTAACTTTGCACACCAATGACAATGCGGTCCTGTAGTTCAACGGATAGAATAGAAGTTTCCTAAACTTTAGATCCGAGTTCGATTCTCGGCGGGACTACAAAGCGAAAGCGCGACAGCACATTTGTGCCGCCGCGCTTTCGCTTTTTTCAGCCGGCTGTGCGTCTGCCTACTTCTCCTCGCGGATGCTCACCATGCCGCGATATTTCTTGTCGACCACAACCACCAGGCTCGGCTGCATGCTGTAGCTGAGTTGTTGGCCTGCCTTCGTGCGGTAGACAAACACCAGACCGCCATCGCCGTCGCCCTTCAGGCTCACCGGCTCAAGCTCTGTAAAACGGTCGGTGACTGGTTTCGACACCGCGATGACATATTGATTATTGAAGTCAATCTCCGTCGGACGTCCGTCATTGCCCATAACAGCTGCCATCCCGAACGATGCCTCAAAATCTTTCTGTTTGGAAATCTTTCCATTGGGCAGTTTCTTGACATCGTTGCGGACAAAATAACCGTTGGCTACCTTATACGGCACATCAACAGCCGTTGTTGCCGACGACACTGCGTCTACGTTAATCGTGAAATTATCCACCTTGCCCGACGTGTGGCACGCACTCAGCATCGCAGTCGACGCTGCCACTGCCAGAATCATTGCTTTTTTCATTATCACATTCTTTTTTTATTCCATAAAGCCTTTCCACCCTATTGCGGAAACGGCAATCCAAAATTACTACAAACAAGTCAATAACCGAACGCTTTTTCCACAAAATGCCATTTCCGCTACGCAAATTCATAAAACAACGAGACAGAACCGGCTGGAAAAGTTCTGTCTCGTTTCAAGGGTTTGCCCTATTCGCCGATTATGCGTAGGTGGGCTTTTGGATAGCGGAGCGTCATGCACGACGCTTCGGTGAGCACAAGGGCATCAGTGTTGCGCACGCCGGCCTGCTTCAAGTTGAGCTGCTCGGTGGTGAAGGGGATATGGCTGTACTTCTGCAGGTATTCTGGATCGATTATCATGCCGTTATACTCCATTCCGCACTCGTCAAACACCTCCGACAGCAAGATATACAATTTGCCGAACTTGGAGTGCATCTCCGAGAAGTCGATGCCCCACTTGACAATGTTCTCACCGGCCATGACAACTTTGGTCTGCTCCATCTGGTTGAGAAGCTCGATGAGGCCGCTGCCGCCGATAAGCACCTTGCGCTTGTTGCCGGCATTGCCGGTAAATGCCTGACGCATCATCGAAATCATAGCCTTCTGTGTCAGCGACGACTTCTTGTAGTGGAACTCGCCGCCTGCCTGGTCCCAGATGCCGCCGGTGAGCATGATGGTTTCGTGCTTGCCGGGATCCTCCACTCGGCTCTTTACGCCAAATAGGAAGTTTTTCTCCATGCCCAGACGCATATCGTAGATTGCTGCCTCTTCTTGGTCGCTGAATGTCCATCCCACTTCTTTGTTGGCTATCTTCTGCAATGTGCTTTGCTCTATCTGCATCTTGAAGATTTGACAATAGTTCTGCGACTTCTGGGGCAAGGCCTCAAACTGCGGGGTCTGCACGTCGAGCTCCGACGCGGCGCGCCCCATGCGCACAAGCATTGTGCCTTCGGGTATCGTCGGTATGCAGTTTTCAAACTCGCCGATAGTCTGTCCGTTGACGGTGACCGCGCTGATCGATGCTCCGTCTTCGCTCTTCCGCAACACGTAAAGCACCAGGTCTTGGTTGCTCTTTGTCTTTCCGTCGGGCTTATAGCCGCCGACGCCTCTCACAAGCACCGTTTCCGACGCCTCGAAAAGGTCGGCGTTTTCAACCGGCAGCTGCACTTTCTGGAAACGCGAGGCGCCGACGTTGTCCGAACAGCCTTCCACGCTTCGCGTCACTTTGGTCGACGTCGGACGGGTGTCTACGCTGTAATAGTCAACAACCATGCTGCCCGACTTCTTGGAGCCTGCCCATCGCGACAACTGGTCAATGGGGGTTGCCATTGGACGGATTTTCACCAATCGGCGGTCAATCTCGTTGACAAGAAGGTCGGGCGACTCTACGTTGGTCAGCGCAACGGTCAGGGGCTCGTTGATGACGTGCTTGCCGCCTGCCACGCCTGCCACCACACTCATCGCCAATGCCGTGCCGCCGGTGTTGTCGCTCATCGCGAATACTGCTGCAAGGGCGCAAATGCCTGCAATTGCTTTAATCATTTTCTTGATTGTGTTTTTCATAGTTTTTTTGTGTTTTAATGTTAATAGAATTGGTTGTTTGTCTTGACTCAGTCCCACACGCTGCGGCGGATGTTGCGGAGCAGCGGAAGGTCGTAGTCGGTAGGGGCGCCGCCGTCGTCTTTCGGACGTTCCTGCTGTGCGTTGCGCTTCTGCTCTACGGCTTCGTTGCGTCCGCGGAGATAGCCGTCGGCTGATGCGGCGTCGACATCGCGGGCATACCGGAGTCCCTTATACACGGCCTCTACAAGCTTGTCGGATTCGCCTTGGAGCAGCTGCATCATCTCATCGAGTGCCTGGTCGTCGTCGGGATGGTTGTCGGCAAGATACTTCAGCACTGCCTCTTCAAGGGCTGCACCGGTTGCCGGATTGTTGTTTTTCTCTTCTGTGTTTTCCATTTTGATTTTTGTTTTTTAGGTTCAACACTGCAAAATTATCACCGCCACAACCCAAGATTTCGGAAAAAGGAGACTTTCTGCGATTTTTTTCTTTCTTTTATGTTACAAATAGACTATGTTTGCGTATTCTTATGTGAAAGTAAATCGGAACATGGATACTGAACAAAAACCTCTGACATCGACGTTCTCGGAAATGCGGGCAAAAATCCTGCGGTTCGCGGCGCGTTTCTTCCCTTCGGAGGAGGATGCGGAGGACGCTCTGCAGGAGGCTTTCTGCCGACTGTGGTGCCGGCATCCCGACATCTGTTCCGAAGCGGAGGCGGAGGCGTTTGCAAAAACCACGGTGCGGAGCATTGGCATCGATGAGTGGAGGAGGAAACAGGCGCACCCAACAGAGCCACTGGCTGCCGACGCTTATGCCGATTGTGTCGACTCCGAATCTGCCGACGAGATTTTCGAACGGGTCCAAAGGCTGATCGACTCGTGCCTGTCGCCGGCACAACAATCCATAATCCGTTTGCACGACTACGAGCAGCGCGGATATGACGAGATTGCAAACCGGCTGAATATGGAGCCTGCGGCGGTGAGAATGCAGCTGTCGAGGGCGCGCAAAAAAATTAGAGAATGCTATAACAAACAATAATGGCTATGAACGATTATTCCGACAATGACTATTGGAAAGCGCTTGCCGAACGCTTTTTTGAGGCTGGCACTTCGGAGGAAGAGGAGCGCGAATTGCGCCGATTCATCGCTTCCGGACTGGCGGGCAGCGAATTCAACGATGTAAGGGCGGTGATGGGACTGGCGGCTGTCGGCGCAAGGCGATACAACCGGCGGCGCCGCCGCACGGTCTTCCTGTCGGCGGCAGCGGCGGCGGTGGTGGCGGTGGTGATGACTGCGGTATCGCTGGCCGCCGACGGAGGCGACTCTTGCGTGGCATACATCAACGGCACAAAACACACCGACGAGGCGATTGTCATGGCTCAGATGCATTCCACTATGGATGAAATGGCGCAACAGGCGCAGGAGTTGTCTGTCGAAAGGCAGATGGACGATTTTTTTGTCGAATCTTTCAATAATTGACTTCATTATGAGAAATTTTCTGATTGTTTTATCCCTTTGTTTCTTTTCCTTCATCGCGGCTGGCGCGCAGGAGAATCTTGCAATCGCTCAGATTTTCAACAGCGGATATGCGAAACGGCAGGACGTGGAGGAAATTATCCTGAAAGGTAAATCGCTGAAATATGCAAACCTTTCGCTGTTCAGAAGCGTTAAGGTGACCGGCAACAGCGCGATTGCCTCTAAAATGGAGAAATTGGTTGCCATCGACGCGCGAAAGGCGTCCAACAAGGAGATGCGGGCGAAAGGCGGACAGCTGGTGTTTGCATTCCTTGCTTTCAAAAAAGAAGGCGGCGAATATGCCTACATCTTTTTCCGACAGTCGCACCAGAAGGCCAAGGGTGTGGCGGCTGTGGTATACATGGAGGGTAAGATGACGCCTAACGAAGTGAAACGAAAATTCTTAACACGTTAGATATGAAAAAATCTGCTTTGCTCCTTCTTCTCGGAGCTTGTTTCTGCAGCGCTTTCGCGCAGGATTATGAAGAATGCGACTCGGTGGCGGATAACGCCGTCGACTTATCGCATCGGGTGGTGAATCCGGATTCGGTGGTCATCGACCGGTCAAACGGAATGGTTTCGGTGCGAATATACGGCGAGGACGGAAACCACGAATACTCTTACGCCTACAGTCAGGAGATGCCGTCCGACAGCGACGAGACGGTTTCCGAACACGACGACTGGAATTTCGACCTCCCGTTTGTCGACAAACTGACAAACCATAGCTCAAAGTCGAGATTCGCTGTGAGTTGCGGTGGTTTCGGCTTCGGATTTGTAAACACTATCGACTGCCCGCCGATGATGAATACTAAAATGGCAAGCTCTTACGAGATTTTCTGTGACAGGATTATCGCGGTGTCTTGGAGTCCGATGCGCAACGGGACGTCGCTGAGGCTGGGTCTCGGTCTCGACTGGAAAAATTTCCGAATGACGGGAAACACTCGCTTCGTGAAAGACGGCAAATTCGTTAATTTCGGCGAATATCCGCCGGAAAGCGACCCTAAATTCTCTCGTCTGAAGGTGTTCGCTCTGACAATGCCGGTTACGTTCACACAGAAGTTCGGAAAGGGCTTCTCTTTCAGTGCGGGAGCGGTGGTCAACTTCAACACGCACGCGAGCATGAAGACTAAATACATCAACAACAACGATGAGGTTACGCTGGCAAACTGCAACATCCATCAGCGGAAGGTGACTGTCGATGTGATGGGACAATTCAACTTCAAAGCCATCGGTGTCTACATCAAGTACTGCCCTATGTCGGTGCTCGACCCAGAATTTGGCCCCGACTTCAAATGCTTCTCAACTGGACTTACGCTGTTCTATTAAAACACACTGACTATAATTGCAAGCGCCGCCACGGAAACCTCCGCGACGGCGCTTTTATCGTGTGCCTCGACGCCTACAAGCCAACCAATCTTTCGCACATCGCCAACCATCGGTTTTAATTTTTAAGCAAATTCTGCTTTTTTGATTAAAAATATTAATATAAACGTTTTGAAATATAAAATTGATTGCTTAGCTTTGCAATATCGTTCATCAACCTGACAAAAACAGCCTTATTAATCTTAAAAATTTACAGCATTATGAAAAAACTACTTCTTTTCGTAGCAGCGTTTCTTATAATGGCGTTGCCGACAGTCGCTCAAGAAACAGATTTGAGCGAGGAGGAATTTAAACAAAAAATTGATTCGGTGTTTGAGCACGTCGACATGACATCTGTAGAAACAGGAATTCTCATCGAACATGGGTTCAATTTGCTTGACCCAAACGTCTTCAACGGTCAAAAACCAGATTCGGTATATTCTAACAAAGAAATCATGAAAGCCCTTTATGCTGGGCTTTATGACTCTCGCGTGAACGATTACTTCTCTTTGGAAGACACCGATAGCACATTTTCAAAAATCGACAATGCCAAAAACATATCAATCCTCTTTTTGGCATACAACAGATTTAAAGATTATATGTTTAAAAGTGGCGACATCTATTGGGAAAATGGTCAGTTAAAAAAAACAGACAATTCCAAGTGGGAAAACCTCTTTGACTATGACTTTTGCTTCGCCGTAGCTCTTGGAAAAGATGAATTTGTAGGAAATGAAGTGACAATTCCTATCAATGTCGACAATCTGCTCAACAATACAATGTCAAGAATCTCACAAATAGACGTGAAAGCAGACGATGGAACTTATGAAAAAGTGGCTCTCAATACAGATTGGAAGCACACGTTCTCGCAGTTAGGTGAGCACTGGCTTACTTTCCGTGTGTTGTTTTACGATGGGTTTCTTATGGAGTGCCGCACCCCAATAATGCTCCTCGAACAAAACAGCCAACACCTTCCGCCAATGGACAAACCAATAGAAACATATACGGAGATTGCCGCCGATGGAGAACAGTCTGGAGGCGAACTGCAGGTGATTTACCTCAACAAGGAGAAAACATCGGGCAAGTTTATCCGCCCGTTGGTAATTGCCGGCGATATCAACCTGTCGGGGCTGCTTACAGGCAATGCATCAACGTCGTTTGACCTTAAAACAATCGCGAGCGGAAGCATAGGCACTAAAATCAACGAATTGTCGCAAATCTATGACATCATCTATCTGAAATACAACAACGACACTGACGACCTCCTACGTAACGGCAAATTACTGCGCAAAGCATTGCAGATTGTGAACAACAACCGCTTCTCTGTGTCTGACGACACGTATGTTGTCGGTCTTGGGGTCGGCGGCGTAATTGCCCGCATCGGAATCAATATGATGGAAAGCGAAGGCGAAAACCATCGCGTATGCAAATTTATCGCCGTGAATTCCCCATTCAGAGGGGTAAATATACCATTAGCATTACAAGGTCTAATTCGGCATATGCAGAATTTGCCTAAAGTCGTAAAGATATTCGTTAAAGACTTAGAGAAGACTGGGAAAAGGATGGAGTCATACCTTAATTCACCTGTTTTAACCTCCCTAATTATCCAGCGGCTTAATAATAGAAACGAATGTGATAATTTTTTTAATACAAATTGGCTCACAAGCAACAAAAAGTATTTTGTTAAACCTTCAAAGTGCCAATCTGTAGCAATTGCATCAATGGGTTATAAATCAAATGCAAATAGACTGTTCCACCTTGATAAGAATCCTTTTTATGGCATTGGAGGGGCAATTATTGACGTAGTTGGGCATCCGTCTAAGCCTTCCGAACGTATTTATTATGGCAAAATCACTTGGTACACAACTTTATTGCCTATTTGGAAAACAAAAAAATTTATTATAGATGGTAATCATACCGTTCAACCATTGGATCAAACTTTGGGTCAGAAAATATCAATTTCCTCATTGGAGAATCTTAGCAAAGCCTTTTCCATCAAAGTGGATTATCCCAATGTGACCTACATCCCTTGCTACAGCGCATTTGATATGTATATGTCAGATTTTGATGCAATAACGGATTCAGGCAACATAACGTCCTCGAAATTCGACAAATGCAAGGTTGTTTATAGCGATTGCTCTTATCCAGACTATTCTCCTATGTTGCCAGCGCTTGCCTACGAGTTGATTCCTCACATTGAGGGACAGACTTCGGATGTGCTTGGCACGACGGAACTGACGTTGACAAATATACCCAACTTCTCATTCATCAAATACGAGTGGACGTCTAAGCTCGGCAACTTCAAGGTTGTGTCGTCATCGAAAAACAAGGTGGTGCTGACTCCTACTAAGTATTCCATAACCGGCAGAAAAATCCTTGATAAAATCACCGTAACACCTAAAGTGCAGTTGATAAATATTCCAGAAATTGAGAATCTCAGTGCATCCATAACAACTTCAGCTGCATACTTATCTGTAAATGGCAATAACTATATCTCTCCAGAACTTAACGTCTACAGCCTTTCGCGTATACCTGATGATGTGACAGCTGTTGAATGGACAGCATCAAAAGGCGTTGAACTTACTCCTTACGAGGATATGACTGTCGGAGCCACTGTGAAAAAAGCCACCGCCGACCGTTGGATACAAGCCTCGTTCACATCCTACGGAGTAACCCATGATATCCGCAAAAGCCTCAAAGTGGCGACTCTCGACTCTGTCTGTCTGAGAATGATGAAGCATTGGCGAAATAAGCAGGAACAACTCGACAAATATTACTTCCACATCGACATCTATCCGCCATCATCAATCGATGAAATGACATTCTGTTGGTATAATACAGTTTGTATTAAAAAAACCGAAGAGTCCAACAACGGAACAATCGACGGTCCAATAGGAGGAGAGACAGTCAACCGTATCAATGGAGAAGCAACAATTAAAACAGATGGCGATGTCGGGTCGTGCAGATTCGACAAAGATTACCCTGTCATTGGTCCTATTTTCCCAACCGGACCGTTGGCAATCAATGACCTACCAGAAATCCCGGTTGAACCATTCTTAATGGGAAAGAACGAAGCAATTGTATCAATGCCGAAAATTGGGGTTGACGAGGTTGCAGAAGGCGATGTATACTGCGATGTCAAAGACAAATTCGGCACGAAATACACAGTCCACTACCCAGTAGAATCGCACTATGCCGTAATTTACTGCGTAGCCCCCAATCCCGCCGATGCGGTGATAACGATAGCAAAAGTCATTGATGGAGAAAACAATGGCATAAGCACTTGCAGCCTTGACTCTGTCACCGCACGGCTATACAACGAACAGGCTCTCGTACGTGAACAGACTACTGATGGCAACTGCCGAATAGATGTCAGTGACCTGCCCGACGGCACATATTTTCTTGTCGTGACAGAGAATGGGGAAGTGGTTTTAAGACAGACTGTGATAATTAAGCATTAAAAAAACAAACACGAATGGGCGGGAAAATACCCACAACGCCACATCAATGGTTTTTTCCGCCCATTCTATAATTTTCAAACCACAGCATTATGAAAAAATCAATCTTATTGATTTTCATCGCACTGATGACGGCGATGGGAAGCCAGGCGCAAGAGGCAGAAGTCGTAAAAAGCAAGCCAACGCTTCGTGGATATAAGGCGTTCTATGAGGCAGAATATGGTTTTGACATCGATAATGAAGAAGTCGACAATAACGGGGAAAAAATATCCAACTATCCACAATGCAACAATTTGATGATTTCAACCACACAAGGTTATCAAGTGAACAATTTCTTTTTTGCAGGTGGAGGCGTAGGAATATTGCATTACGTTGACGGCAACCGCACCGTCATACCAATATTTGCCGACATCCGTTTCAACCTGCTGGATAACAAGTTCATTATGCCGATTTTAAATGCCAGAGTAGGATATGTTGTAGGCAGTTGGGGCGGTATATATTCATCAGCATGGGTAGGAGCGCGGCTAAATCTGATGCATAACCATGCGGCATCTATTTCTGTCGGTGTGTCGCACCATAACGACCAATTTTCTTCCACAAATAATGACTTCGAATGGACTGCAACATCATTCGGTATAAAACTCGGCTACGAATTTTAAAACTACGGCATCATGAGAAAGATAATATTCCTGATAATCATTACATTGACAGCAACAATAGGTTGTCATGCACAAATGCTGGAGAAAGGAGATTCCACGCATGTCAAATTCCGTTCACTCCAAGGCGTCAAGGCATTCTTTGAAGCCGGCTACCTTTGGAATATTGGTGATAGTGAGTCAAACAATGCTGTAATTCCAGAAGACGGATATAAACCATGCAAATTAAGCATGTCCGCGTCTGCTGGCTGCCAATTCAACAATTTTATTTTTGTAGGTATGGGTGTCGCAACCGACGTTTACAACTCAATGGGGACCACATATGTGACCGCACCCATCTTCATAGAAGGACGACTGAACATCTTAAATGCACGACGCATCACGCCATTTACAGATGTACGGATTGGATATAGCGTTGGTGATATGCATGGCCTATACTGGGCTTATCAACTTGGTGTAAGATATGCGCTGCCGAAGAAACGGGCTGTGTTCCTATCATGTGGCTGCGACTTTCAAATCAATCAAGACTATAGAGTCTTGAAAGCGAACCACGTCAATTGCAATTTGGGATTTAAATTCGGCTTTGAATTATAGCGGCAGCACAC